>BNJV01000446.1_pt1 | contig 102966 bp, 160 predicted proteins | sample 8540591 | NCBI WGS metagenome assembly BNJV01 (sample SAMD00202457, study PRJDB9452) | human saliva metagenome | host: Homo sapiens
TATCAACTTGCGCGGGCCATTCACTCGCGCGGACGCATCCTGCGGAAAGCCAAGATCCTGACAAACTCACTCGCTGCGGACGCGGCAGGATTGCGGGGCTATCGCGCCCATCCACGTGGCGATGCGCGCTTTCACCGCGCGACGCGGCGGGATGACCGAACGCACATGAGGTTGTTTCCCCTTCTTTCCCGTGCCAACGAGATTTGGCGAGGCAGAGTGCGCGTCCACGGCGCTGGACAAGCTGAGATAGCAAAAGACCGCCGTCTCACCGACCTTGCCGGCGGGCGTGATGCCCTGTGCGCGAGCCAACCTTCTGGCGGTGCCTGACGAACGCGGGACTGGCTTCCCACTTCGTCAGGGGCGCGCCTTCACGGTCATCTCTCCGCTGGGCGATGACACTCGCCGTCAACAGATTGGAGCTGGCGAGCGCCGTCGAAGCGCACCCATACGCTGAACAACAGAGGTCAGCACCAGCCCGCATCAAGCCGATGAGGGACCACACGGCCGTCATGCCACCTGTCCGTCTGAACTGAACCGCCTCATCGAAGAGGCTGTCACTCGGCACGCTCAAGCTGCTCGATCGCGCCCTCTCAGTGGGGTTGGAGCGCCGAAAATCTCACGCGTGCGAGCGGCGGGCGGGCTGCACCGCTGAACTCGCCTGGGCGTCGTCCGTCTTGCTGGCTGAACACGACCGTGGGCCGGACGTCATCGTCGGCGTGAAAACCCACAGGGACCTGCCTGGCGTCGGCGCAAAGGTCGCGCCCTGCCCGCGCCCCAAACCGGGAAGGTCATCAGAATTTGAGAGGCAACGATCATATATCCAAGGTGGTGGATATATTCTTCGCCAGGACCGAAAACCAGTTTGCGAACGGTGGGTTCGTGTACGCCGTCAGCCCCCACGAGGCAAGTCGCATAGCGCTCGTGGCTTTCGTTCCGGCAGACGTGTAGCTTCAAGCCAGACGTCTACGCCGGCGTCGTCGTCAGTGATGCGGACCGGCACGGTCGAGTATCTCACTTCGACATCGGGATCAGCGAGCGCCTCGTAGGCGGCTCGATGTCACTGGCTGCATGCCAGCCACGTGAGAACCAGGAAGCAGTCGCCGAAACCGAGGGCCCGTCGCTTCTCTACCGTTCTTGTCATGATGGTACAGGTTGTCGATCTTCAGCGCTCTGTTGCGCATGCCGTCGAACCCGCTCAAGCTTGGCAGCCATCTTTCCGACGGCGAACAGCCGACGAAATAGCCTCCCGCGGCGTCGTTCCGGTGCGCGCTCCGGCGACTGCGTTCACGTTCCAGCTGCATTCATGCAGGGCTGCTTCCCGCCGTGGCCATGCCGGCAATCTCAAAGGCCGACGATCACTGCTACTGTTTCTGAGTTGGTGTGTCCGTCGCATGAATCGACCGTCGAGCATTTCTCGTTCACCAGTGAGACGTCCACGATACGTCGCACGCCTGAACATGGACAATGCTCACCAAATTCAGCATTCCGATGGACTCGCACAGTACAGACCAGTTAAAAGTTCCGAAGCCAGACATTTCACGAATGACACCGAGCAGCACACACGTCGAGTAGCGCGATGCGCGCACACATCGCCGCCGCATCGGAACACCGGAAAGTCAACGACGATAAGGACGATGTTTTGACGAGCGAGCGCGAAGAAGAAGACACGTTGACGAACTGAAGCCCAAGCGTCCGAGACAAGACGAACCCCGACGGAGGCATGTCGCTGACGGAGACTATCGCATCCTTGGTTCCCCGACGTCAAATCAACGCCGCAAGGCGGCCACCACTCGATGGCGTTAGCTCCGACGAGGACACTCGAAGTGGGCGCGTGACGGACGAGCTCCGTGGCAGCCGACCCTTCGGCGAGCGCCGCACGGGCGAAAATCCGAGCAAAGGCAAGGAGGTTCGCGGCTCGTTTTCTAGTGCGCACAATGCAAATCTACGCTGATTTGGCGGTGGTCGCGTTGGTGCCGTGCAGTTCTTCGCCCCGAATTTCGTCGAGAGGGTCTCGCGCGCTCAATCTGACGAACATTCCCGCCTCGCACTCCTGTCCTTACTCCTCCTCGCTTTCATCTCTTTGCTTTTTGCGGGCGCCAGCGCGCGGCATTGTGGCTGTCCACGGCGCTGTGGCGGGTTTCCGTGCTGGTGCTCATGACCGTCGCACGCCATCAAACTCGCATCATGAGCCGGAGGTCAGGGGTACCACGAGTCCCAGCGCTGGTACTTCCTAGTCAGCCGCGTCGTCGTTCGGCGCCGTTCGCCGCATAGTGATGGCGATCTGGATGCGCAGCGCCTTCCCCCGCGCGGGCTCGCTCCGGGAGCGTTGCGCAGAGCATGCCTTGTCGTGGTCCTCAGGCCCGGCACGCCCGCAGGATTCGCCTTTTCCGTACTGAAGTGGCGGCTCGGCCGGCTCCTTCCGCCAATCGCGTCAATTGGAGCATGCGAAAGCACTAGGCCTGCCGCCGACACGCCCCTTCCACTCAACCATCGAAGGGTCTCTATTGGGTCGAAACCGCCCGGGCCTCATATCCGTCGCCTCGCTTCTGCTTGCCTTCGCATCATCTTCCTACGTGCAGCGCCGCAGAACGCGCAAAAGGGACACGACGACGAACTGGCGGTGAGGCGGCTGCTCCTCACTCGCCGGGTCGAGGCGATTCGCTCGATATTTCGCCACGCGCGACGATCGGCAGACAATCTTTTTCCGAGACGGCAAAGCCGCACTCTCCTTCCGGGTCATTTTTCGGCGTACTGGCCGCCGCAGGAGATCCCATTGGCGACAGGCAGTCTGCGGCCCGACCACCATCGAGAAGTGGCTGGAACACGCGCGCCTCTACGGGTGGGTGCCCGGCGTCATCTCGGCCAGCGAAGAAGGCGCGCGAGCCTATCGTTCCCGGGTTTTGCGGGCGATCGTACTCGGCGATGAAGCGGTGATCGACGTCGCTTCTTTCAGGTTAGGAGCCCCTGAATTGCGAGCGGTCCGCAACGATCGCCGGCCCGACGAACGCCGGATACTGGTGCGGCGTGCGGCGGCAAGCGGACATTCCCGCCGAGGAGCTGGCTGAGCTCTGCCGGAACCGCGGACCTGTGGCGGCGCGGCGGCTGAACGGGGTTTTTCCATGGCCTCTGCCGCATCGGGGATGCGCGCGACGGACGCACCCTGATCGTCACCGCCCACATGGAATCCGGGCAAGTCTGCGGCCTGCTCTCTCGCTGTCGCGCGGGACGCATCTCTGATCTTATGCGTCGGTCCTCGCAGGCGATGTCCGGCGTGACGGAGCTGATGATCACCCAGCTGATAGCGAATGCCGATAGATTCGGCATCACCAAGATCTCCTCAACTTCGCGCCATGTTCGCAGAGTCTTTCGCCAGAGGAGAGCGCATCGGCGCCTCGCCCTGGAGAAGCTCAACCGCAAAGTGCGCTGGTCTTTGGCCCGCGCTGGTGCAACTTCACTCGCCTCTACCAATCGAACGAAAAATACCTGCCCCAGTGGCGCCTACGCCTGCTCTGCTACGACAGCACGGCTCAGCTCACCCAGGGTGCGTCATCGCGTCATTGAAGCCGAAAGGCTTCGTTCTCGAGCTTCCTCAGACTTTCCGGCGTCACTTCCGCGTGCCCCGCAGCTGGACCTTCCCTGAAACTGCGGCGAAACTGGCTGAGTAGTGCGGCGGCAAGAAGAAAGAACTTCACTCCCGTGGTCAGCGAGGCGGCTGTCCGAGCAGCAGCAGATTCGCAGGTTAAGGTGAAACGGCTCATCGATGCGGGAATTGATCCTTACCTGGTTGACGTGCCCCGCACGCTTGACATGGCGGATGAAGGAGATTCGGGGCACGGTTTCAGTGGTCGGACGGTGGTTCGGTGCGCGATCACGGCGGCGTTCCCTTTGCCGATCTGAGGGAAGGCGGGGCCGGAACGCCAGATCATGTTCACTGCGGACCGGCGCGACGCCGGGCTCGATCTGTGGCGTAAAAACCGTGGATCCGGGCGACGTCGTCAGCATCACGGGCACAACATGCCTCAGCCGTTCCGGCGAGCTGAGCATTCATGTCGGATCGTGGAAGATGGCGGCCAAATGCCTGACTCCACCCCCGGATAAGCATCGCGGGCTGCGCGACGCCGAGGCTCGTGCGTCAACGTCAGCATGGACCTGGCTTTTGAGTCCGGATGCCCGCCGGCGTCGCTCGCAGCGCGCGCCGCCGTCAGGGCCATCCGTGGAAGGCTCGCCGAACACGGCTTCGTTGAGGTTGAAACGCCGATGCTCAATCGGATACACGGCGGGGCCAACGCTCGGCCGTTTTCAACGCACATCAACGCTTACGACCTCGATCTCACCTTGAGAATCGCCCCGGAGCTCTACCTCAAGCGCTTGTGCGTCGGCGGATTCGAGAAGGTCTTCGAGATCGGGAAGAATTTCCGCAACGAGGGCGCCGATTCCACTCACAACCCCGAGTCTACATCGTTGGAAGCCTACGCCGCCACGGCGATTACACAACGATGCGCGAGCTCACCGAGGATCTTTGCGCACCGCCGCGTGGGCAGTTCACGGGCGGGCGATCGCACCGACGCCTAACGGAGGCTCCATAAGCCTGGATGGCGACTGGCCCGTCGTTTCTGTGCACGAAGCGGTTTCTCGCGCCGTCGGCGCCGACGTCACTCCGGATACTCCGCTGGACGAGCTGCAGCTGCTGTGCCGCACGCACGGAATCCACTACGGAGCTTCAATGGGGGCAGGCGACCCCGTCACCGGGTGTACGAGGAGCTGGTCGAGGGCAACACCGGTGCGCCGACCTTCACACGGATTTCCGGTCGAAACCTCGCCGCTGACGCGGCGGCATCGAAAAAGATCCACGCCTGGCCGAACGCTGGGACCTTGTCGCCTTCGGCATGGAATTGGGCACCGCCTACACCGAGCTGACCGATCCCATCGACCAGCGTCAGCGCGCTGACCGAGCAATCGTTGCGGGCAGCCGCCGGCGATCCGGAAGCCATCGCGAAGTCGACGAGGAGTCCTCTCAGCCTCAATTCGGCATGCCGCCGACCGGTGGCCCTGGGTCTGGGCATTGATCGGATCGCCATGTTCCTTCTGGGCGCCTTCAATCCGCGAGACGCTTGCCTTCCCTTCGTGCGCCCCGATACGCGCGGCGTGGAGGTAAGCAAGCGGCGAGCGTGGGCGGCATCGGCGTGAGGTGGGCAAGCGGCATCGACTCAAACCGTCAGCCGTCGGCTCAAGCGCTCAACGTCGAGGAGGGGCGTTTCGGCGTTGGGCTCCGTCTTTCGACGTGGCGAAAAGACGAGGTCCGGCCTGGACAGCGGGAGAGATGATCCTGACCGGCCAGCATGATTGTCCGCGCATGAAGCTTGACGTCCAAGATCCCACTGGCTGCGCGAAACCCGCGCTGCCCCCCTGCCCGCGGCAACGAGCAGCAAAGGGCGGATTCGCGGCGCGGTGCAGCGCCCCGTCAAGCATGCATGCGCGCTACCCGCGCTGCGTGCTCCCAACTTTCGGATAACTGCCCGGCCAGGAACCCTGCAACTTTCGCGCGTGCCGTACCGCGCATGGGCTTCGTCGCACGGAAGATCGATCGGGTGCGCCCGTGCCCGACGAATCGTCCACCGGCGCAGTCTTTCGGCCGCAGGCCACAGCGCCACGACCGTAGCGCGCCAGCCAAGCCGTCCGCCACCCCTCCGAATTCTGCCTTTCATCCACGAGCGCGAAGGGGCGTCGTCGGGAGCTGGGATCGAGAAGAACCAAGCGTCTAACCTGAGCGTATCGAAGCACCCACTCAATCGCGGCAAGTCCCCCGAGCGAGTGCCCCATCAGATCGACGCTCGGCGAATCCGCGGCACCCAGCTCAGCGCGAATGTCATCTGTATTAGCCGTCAGCGCAACCTTTCCAAGAATCAAGAACTCGCGTATCCGGCCCCCAGAAGTTTTCGCCAATTTCTGATAGTCACTAGGGGGAAGCCCCCACCCGGAAGAATCAGCCACGTCATTTTGCGTCACCTCGCTTGTTCTCCGTCACGGCCGAACCAGGGTCGACCTGCGGCGAATTTCTCGGTTTCACGACGATTCAATCACAGATAACTGGGAGACTCCTCCACATTTTCTGGCTTTTATTTGCAGCCCGACGCCCGGATAGCACCACTGGGCTCCGTCAAGGGGCATCATCATCGAGCTGGGCCGCCCTCACCAGGGGCTCGGGACTCTGACGAAGGAAGGCAACCGATCTTTGCCGGGCTGAACCCTCCATGCGGTTCCGCCTCGCGAGAGAAGAGGCCACCACTCCGGGCCCCTGGCGAGAGAAGAGGCAACTCCAGGGCAAAGTGACCGTGGCAGACGAAACGCGTCACCGTGACGGGAGGCGAGTCAGGGATTGGGCTTGATGCTCTTGTCGCGGAGAACAATCGGAGTGAACGCAATCAGGATTCCAGCCAGGGCGATCTGCGCACGCTGTGCCAGACCCATCGGTCCGATCCCCAGAAGCTCCGGTCACCGTGAGATAGCCGACAAGCCGACGCTGACGGCAAGTGCGGGAATCGCGATGCGCACCCATCGTCCATACTCATCCCGCGAACGCAGAACGATCAATGCAAATGCGAAAGCGATGCAGCACCGTCCCCACCCCGACGATCGTGCTGCTGACATCGTGCATCCACTCATGCTGTCCCGCGGTTCCCGCTTCAATCTGCTGTTTGCATTCGGGAAGCGAAAGCGCGCAATCGAGCGGGGTCAACGTGCTGTCGACGATCGTGGCAAGCGCAAACAGCACGAGTCCGATCGACAAAATGCGTCGGCAGCAACGCAGCGAGCACCAGCCGGGGTTCGGATCCTCCGGCTGGCTCCCGCCCGGCTTCGCCCTTTTCATAAAGAGAACGGTGGCCCACGCTATGGCAATGCCGCTGGAGAAGATCAGTGAAACGAAACGCCCAACTCTTTGGGAACTGGCGAGCCGCAAGTTCGGAAAGGTACGAATGTTGGACGTCAAGTGGCCAACCGACGATAGCCTCACCTATCACGCTTATGTATATAAGGGCACCAAAAACACATAAGAACGGACGCTAAACGATTGCGGTTTTAGGACCCGCTTGGCATCAGCCATCAAACAGTTTCCCGCCTCTCAATCAACACTCGGCCTCACGCCCAACCTCGTCACTTCCGCGTGACGGGCAGAACAAAACGAAAATCTATCACAGACTCCCCTCGTCAGAGCTCAATTTTCATCGCACGGGCCCAACGTCAAGCACGTATCGTCTATCCATCACCGGGGACACTTCCGGCATTGGAACGGAAAGCACGACGCCGCCGGCTAAGCGAGGACGCCGTCGGCCAAACCTGGATCGCCAATGGAACCTGGATTGCCAATGGAGGCGAGCCTCGCTCAGCCGGCGGCGTCGATCACTTCCATCTTCAGCTGTCGCTTCGGGCCAACCGACGGCGGATGACAAGCAGACCGCCGAAGGTCACAAGAGCGAATGCTGTGAAAACGAGCGGCATCGATCTAGATCCCGTGTTCGCGGACCCGGAGTGCGCGGATCGCGCTTGGCATTGGACGTGGCTTTCCTTGCCCGCTCTTTTTCCACCGACGCATCGGGTTTGGCTCGTCAGCGGGCTTGTGCGCATTGACCGTGCTGGCTCCGCCCGGCACAGCGGTGACGCTGGGCCTGACTTCGCTTTCGGTGCGGTCGTCCGCGCCGCCGGATTGGGCAGCAGCGGATTGGCGCTGCCGGTCGAGCCTGCATCAGCGCCGGGCGGCATCGCACCCAGTTTGGAGCTTTCACCGGGCTTAGCTGGATCGGTCTGGTTGCCGCCGTCAGCGGGCGTTGTGGCCGTACTCGGCTTCGCATTGGCGCCTGGTTTTGTGTCCGTACCCGCATGGCTGGGCCACTCGTCTTCGCGCTGGAACTTGGCACGGCGGTCACGCTCCCGGTTTCGCCGTTCCGCTTGGAACTATGCTGGCACTCGGTTTAGTCGGATCGCCGGGTTTCACGCTCGCACTCGGTTTAGTCGGATCACTCGAAGGCGAGACAGAGGGCTTGACCGGGTTTGCACCGGAAGGAGACAGGCTCGGCTGCGAAGCGTCATCGCACGTCACCGTGACGTTGAGTCCTTGTTGGGCCCCCACGACCTCGGCGAAGTCAGTGGCCACCGTGACGGGAAGCGTGACATTTTTGCCCGGGTTTGCTGCACATTGCCCGTCGATCTTTCACTTTCTGGCCGTCGCACGGCCTCGCCCCGTCGGCCGTGACGACCGCTTTCGTTGTTCGCATTTGCGTCGATCAGGCTGTTGTCCACACTCGCGGTTGTGGAAGCCGACCCGATAGTGACTTTGACGTTCTTCGTAATCGACGGGCCTTCAGAGAAGGAAAGCCCGCGAGCGCGATGTCAATGGTCTGGCCGTCTTTGACCGGCTTGGAAGGAAAGGGTCACCCCAATGGAAGATTTTCGCGGCGCGTGGCTTGAGACCGGGATGCGACTCGAGTAGGCGTTGAATTTGTCGCGATCGAGGTTGTCGGTAATGATGGGGCGCCACCGGCTGTCAGAGCGTCAAAAGAATCTCCTCCCGCCAGAGGAAAGTAACCGACCCATCGTGTACTTGCGTTGCAGATCGAGCGCTTTACCGTTGACCGTCACTGACGTGATCCGCTCGCCGTATGGCTTGGCAGAGTCGTAGGTGTACTACGTTGCTCGACAGGGCCCAGTTTGAGCATCGGGCGCGAGTTCTGGGTGTGAGGTCCTGTTCCACTGTTGTTCGAGTCCACTTTTGAAGTCGGCGCCCGTAATCGTCACATACCCCAACTGGTTGGAGAAGGGTTGGACGGCGAAGGTCTGCCGGTAGGTGATGTCGCCACTGCCAAAGCGGGACCAGGGTCGGCACGCAGACCCCGGCATTGATAGCACCGATATCGACGGGCTTGCCTTCCTTTGTCATCTGCGTCGCCTGAAGCGAATCGGCAGCGAGGTCACCGAGCGAGGATTCGTCCTCGGTTCGAACCCGGATCGGGCGCCTCCCCGAAGACGAGAGGGACACCGCGTGAGAAGGCCGTCTCATACCCCTTAGCCATTAACCTTGTCACCGGCCGCCTTGAATCTTGCACAGCTCTGTCGACAATCTGCTTGATCGAATCCTTTTCGCCGCATGGCCACTTCGGCAGCGGGAATGAGCTTGGCTTCGGAGCGAACTACCTTCTTCGTCGCCTTATCGTATGTGATTTGCAGATTGCCGAGGTTATCCGTGTAAGAACCCGAGGCTATAGCCGAAAGTTTGTTGCCTTGGGCGCCGTCGACCATCGAGAACTTGTAGGGAACATGAGTATCGCCGCCCATGATGCCGTCGACGTATGCGAGCCCATCTTGGGGTAGTTGTTCTTCACGTCGTCGTCAAGCATGGCGATCACGACGTCGGCCTGGCCGGAGGCCTTGAGATCCTTGGCCATCGTATTAATCTTCGGAATCGGATCGTTAAACGTCAATCCGGCGGTGGTCCTGACTCAGCTTGTACGGCACATCGCCTGCAATCGCTCCAATGAAGGCGACTTTGACGCCGGATGCCGACGTCCAGATGACTTTGTCGCCCAGGTAGCGGCCCATGCCGTCAACATTGGCCCCGAGATACGGAAAGCCGACTTTCGCGTACGCCGCCGGTTCCGTCAATGCGATGCTTGAAAACGTCGATTCCAAGATCAAGTTCGTGATTGCCGATCGTCGAACCGAGCGGTTTGAGCTCGTTGAGCGCGGCGATAGTCGGATTGTCCTGAAGAGCACCCGACGTGAATGGAGAAGCCTCGATATTGTCGCCGAGCAGCGTGAAAGAGGCGTCCCCGCTGGCGGCGCGGGCTTTGTCCAGATGCAGCCGACGGCGGAAATGCCCGATTCTGTGACCGTCCCTTTCTTACTCGACTGCTCGATATGACCGCGAACATCCGTGAGGTTGTACAGGTCGAGGGTGACGGTTCTGCCAGTCCCGGATGACGCCCTTCACTCGGGCTTGCCGCATCGGCACCAGTGGTCGGATCCGCGCCAGGGGCTGGCTGCATCTGCGCCGGAAATCCGGGGGCTTCCCGGCGCTGCGGGCGTTCGCTCCCGCGTTTGCGCCGAAGATGGAGCGCAGGCGCATTCGACGTATTCTCGTGATCCGGAAAGCCGATGGCTTATGCGTCGGCTGGCCGTCTGCAGCAATATTGCCATCCGCGGCGGTCCGGCCGTCTGAAGAAATGCGGGAATCAGAAGCGGCCCCTGGCTGAGCTCGTCCTCGTCGGCATGAGCCGCAAGTGGCGCAATCAAAGTGATAACGTTGCTACGCTGCCGAGCGAGCGCAGAGCTTTTGTCTTCGTCATCGAAGTCTCCTCGCGTGAATATGTTGTTTGAGTAACATTTGATCACACGGGAGGGCGCCTGTCGATTTACTACGAGAAGTTGTGGACGGACCCTCACTCGGAACCTGTGCACCACTGCCGGGCGAGGCGGAACTTCAGCGTCGCGTCGTCTTGAGCCTAACCGCTGCTCGTCTGAACCCCCAGGCTCAGCTGCCAGCCATGCCGAGAATCCATATACATCGTCGCCTATCTAAAACCCGCAGGCTTTCCAACCTGATGCGCGGCGCACACCGGCAAGACTCGAATCGGCCGGGCGCGCCTCAACCAATGGGATAACCTTCGGCGGGGGCCCTCCGTTGCCGGTATCCAGCCAAGGGCAGGCGCGACGTAGTCGGCGAAGTTCTTGAGAATCCTGAAGTTGACGTCTACTCCAAGCGGGTTGGAATCGTCAAAAGCAGGGTGTCAGCGCCTGATCGCGGATCGGCCTTGAGCCGTTCGACGGCACGTCCGGGCCCGGCGGCGTACGTTCGGCCGAAGGTCGTTTTAGTTGCGCCTTCGAGGTAGCCGGGACTATGGTCCTCCCCTCGCTGCGGATGCCGAACAGCTGCCGGTCATCGTCGCTGACCAGCGGGAAGATCGTGCGGGAGACTGAGACTCTGGGCGTCCAGCCGTGGCCCGCCTCCTTCCATGCCGCGTAGCGATACCTGGCGATCTGCTCCGCCTGAATCTCGCCGAAGGAGGCGCCGTCGGATTCTTGCACCAGGGTCGAACCTCGCGAGATTCACGCTGTCGCACGCGGCCTGCTCAGCCGTTTTGTGCGACCCAGAACCCCACCAGATACGCCGCTCCAGACCCGGAGACTGCGGAAAGACGGGCAGCGGAATTCCCGGTTTGTACAGGGCGGGTACTGTTCTTCCAGCGACGCCGATCGCGCCACTCCCGCGCCGCGGACGGCCGCCATGAACAGTTCGAACTTTGCCGGCCATGTCGGCGCCGTTGGCTTGCCACCGCGATACCCGAAGGCCTCCCATCCGCGCTCAGCCGGTTCGGGCGAACCGCGCGAACGCCGAGCGCCACGCGCCGCGGCGGAGGGCAGTCCCGCGCCGCCGCCTCTTCTGCGAGATAGAGGGATTTTCGTAGCGCAGGTCGATGACGCCCGTGCCCACTTCTGATGTCTTCGTCGACGCCGCAATCGCCGAGAGGATCGGCATGGGCGAGGCCCTTGGGGAGCGAAATGGTGACGCGGAAATATGCGCCGTTGACGCCGATCTCGTCTGCGGCCCGCGCGAGCTCAATTTGCTGGCGGAGCGCTCTCCGGCGAGACAGGGCCCCACGTTGCCGTTGAGCGAGTAGTGGCCAAGCGAGGAATCCAAAAAGACTTCAGAGTGAAGATTAAAATCACTTGTGCCCATGTCGATATGTAGTGGCTCACGACACCGCGCCGAGTCGGCGGCTACAGCAAAGTGCGCGCGGCGACAGCTTGACGGCTGCCGGCAGTGCTCTAGGCAGCCAATCGCAACGCTTCGACAGCCGCCGGCAAGAAAGTGTGCAGGGCCGACGGAGGGGGTGGAGCCAACGGCAGGAAACACGGGCGACGCGAGGGCCGACGCAAAGAAAGAGGAGGCAGACCCGACGCAAGCTACACGAGCGCACCGGTTTTTGACTTAGAAGTCAAAAACCGTTAACCCTCAATCCCATGAGCAGACCTCGAAAGTTTGACGAGAATGACGTCGTCGAACGCGCGATGGAAGAGTTTTGGATAAACGGCTACGCCGCCACCTCCCCGCGCGCGCTTTGGCCGAGGCCACCGGCGTCGCCAAAGGAGCCTGTACAACGCGTTTTCGAGCAAACGGGCGCTCTTTGAGCGATGCCTCGACAAGTACCAGCAGCAGATCGCGAAACTTGCGGAAGGCCTGATGGATCATCCCGAAACACCCGCGAGTGTCTGAGGGACGCGCTCGCGGGCGGTCGTCGATCTCGGATCTGGCTCAAGCGCGCCGCCGCGGATGCCTCATCGGCAACACCGCCGTCGAGCTAGCGGGCAATGACCCCGATTTGGCGCGAAAAATACGGAAGATGCAGGACAGAATCGACCGCTTGGTTCGCCTGACGTATCGAACGTGGCCAGCGCGAGGGCGATCCGCGGACCTCGATGCCGCGGCTTTTGCCGAGCACCTGGCGACGACGCTTGCCGGCCTCGCGTCATGGCCGTCACGCACGAAGCCGCCACGCTCTACAGGGTGATCGACATGGCTCTGGCGGCGCTTCAAACGAGTTGATCGCCACATACAAAGTGATCGCCCCACAAGGTTGATCGCCACATATGTCAGTAGCTGAGCACACATGTCAGTAGCTGGAGAACAAAGGAGAAATATGAATCTCAACCTCGAAGGCAAAACCGCTCTCGTCACGGGAGCCAGCCGCGGGATAGGGCCTCGCCGTCGTCCGCAAACTCGCGGAAGAGGGAGCTCGGAGTGGTGGGCGTGGCCCGCACGATCACCCCCGGAGCTCAAAGACGCGAGCGCACTCCCGCCATTTCAGCCGATTTATCGACGCCGGGCGGCGCCGAAGCGGCGGTCAGCGGCGCTGGCAGAGCTCGGAGGAATCTGATATCCTCGTCAACAACGTCGGCGCGGGCGACCCCGATGTCATGAAGCTCGGCGGCTTCCTCGACATCGACGACGCCCAGTGGCACGACCCTATTTAATCTGAACTCTTCAGCGCAGTGTGGATGAGCCGCGCAGCCCTTCCGAGCTCTCCTCGAACGCCGCGGCGCGATCGTCAACACTGGATCTATCAACGCCCTCGTGCCCGCGCAAGGGCCGGTCGGCCAGCGAGGCCAAGGCCGCGCTCGTGGCTTTCGGCAAGCGTTTGAGCGAAGAGTTCGGGCCGCAAGGTGCGCGTGAATACGGTCTCCGGGCGGGCTCGGCACCGGCCGTGGCGCGACCCGGACGGTTCTGGTCTCGCGCGTGGCAGCCTCTGATGGGCATGTCCCACAGCGACCTTCTCTCGGCGATGCCCACCGCATTCGGCGTCACTTCATGGGCGAATCGCGAGCTCTCGAAGAGATCGCCGCGCTCATCGTATTCGTAGCTTCGTCGGCCGCCGAGTACCTGCAAACATCGTCATTGACGGCGGGACGGTCAAGACGGTCTGATTCGGCCGCATCACGGGGTTCGCCCGGCGCGGGCGGCTCTGGCTCAGATCACCCAGTTTCGTTAGGATCGCACGGTTTTGGCCGGAAAAATGCGGTTTTGCCGGCCGGGCTGGCGAACCCGTAAACGCACACGCAGCGCGCCCACGGTCTCCGGCGTTCAACGCGCTCCGCTAGCGAATACGCCCGGCGCGCGGCGCTGCAACGTCGCCATTCAAGCGGCCGACTGCAGTTGACAGCCGACGTCGCAGCGTCCGCAGGTCGGCGAGCCCGGCCACGGCGGCTATCGGTTTGACAAGAATTTTGCTCACCGAAGCGGTAATCCGCCCCGCGCACGAGCCGGTCGGCGAGGTCCGGGCGCAGGCGACGCAGAAGAATCCGTCCTTTGAGCGCATGCACCGAATTGGAGACGATCGCGATGGAATCGGAGTCTCTCAATCAGCGGGATCGCATTTTCGATGTTTTTGGAGCGTCGATCGACCTCGCGATCCATGCGGATTGGCCCCGCATCCACGGGCTCGCGCATGTTTTTCCATGACGTCGGCCTCGGGGACGGCCCCGACACCGCGCCCGCCACACAGCACGAGCACATCCGCAGCCGCGGAGGCATGTGCAGCGCCCGCGACCGCCGGAAGCACACGCAATGCCTGAAACCTGGGGTATGTGCAGCGCCCGAAACTGCGGAGGGATGCGCAAAGCCAGAAACAGACGCGTCAGCGAAAGCGCGCCTGCCCTGGAAGCAAACGCTGCGCCAGAACTTTGCCGAACCGGCCTACGGGGAACTGCGCTGATTCACAGCGGGTTGCCACACTCGCTGAAAACCACGCCCCGCAGCCAGGGCAGACTCAAGCAAACGGAATTTGGCACGTTGCCGCCCGGCAGCTTCGCAGCGAGCGAAGCCCGGCGCGCACGCGATACCGGTTGACGAAATTCGCGCGAGCACCCCTGATTCGTGAAAACCCAGCACGACGACGGCTACACGGACATCCGCCGCCCTGCCCGTTTCCATCGCGCCGGCTTCTGCCTCGCCGACGTCGGTTTTGCGAGCAGAGCTCCGCTCACACCCATTCCTCTGCCGCGTACCCGGCTACGAACTCGTCTGCTCCCCACTTTTGCGCATTCTCACCTCGGCCCAAAACCCCTGCCTGCTCGCCCGCCAGTGAGCCACCCGCCCCACGCGAGCAGGGCGGAGGCGGCGATGAGGAAGTGACGCAACATGCTTTCACTTTAGCCGTGCCTGCGTGGCTAATACTTTAGCGGGGCCTAGGCGGCTGACACTCCAACCGCGGCCGCGTGGGCTAAGCGGCCATAACAACACTGGGCCCCTATCACCGCTGTTTTCATTCGCATCAGCCCCTGGACACAGTCCTGCCAGCCTTCTGCAAACCGGCCAGCTCGCGGGATATGAAACCGAAACCGTCGTTGAAAAGCTTGACGCATGAGATTTAGGGCGATCAAGAAGAACCCTACATCGATCGACAAAACCCGCATCGACAGACGAACAAGACCTGACGCTTTCCTTCCACCCCTCAGAATGCCAAAGCCACAGCCTCCATTTCCGTCCGTCAACTCACTCGCGTCTACGAGGTCCGGGCCGAAAAAGACGCCCAGGTTCTCGCCCTGACGGCGTCGACGCCGATTTCCCCGAAGGGAGCTTCACCGCGGTGGTCGGAGCCCGGGTTCGGGCAAATCGACCCTGTTGCATTGCATGGCGGGCCTCGACGAGCCCTACGAGCGGACGCGTGACGATGCTGGGAAGCGCAACCTCTCAGATGAAAGCCGCCAAACGGGCAACGTTTCGGGCAAGGCACATCGATTCGTATTCCAGGAGTACAACCTCATAGCCTCCTTGACCGCGGCGGAAAACGTGTCGATGCCTTCGCGGCTTGCCGGGCGCCGCTTTCCAAAGGGCAGATAAATGCGGCGCCTCGATGCGGTCGGCTTTGCGGCATCGCGCGCGAATCTGAAGCCCCATCAGCTTTCCGGCGGCGAACGTCAGCGTGTGGCCATTGCCCGTGTGGATGGCCAGCGAGCCGCGCATCGTCTCGCGGACGAGCCCACCGGCGCGCTGGACCTCGACTCTGACCGGCGTCGTCCTGGATTGCGCTTCGTCAGCTCGCCCTCACAGGAACCACCGTGGTCATGGTCACGCACGACGTCGAAGCCGCTGCTCTGGCGGACTCCGTTGCGGTTATGAGCGGCGGCCACCCAGCGACGTGGTCAAACCGCCGCGACGCCCAGCAAATCGCCGACCTCGTCCACGCCGCCCGTACGCGCTAAGGGAGGAAAAATAATGTCGACCTTGATGTGGAAAGATCTGCGCGTCACCACGCCCGTCAATGGCTGTGGTCGCTACTGGTGGCCACAACGGGCGCCGCCGTTGTGGGGATAATCGTCATCGCGTGGTGGAGCGCCACCCAGTGGTCCCTGAACACGGCAATGGAGAGCATTTGCGCGCCAGCAGCCTGATCGGCAGCAGTCTGGTGGGATACGCGGGCACCGCGACGGCAATCATCATATCGACGACGCTGGGTCTGACGGTTGCGGCCCAGCAGCGCTCGCACGCCCTGTGGAAGGTGCTCGGAATTCCGGGCAGCCGCATCCGCGCGATCATCCTGTGGCAGGTTGGCGCCGTCGGAATGATCGGTGGCCTGCTGGGCGGCTGCTCGCCCCAGCCGCTGGCGCGAATCTATCTGCTCACGTGGAGGGAATTCGATCTGTTCCGCGGGATCTTCCCCTGTCGATGCCAGTTTTCTGCATACCGGCGACGGTGCTCGTCACGGCACTGTCTCAGCGTGCTCGGAGGCCTCGGGGCAGCACGGCGGGCCGCCAACGTGCCCGAGATGCAAGCTTTGCGCGAGGCGACGGCCCCGACCACGCGAACGAGACTGTGGCAATGGATCGCTGCCGGAATTTTGCTGATCGGCGTGGTTATGCTGCCTATACTCGTCAATCTCCCCGCCGATGTCTCTCGAAGGGGGCAGCACCAGCAAAGCCGAAGTCGCTGAAATAAAAATCCCGGGCGGACGTGCGCTTATGGGCGGGGCATCGGGTTTATCGCCGCCTTGGCGGCGTTGTTCATCCCGAATTGGACGCTTCGCCCCTGCTGGCCCGGTGGACAAAGCCTGATTCCGAGCCGCAGCCCAGCCTGGTTTTTCGGCACGCGCGAATGCGCGCCATCGCTCGGCTCTCAGCATGACGACGATCGTGCCCTTCGCCATCGCAGTTTCGATGACGGGCACCATCCACGCCACAGGCGGCGCGGCGCGCTCGGGCGGAATGAGCAACGGGGTCAACGGTTTTCTCACGATCATGGTCCCGATTTTTCTTCATAGCCGGGATCGGGGGCGTGGCGAACATCGCGATGGTCGGGCGAACTCGTCGTCAAGAGGGAGCGTTGCTCGGAGTGATCGGAGCGCGGCCGGGCACCGTTCTGCGGTCCACCACCCTCGAAGGGGCGATATACGCCGGAACCGGGATCCTTTTTCGGATTGGCGACGACTTTGCTCAGCGCGGTCTGCGCTACGGCGATGTCGGGAGGCGGGCAGAGATGTTCGCCTCCGCTATTCCCGTGAAGTTCCTGTTGGCGGCCATGGGAGCGTCGCTGGTTTTTGGCTGTCGCCACCACATACTTGCCTCGCTCGGCTCGATCGCCGCGCCTTGATGGACAATCTGCGCCAGCCGGCGTGACGGACGATCGGCCGACCGGCACAAGAACGGGCTGTTCTGAGCCGGTCGGCGCGGCCACGGACGATCTGAGCGAACCAGAACAACGGACGACCCGTGCCGACCAGAACAACGGACGACCCATGCCGGCCAACGCGACGGTTCCTCTGCAGCGGCAGGCATAACGGTGCGCCTCGCTAATCGGGGGCGGCGCCTGCGACGTCGGCCCCCGAGGCCAGCCCAGGCAGAGCTGGGCCGGCCTCCGTTCGTCGGCGAGGCCCTGTCAGGCCACGGGCACGCAGACTTCCGTCACGTACTCCTCCGTGTTTTGGGTGTCGGCGGGGCCTACGAGGTAGCGGTTGTACATCGGCCCGGCGAACTCGAGCCCGGAGTCGGCGACGTACTCGGCCAGCTCCTCGTTGACCGGCCCGAACTGGTCGTATCCCCGCGGAACGTCGCAACGGCCACCTTCTGCTCTGGGATCTCGCGAATTGGTGAGCGGGTCGGCCGCAACGGCGTCGGGCGCCGCGGGCTCCCACACCTCGATATAGATGTCGGCCTCACGGTACTCGAGGTCGTGGAAGGTCGCGAATCAGCGTCGCTTCGCGCACCTGCGAGGCGGCGTAGAACCTGTGGCCGGTCACGTCGTCCGTGGCGGCCGGGGTCCGAACGCCGTTGGCGTCGTAGTAGCGCAGCATCCGCGCGAGACAATCGTGTGAGCGTTGAAAAACTCACCGATGCGAAGCAGTCTCTGTCTCGGTCATGGCTCCATCTTCCAGCTTGACACCGTGTCAAAGGCAAACCGCGCTTTTGATCAGATGATGACGCGACAATCTAGACACGTATTATAGAAATACAATGAAGTAAATTACCGTTACGACGTCACCAGACTTCCAACGAACATTCTTAAAGTAAACTGCGGGATACGATGATCGCAACATTTACTCATGCTTTCGCCACATGGATCGGCGAGTGCTGGCATCGGGACCTCGTCGCTGTTCTCCGAAGCTGGCCCCGTGGGTGACTTGGAAGAGACAATTGCTCAGAATATCGCGACGATTCCCCCGCATTCGAGCGGTTTCTGCCCTGAGTTGTTCGAGCGCCTCGGCATCGACGAACATCGCGAGCGCGGCCAACCCGCCAGCGCGGCGAACACTGCAGCAGGCTGCCAAATCTGTTTCGCCTGCTTATTCTGGCCGAACAGGTCGGGTCTGCCTTCGGATTCAGCACGCAGAACCCGTTTCGGATTCCACAAAGAATATGAAGAGGCCGCTCGCATCCTGCCGCGGCGCTGCTGCGACTGGCTCCGCAATTGCCTCGGCGAAGAACGGTATGCGACACGGCTGACCGGCGTTCCGATTGAAGCTTACAAGAATGCCGTCTTTTCGCCGCTGGGAACCGATGTGTGGTGGACGGCCCCACTCAAACAGAACCCCGGCGTCTTGTGGAACGCGCAGATCGTGGCCGGAGCTCCGTTCGTTCCTGCCAGATGCGGAATTCCGGCGTCGGTGCTGTCGCACGACCTTCTGAGCGAGGACTCGAACAAAGAAGTCCACGAAGCGATCGAACAGACAAACGGTTGCCGGCTGTCCGTCAAAGAGAAATCCGCGGCGCGCTCGCCTGCGAGACTGTATCGGATCGAGACCGTCGAGGATTATGCCAAGCTCGTCGAACGCCATCCCCTCCTCGTTCCGGCAAAAGCGCGGCGGGAAAGAGGAGGGCACACCCTACCACCCTCAGGTCGCCGATCTTTGCGGTTCCCAACGACGTGCTCGTCGATTGGCGAGCGGCCCTCAGCCGAGTATGACGCGGTGTACATCAATGCAGAAACCTATTTCACGGGGCCTGGCTGCTGATCGAGACCGAGTTGGGTTTCACGACGCTCTCCGGGCTGGCGTGCCCGAATGCGTCTACTTCCTGAACCTAGACGACGTCGAACTGGTGCGGGCCTGACGGCCTGTCGCAACCGCCGCGGTGGCGGTCTCTCCCTCGAGCCGTTGACGCCGTGCCCCTATTCTGGTGGGGTGACCGATGCTTCTTCTTTTGGGACGGCTGACGCCTCGTCGCCCGACGGCGCTTCGCCTTCCGCCGACGTCGAACCCGCGCCCGCCCGGAGCCTTCCCTGCGATCCGACGTTCAGCTTCCGGCTCCCCGACGCGGCGAGGGCGAGCTCGCAGCCGACGCCGAACTTCGCCTCGGCTTGCACATCAAGCTTGCCGAGCAGGCGCTGATGTCCGCCAAAGCCGAAGCACTGCGCCCGTTCGACCCGGACTGTGGCGCAATATGGGGCGATGCTCTCGCTCTACTACGTTCCTGGGCAGTCCCCCTCGCAACTTGCGCGGGCCGTGGCGGTCACGCCGCAAACAATGGGCACCACGCTCGACAAGCTCGCCGCCAAGCGCCTGGTGACCCGCAAGCCTTCGAAACTCCACCGCAAAGTGCTGGTCGTGACACTCACATCCAAGGGCGAGAGCTTCTCCTCGAAGCCGACGCCACAGCGCGCACCGTCGATGAGCGCATCGGCCAGGCATTCAGCGCAGACGAACGCGTGCAGCTGCGCGAGCTGCTCAAGCGCGTAAGCGCGGCTCTTGAAAGATCGGATCCTCCGGTGAGCGCAGTTAACACTGAGTCTGATCCCGACGACTGATCTTTCTTGAAGATCCGACAAATTACAGCTCGAAACCGAAGGCTGTAAGTGCGGATACTGTCACGGGTCCAACTTTGCCAGAGAGGCAGCGTTTGCCAATCTTTGGGTGTTCCCATGTGGCTGATGGGGAGCGCAGGTATATCCGGATAGGTTGACAGAGTGCGCGGAAGCAATGTTAGATCCCCGATGCCAAGAACAGTGAGCAGTACTGAATGAGAGTGAGCTGACCGAAGCATCGGTTGAGCGCCTTTTTGCCGCAGCCAACTCGGGATGCGTTTCTACTTTGGGCGAAAGCGCGGTTTAAACGTGTGTAGACCCGATTAAACATGCGGGCATGATGAGCCGAGTAGTTGCGAACGATGTTAAGTGCCCTAATCCATAGATCCCAAGTTGCGCCGCGGTCAGTTTCATGCGAGCAGCGATGACGTCACAGACAGCAATTGGTGACAACTGGTACAAATAAGCCAGCGAACCCCAGTCCATAACTCCACGGCTGCCCAGATTGGGAGCTGCCCTCCATACTTCCGCTGGTGGTGCTTGACGAAATCTTCGCGAGAAAAGGACAGCTCTTTATTATATCGGTCTAGCCACATCTGATATTGCTGCGACGGTTTTGCGGCCGAACGCTTCTGACGGGCTCCTGGCCCTAACAACGCTGGGCGCAGGTGGACGAGCGGGTCAAGACGCCCAAGCTCGTGTCCGAGCATTGCCTTTAAAGCCAATTCCACTGGAGTCAAGCAGTCGAACACGGCCGAGCGAAGACGTTCGTCAAAATCGTACAACGCGGCGACATCGGTGAAGTTGGTGCCGTCGACGAAGACATCAAGCCGGTGGCGGACATCAGAATCTAGTTGCCGGAAGGGATACCAGTAGCCAGAGAACCTGTAGTAGTTAACGCGTTCCAAGACTCGCCGAGCGTAGGCAACGTCATTAATCTGCATGCCGCGACAGCGTGGCAGTGCGATTTGTTCGCTATGCGTCTTGAACGTCTTAGATGGCTGCGGTACGCTCCACCTCTTAACACAGATCACTAAAAGAGGACCGGCCCTGGACTCGCTCCGAGAAGCAGCGGAACCGGTCGTGATGTTTTTTTAGTGTATCCGAACTAGTCAAGGTTAACAACGTGTCGAGGCAGGCAAGCCTGCCTTGGCACTGGAGCAAGGAATTCTCCAGTACGCTTACCCAAACAGAAGACCTTGCTCTGTAGGCACCGCCTCGGAGCGGATATAGACATTCAAAGACCACTCGAAGAACGCTCCCAATGTCACGTCCCACGTGGGTCAGTAGCGTGAGCCGTAGGCCTGAGGAAGCCCTGTCCAGGCGCTCGCGTTCGGCGTCGGACAGCCGTGAGGCTAACAGCTTCCAGGTTCTCGGCCAGGTGCTTGCCGCTGCGGGTCCCGGAATCGGTATGACGTTGTCGGCCAGGCCCAGCAGCCACGCGGAGGGAGACTTGGGCCGACGTCGCCCCGCGTACACCGCAGCAATGCTCGCGATTTCCTCCCCAATCGCTCGATTGCGTTCGAATGCTTCGGCCGTGAAGCGCGGATTGATCGGAACGAATATCGCCGCTTTCGAATGTGTTCGGGGCAAGCGCTTCCTGGTCGAGGTAGCCGCGTCCGAGCGGTGCAAACGGCACGAAGGCGACGCCGTTGGCCAGGGTCCACGCAAGGAGGTTGCCACCGGCCCTCGGCACCGGCTCCCCGTATCACCAGGCGCCTCCCGCCGAGGGGATCGCGTGTCCACACCGACAGCCTCGGACTGGATCGCCGCCACCGGATGGATGGTATGGGCCGCGGCCGCTTGGGCCACGGTCACCTCGGAAAGCCCGATTCAGGCCAGTTTGCCTCGGCGACAAGCTCCGCAGAGCGCACCCCAACTCTCCTCGAGCGGCACGTGCGGGATCAACGCGGTGGAGATAGTACAGATCGATCCGTTCGACACCGAGCCGCTCAAGGCTGCCTCTAACATGCCGCCGCAACACCCCGGGCCGGCCATCGCGGTGGATGCTTTGGTCGCCAGATCGTCGACGACCAGCCCTCCCTTCGTCGCTACGACGACGTCATCTCGCCTGCCCGCGACGGCCCCTGCCGACGAGGCCGTTCGTGTCAGCCCGTCACCGTAGACAAGGGCGGTGTCGAGCAGGCCGACGCCGGAGTCGAGGCGCCTCGCGGATGACCCTGACGGACTCGGCATCGTCGCGGCCGCTCTCCGCGTATCCAGCTCATACCCATGCAGCCGAGGCCGATGGGCATCACGCGCGGACCGCCGGCACCCAGCTCCACGCGTTCCGACTTGCACGTCTCGCCCCACGCGTTACCGCCCTGCGCCTCGTTCCGCGTGTTGCAGCCTGCACATCTGTCCCATTGCAACCCGCGCATCTGTCCCCCGCATTGCAACCCGCGCATCTGTCCCCGCGTTGTTCCCCGATCGCCTTCGGCATGAACAGCCAGCGCAGCCTGCCGTATCGGCAGGCCACTGCCTTTCGGCCGCGCTCTCAGAAGATCGCGGTGCGCACTCTTTACGCGAATCCATTGTTTTCGGTCCTCTTTCATATTCAGGAGCTCCATCGTTATATTCAGGAGCTCCATCGTTGCTGAATGCCGCCGTCGCGGATGCCGCGTCGTCACTGCGAATGCAGACACAGAATGAGACGCCGCCGCCGTCGCCATAACGAAAGACACCGCAGCGATTGCCACAGCGATTCCATTCTTTTCGGGACATGCTGTGCGACGTGGGATTTTACGCTCTCAGACATACGGCTTGCGCACTCAAACACCTTGTTTAAGGTTACTTATACTATACAGGTAACTTAAACAAGAATGAGAGGACGCCATGAATCAAAGCATGGGGAACGCACACAGCCAAAAGAACACGATGAAGGCCATGCAAATAGCCAGTTTCGACGGGACCGACGGATTGCGGTACACAGAAATGCCACCACCCGCACCGGGCCCCGAAGATGTAGCCCTGGACGTCGAATATGCCGGTGTCGGATACATCGAAGCCTTGCTTGCCGACGGCCTGATCGATCTGCCGCTCCCCCACGTTCCCGGGCTGGAGGTGACTGGCCGCGTCCGCGCGCTGGGTTCGCAGCTCGCGAAACCGAATTTGGGAATCGATTTGGATTCGGGTTCCAGCCTCGACTCCGCCCCGCTTGACGCATCGTCAAATGCCGCCTCAAGGCCCGCGCCCGGTAATCCCAGAACGCCTGATCAAGCCCTCGCACTGGCGACCCCGTCGTCGCACTGACGATCAACGGCGGTGGCGGATACGGCCAGGTAGCCGTCACGAACGCGAACCTCGTCGCACCTCTGCCGCCAGGCATGGACCCGGTATTGGCTGCGGCGGTTCCTCGAATACAACGACCGCGCTTCGCGCTCGAGCACATCGCGCGCTTGCAGCCCGGCGAGCACGTGCTGGTACACGCCGCGGCGGCGGCGGGCTCGCACTCCGGCCAGATCGCGCGGTTGCTTGGCGCGAGCCGGCTTGTCGGCGTGGTCGGGAGCGAAGCGGCGAAGCGGGCCGCACTCGACCTCGGATGCGACGAGGTCTGGCTGCGCACCGAGGCTCGGTGATGTTTCGGGCCAGCAGTTCGACGTCGTCGTGGACCCTGTGGCCGGACCGGCGCGGCAGACGAGCCCTTGACCTGCTGAGGCTTGGCGGGCGACTTTGAGCGGTCGGCGACGCCGCGCGAGGCCGGGGATCCCTAGTGGTTTCGAGCAATTCGCTGTGGCTCAGGGAATCGGCATCATCGGCTTCAATCTGGGGGCGTTCACGGCGGCGAATCCGCACACGGTGGGCGTCTCACCTGCGGAGGTCACTCAACCTCGTGGCTTCAGGTCGAGGTGAGGGTGCACCTCGCCGAGCGCGCACCAATCCGCGATGCGCCGCGATCCTGGCCGAAATGAGGGCAGGTGCAACCGTCGGCAAAGTGGTGCTGGTGCACGAGAGAGAGCGATAACGCCGCTGGAACCGAGTCGAAAAATCAGCAGCAATCTGACCAAAACAACAAGCGAGCCCCAAAGCAACGAGCTAACTGCAAAACAGTAAACCGGCTCTAAAACAGTAAGCCAGCTCTAAAACAACAACAGCTGGTTTGAGAAAGGAACAATCATGAAAGCTCTTCAGATCACGAGCTACACAGGCCCCGGAGACTCGTGTACACAGGGCGCCGGTCCCCAGGCCGGCGCGAGGTCAGGTCACGATCGACGTCGAATATGCGGGGGCGAACTATGTCGAGGCGCTGTTCGCGGAGGGCCTGGCCTCTCGGCCGCTGCCTTGGACTCCGGGGATCGAAGCGGCAGGGCGCGTCCGCGAGCTTGGAGAAGGCGTGGAAGGATTGTCGGTCGGAGAACCGGTGGCCGCGCCGATCACTATTTTGGGCGCGGGCGGCTGCGGGCAGGTGGCTTTGGCGAAGGCTCCGCTCACCGTTCCTTTGCCTCCCGGGATGGATCCGCTCTGGCGTCGATCGTTCCTCGAACACCACGACTGCCTTGGCCGCCCTAGAGCGGACCGTCCGCATTCAGCCTGGCGAGCATGTGCTGGTGCAGGCCGCGGCGGGAGGGTTGGGCACCCAGTTCGGCCAGATCGCGCGGTTGCTTGGCGCGGGCAGGATCGTGGGGTGGTTGGCTCCGAGCAAAAACGCAAAGGTCGCCCTTGATCTCGGCGTACTGACGGTGTGGCTCCGCGAGGCTTCCCAGCAAGGATTCCGGCCAGTTCGACGTGATCGATCGATCCGTCTCCGGCCCCGCGCGGCCGGAGAGCCTGAGGCTGTTGCGCTTCGAGGCCGGCCTTGCGCTCGGCGACGCCGCCCAGGCGGGGATCAGCAGATTAGCACCAACACGCTGTGGTCAAAGGGCATCAGCATTCTCGGCTTCAATATCGGCGGCTTAGGGGACGCCCACCCCGATATCGTCGGTTCCTATTTGCGTCGCGCTCTCACGCTGGTGGCAACGGGTCAGGTCACCGTTCCCGTCCAGGAAAGGCTTCCGATCGCCGACGCCGCGGGCCTTGACCGCGCTGCGCTCGGGAGGGACGATCGGAAGTTCATCCTGGTGCACGAGCGCAACTGATACGGCAGGACGGGCCGACGACACAGGCACCCGTGGTCGCCAATTTCCCTTTTCGCGGTGTTGGGCCAGGCCTTTTCGCGATCTTGTTGCCCGTCGCCGGCCAATTTTGCCCGTTTGTCGGCCGATTTTTGCCCGTTTGTCGGCCGATTTTTGCTTCGTTTGTCGGCCGATTTTTGCCCAATCATCGCCCAATTGCGACCCGATTTCCTCCACATTTGTGCAGCGGACGACCGCGCGAACGGTGTAGGGTGACACGAATAGCGCCTGTTCACGCAGTCAGGCGCTAACGGTTCGGCTGTTTGCCGTGCCCGTTCACAGAAAGGAAGAGCTGTTATGCCAACTTCCCCGACAGCGTCGAGGACGACGTCGTCGGTGCCGGACATGATCACCAGCCGGTGGTGCCCCAGCACCCTGCGAACAACGCCATCGTGCGAGGACCGCGGGTTGTGCGGTCAACCCCGAGGGCTGCCCTGGATGCTCAACGTAGAGATGTGGGAGCGCTTCTCCTACTACGGGATGCGCGCCATCCTGCTGTATTTCATCGTCGACACCGCCGGCAACGGCGGCAGAACTAAGCAAGAACTCCGGCGAGGTCATCGCCCTGCCACCTACAGCGCGGCCGTCTATCTGCTGGCCATCCCCTGCATTTTTCGCGGACCGCATCATCGGGCCGTGGCTGTCCACCCTATACGGCGGTCTGGTCATCATGGCCGGTCACATCTGCCTGTCAATTCCCGTGCCCGCCTTTTTCCTGGCTTGGCATCATCCTGGTCGCGGTGGGAACCGGCTTCATCAAACCGAATCTGTCGACAATTGTCGGAGGCCTGTACGACGATAACGACCCCAGGCGCGACGCCGGTTCCAACTGTTCTACATGTCAATCAACGTCGGGTCGCTTGCCTCTCCCATAGTGACCGGCTGGCTGCGAGGACACTACGGGTACCACGCGGGATTCGCCTCTGCCGCCGTCGGCATGGGGTTCGCGCTGGCCGCCTTCGTCTCACGGCCGCCACCGGCTTTCTGCCTTGCATTCACGGTCCCTAACCCTATTCGCCCCTGGGAGCGCCGCAAAGCTGTTATGTCCGCTGTGGCCGCGATCGCAGGAACGGCGGTGCTGGTCACGACCCTGTATTACTTCACCGGCAACTTACTTAAGGCCCTCTCCACCACAATGCTCATTGTCCCGGCGACGGCGGCCCGGATACTTCATGCTCATGTTCCGTTCCCCAAAGGTCACCTCCCGCGAACGCAGCCATCTGCGCGCCTACGTCCCCTTATGGATCGGCGCGGTGCTGTTTTCGCGATCTCCCGAGCAGGCCGCCGGCAAAATGGCAACCTTTGCCAGAGGACAACACCGACAGGAAAATCCCCGTGGTCGGCTGGGTCCTCGGCCCCGAGACCTATCAGTCCATCAACCCGGCCACAATCGTTGTGCTGGCGCCGCTGGTCGGCTGGCTGTTTACCAGGCGGGCGGGGAAGTTCCCGTCGACCATCGCCAAGTTCGCAATCGCGGTGCTCATCATCGGAGCATCCGCCTTCATCCTAGACTTCGGATTCCAAACGTGGACCGGTGGCCTGACTTGCGCCGTGGTGGTTCCCTGGCGATGGTATTCGTCATCCAGACCGTGAGCGAGTTGTTCTTGTCTCCGGTGGGCCTGTCCACGACTTCGGCGCTGGCGCCCAAGAACTTCGCCTCTCAGGCGATGAGCCCTATGGCTGCTGACGACCGCCACGGGCCAGGGGCTCGCCGGTTTCATCATTTCCCAGACCGAGGACATCCCGAACTCGACGTATTACTACGGCCTGGGCGCGGTCACGGTTGCCGTGGCCATCATCCTGTTCATCGTCGCCCCGTGGACGAAGCGGCAAATGGCCGACGTCGGCGCATTCTCCCAGGAGTAGCGGGCTACACGGCTCGAGTCGCCCGCTCTCGGTTGACCTCGCGCCGCTCCCCACGTTCAAGCCGAAACGCATGCCCGCGAAGGCCGGCGCCCTCGAGCGCTGGATTCGCAGCGGTGGCGGCGGCTTTCCTCAGCGCCTCCCGGCAGGGTATCGATGGATTCCCCGATCTGCGAGCCACCACGGGCCTAGCCGACATGATGACGGGTACGACCGCCGGCAAAGCGGTGCTGACGCACGAGGAAGCCTGGTCCTGTCAACCCGTACGAGATACCTCAGCCTCGGCGACGTCGTCGATTTCAACGCCGACGTCGCCGGGGGCTATAAATCTGCCCGTTTGCAGCTTGATGACGACCCGCACGGGCTCACCGTCCGGCCCCTACCAAACGCAAACCGGTTGCCGCTCGCGCAAGATGCTCACGCCCCCACGTAAAGAAAGCCAAAATCACTGGAAAGAGCTCTTCCCCTTCGGCCGTCAGCTCATACTCGTACCTTTCCGATCACCAGCCTCGCGATAGGGCACCTTCCGCAACACCCCGAGCTTCACCAGCTCTCGCAAGCGCTTCGCAGCCGTGGCCTCAGACAATCCCGTGTGCTGGACAAACGTATCAAAGCGGCGGTCGCCGTAAAAAGCCTGTCGACAGCAGCACGAGCGCTGCGCGTGACCCCAACTCCTCGACTGCACAGTTCATCGGGCACATTGGCCCCGGCGATAAAGCCGACGGCAAATTGGATTCCATGCCCACAACTTTACCCTGACGGAGAAAAACAAAGTCACACGGGTAATGTCTAACTTCATGAATCTAAAGTCAACCTTTTTCGCTGCGTGGAAAGTCCTGTTCAGTGCCGGCGCCGCCCAGTTTCTCGTCCTCCTCAGGTCGACAGATCATCACGGTGGCGGTCTCCCCCGCCGCACGATCCTCGGCAATCGAGGATGGCTGGCCTGGGTGATCAGCGGATACCTCTCGCATTCGGCGCGCTTTTGCAGCCGGGCGGAGTCTGGGCGGACAGGCACGGCCAACGCCCTGTTTTTCTCGGCAGCCTTCTGGCATTTTGGCGTCACGAGCGTTCTCTGCGCGCTGGCAGCCCAGCATCGAACTCTCGTCACGGCACGCGTCGTGCAGGGCGGGGCTGCCGGCGCTCTGGCGGCAAGCGCTTTGGGAAGTGTGCTCATTGAGTACGACGACGCCCGACGCCGAGCAATCGCCCTCACCGCGTGGAGCGCACTCGGGGTGGTGGGCGCAGTTGTTGGCTCTCTCATCGCCGGGCCGCTCATCTCGTCACCGGATGGCGGGGCCTTCTAGGTAAATGTCGTCGCGGTGGCAGCACTCGTCCGATCCTCATGGCGGATCATCCGCTCGCAGACGAGCCCATTCCCAGCCGCTCAGTCTTCAACGGCGCCGGCTGTGGACCCATCTCCAACGGCCACAGCCCCAATCCCATCTACGGCACCGTCTCCAGCGCCGTCCCCAACGGACCCATCCCCAACACCGCCTACGGCCTCGTCCCCAACAGACACGCACCCAAAGCCGTCTACGGTCCCCATCCCCAACAGGCCCATCTACAGCCCCGCCTGGTCCCATCCTCAACAGGCCCATCTACAGCCCTGTCCCCAACAGCTCCGTCCCGCTCCCCGAAGGTTTGGCCTGTGTTCGCATCGGCGTTGGGTGCCGCGGCAATTTTGGCAGGGGTTGAGGTGGCCGAGAGCAAAGCCATCTCCAGCATCGCGATAGCCGGCATCGGGGCATGCCTGCAGCGATCATCACGATAACGGCGCAATGGCGCTCAACGAATCCAATACTTCCAATCCGTCTATTTCGATTCGCAAGCTATCGGATCGCTGCCGCAGGCGCTTTTCGTGAGGCAACGGCCTGATGATCGCAACGATGTTTGCGTATTCTCGGCATATCCAGGGCCATTACGGCCTATCGCCTCAGGCGGCCTCGCTAACTGTGCTGCCGATGGCTCTAGCCGCCCTCATCACGGCTTTTACCGCCGACGTGATCATCAGCGGACTTTCGCTGAGCGGCACATTCGCCTGGCCACTTCGGCTTTGGTTCTGGGTGCGGGCGGCATGTTGCTGGTCAGCGTTTCAGACGCAGCCTGGGAGTGGCTGATCGCCGGAGGAGTGCTCATAGGCGCCGGTCTTCCGTTATGTTTCGTCATCCTCAATAGAATGGCTGCGAGCGGGTAGAAGCGGCAGCCGCGAGGTGTCGCTTCGGGCTTCACTGAATACGCTCACCACCTTGGGCGGAGCTGTCACCGTTTCTTTGACCGGCCTTGACGACGTCGGCGCTGGCAATGCCGGAGCTTACGGAATGCTGCTGCTCTCGTCGGCACTATTGACCGCGCTATCCTTCAAGAGCGACGCTCGCCCTCCTAGAACGGCATCCGCTCCACCGAAAGCGACAGCTCCCCCACCTCGCCTTCATCGAATCCTTGGCACTCGCCACCATCGGGCTCTTACCCTACACATTGAAGCTAACCCTCTCCACATTGGACCCTCAGCACCTGCGCAATCGTGCTCACGGCCAAGAAACCAGCAAGCCCGCCGTCGCCGCCATCGCAACGTGTTCAGCCTTTGGGCTGCGCGTTGCGGCGAGGCTGTATCGAACTTTGTGCGATTGGGTGGGATTGACGTGTAATTTTTCGTTCAATAGAGCCCCGATGGGGTCGGGGCAAGTGTCATACTCGTCGTCGAAACGTAAAGCCAGCAATGGCCCTGACCTTTCACACTCGATTCGAGGATGATAGCAGCCGCCTCGATAGTGTCCTCAGGAAGGGCGTCGATGGCCTCTCCACCCACTTGCACCATCGATATTTCCGATTTTGACTAGCTCTTTTCTGCATTTTCAGGTCGCCATTGGCGGAGATTAAAGCTCTACTGTTTCGAGGAGGCGTACTTGTTGGCGTGCAGATCCAGGAACGTGCGAGTCGGAACGAGCCTCATCAATTAGTTTTAAAGAATAACGTGAGAGTTCCGCGCAATGAAATGAATGCAGTCATGAACGTCAAGAAACGTCGGTATCCCGCCCAAAAAGTCAGCACTTATAGCGTAGATGTTGATCCCGGGAGGGCCCTTTTCGGAGCCGTCGGCAATAAGGGACACGCAAAGTTGCGGATCGCACGAGGCAAGGATCCTGCATGAGATCGGGATTGCATGTGCCATTTAGAAAGCCCGCTTACTGTAGTGGGCGGTCGCAGTAGCTCACGGGCCTGTTGTCGGAGGGCTGTATAGATATGCACAGTTTGCCATAACTTCCTTAGATCGGCTCTTTGCGTTGGCCGACTTTTGATCCTTTCGAACTCACAATCGTCATTTCATCGATCGGTAAAATTGCTCCGTTCGTCGCCGTCGTGGTGGTCGTGATAGCCGTGGTCGCCGTAGCTTTTTGTTCGTCATGGCGGCGTGACCGTAGTCGTCGTTTTTGTTCGTCAGAGACTGTGTCTGTTCGCCCGTAATTGAGAGGATTGATATTCGTGTGGATTCCGATCTTTGTGTAAAATTCCGCGTGATTTCGATTCGCGGCAAGTCTCTGCCATGCGCATTCCACTCGGAAAGCGGTCGGTCGAAGTAGGATTCGTCTAGGCTGCATTAAGGTAAAAGTAGCTCGGTCGATTGTGACTCACACAAGCATTTCGTTCAAGGCGAATTATCCCCATCGTGGATGTCATGACGTACGCCCGGCCCCGACCACGCCCGATCGCCTGCTTTAATGCCGACGAGGCAGAAGAGTCGTTGTCGAGAGCCCCGATGTAGCGTCCATTGGCCCTTCCTCTGACACCCAGATTCGCTCGGCTCTGACGTCCGGATGCGGCGCTCGCCGATCGGTGAGTGCGAAAACGAGGTTGACGATATCGCCGGATCCGTGCAGGGTTTTCCCATCCCGGTTGAGAATATGAGAACGGTGGAGCTTGTCATGAAGCCGCTCCTCACTCTCCAGTAGTCGAGAGCTGCGGGCAGCTCCGATCTTCGAAAACCACTCATGCCTCCAGTATGACCCTATGAATTGACGCTTTCCCCGGCCCCAGTCGCGGATCGTTCCCGGCTGCAACGCTGACGCGCGGGCCAGGCACAAACCACGTAAACGCTTCTTCGCCCTGTTCTGCCTGGAGTTCTCGCAAGCGGTAGCGAAAAGCAAAACCACTAACTCACTGACTAGCTGTGTTTATGCGCAAAATAAGCCGTGTTTATGCGCAAAAAGGGAATGAACCCGAGTATATGCCGACCTCGCGTCATGCACGCACAGCCCCCTTTACGACACGACCTTGAACAGCCGTGCAGTTCCGGCAGGACAACCCTGCGCTAAACCTTTGTCCAGACTGCTCGCCACCACCTCGTGCTAGCACCTCCGCTTTTGAAAACGCTGGTACCGCGAGCTTAGGGCAAAGCGACGGGGCGCACCCATCGTGGGCGAGGTGCTGCGCCAGGACGATGCCAAGAGATTGCTCGTCTTGAAGCGTGAGCTCCGCACCACCCGGGCGCCTCGGCAATTTTAAAAGCCATCTACATTTCCTCGACAACCAAGCTCTGGCTCCGGCTGCGGCCGTTGCTGCCCAGACCCCTAACGTCTTCTTCCGTCGCCGGCACTGTTACGCCGTGAGGCTGTGCGCTAGCCACTGTGTTTCAGAAACCGCCGGCAGCGGCAGCCTCAGCCACCGCCCAGCGCCAAACTCGAGTCAGGTCTCCTCCTGTGGCGGCACCACCGGGCCCACGGTATCCCATGATCTGGGGCGTCCAAGGCGATCTTTCGTTGGCGGCATGCGGCATACGGTCGTGCGCAAATCACGCTACAGCAACAAGGGCCTCTGAGAGCCCACTGAGAGTGGCGGCCCCGTCGAAGTCGCCCACTGGCACCACAGCCTCAGCTCAGTGCCGGGAACACCACGCGCTGCCCATCGAGGATGCAGCAGCATCCGCCGCCCCTCAACCCGGGTCTAGGTATCAGATATTGCCCATCTGCCAACGCAGCAGAACTTCTCCCACCTCTGGCCCCCACGGACAATGCCGTGCTGAAACCTTCCACGCCCGCCTCAGCGGGATGGCCTCGAGCGGGTTCTGGCGAGTCAAGCGACGCCGAGGCGGGCGCTTGCTTTCTATTTGCAATACTACCCATCTCTGCTAGCATTAGGCCTCTCTCGCCCAATAGACAGAAGTACGTATTGTGAGACGAGGGATGCAAAAGGGATGCGGTAGAAAGAAAAGAAGAAAGAGACGGAATAAAGAAAACGAGTAGAAAACATCATAAAATGAATTGTTTGAGGCGTTAGAGTGTTGATATAAGAACAACGAATATAGTAATATTCAATATGTGAACTGCTTTGAGACAGCCAGTCTCACGCACCGAGAGCCCGAGAGGCTTCACAGAGTCAGCGTTATCGAGTACCGGAGCAGAACCAGAGGGTTCCTGAGGTCGAGTTCGGCCCGACGCGGGCGCCTGGGACGGAGAGGTACATTTGGCGCGCCGTCGGGACTCACCCCCGACTCGGGATTTCGAGGGCGACTGCCGACAGCTCTGAACGGCTCAGCGCCTCATCCACCTGCTGGCGATGACGCAGTCGCCCGTCGAGGGCGTGGCCCGGACTGCGAGCGTCATTGATGGAGGCCGCGCGGGCGTCACAGCCGCCTAGGCGGCCGGGCGCCGTGCTGGGTACCCGGACAGGCTTTGGTGCTGACACGCATCAGCACCGAGCTGGTGGTAGCTGCCGACGACGTCGTCGAGAAGCCGACCGTTTGTCATTCACGCAGGCAGCCTGCCTGGGTGTTGCCCGCAAAACCTCGTGCGGCGCATTCAGGCAGCTGAACCTGCACAGCGGCGATGGTTGTCATCAGTGCCGCAGCGGGCGCGTAGGATCAGGTTAACCGCAATCCGCTTTGAGCACCACCGTCGATACGGTCAGCGGCATCCCGGCACCCGGACTACGCTCGCCCTGGGGAGCCATTCCAGTCCCGTACGGCGAGAACCTCGACAAAACCGAGTTCGCGATGCGGCCCCGTCGCCCGTCACTTGACTGCTGGCGGCTACGCATAGCTTGAGCCGTGATCTCGGGCTGTCGGGCGTTCCATTGGCACCTCTAGGTCCCCTCACCCCGCCGCGATCCTCAAGGGCGCACAGTTCACCCAGCTCACGGCACAGTAATGGACGCGTGACCCTCGAGGAGTGCACTGTGGTGGCGACAACGCCATCAAGATCGAGATCGCCCCACACCTACCCCTTCACTGGAGCAGGTTCGCGCCGCCTACATCGAGCCGGCGACGGGGCACGTCCGCGGCCAGCTCGTCGTCGATCATCCTGATGCCATCCATGTTCACCCGATCAGGAGGTCTCGCTTGGGCAAACGGATTCACGATGAGCGTCTCATCCGGGCGCTGCTGCGCGCATAACTGTGAACTCGCAGCCGTCAACCGCCATTGGGGCACGAACAGGCTCAACGACGAAAGCGAGTCTGGCTGTGTTGACGTCCTGCACCGCGACGGCCCGACGACCCCCACCTTCTGGCCCGCCGCACCCGGATGGGGACCAGACCATGGCCAGCGTGCTGCGGCGACTCACCCGCGATGGTTGGGTTGAGCGTCGCCTCAGCCAGACGGACCTGCGTTTCCTTTCACCATTCACGCCACAAGTGCTGATTGTCTTGCCAAGATATTCCTACCGCCAACCAGAAGTGACCGCTCGGTGGAGGGATGGTCTAGAGCCAGGTGGTCAGCTTGTTGAGTTTCCTGGAGGACGCCACCAAGGTAATTCACGAGTCGGCGAGCAGCTATCGACCAAAGACCGCAACGACCCTGACCACACCGTTTCCACCCTCCCTCGCGGCACCGCATCGGCTCGGCCTCCTGGAGGTCCTTCTCCTTGACTTTCTCACGCGTTAGGACGGAAGACCGGTTCGGTTCTCCAAGGCCTCGAAAGAGATCAACGCCATTGCCATCGGCGTCACTGTCGCCTGAACCGAACTGGCCACGCTCCAGCAGGTTCCTCGGGGATTCAGACCATATCCGCTCAACCCAGACACATCAAAGCTCACCGAATGCGGGCAGCACTCACCACGATACGAATAACCATGACCAGCTACCACCGCTGACTCAGGCACGGTAGGCTCCTCACCCGAGCGTCGGCATCGGACTTGACGTAAGGGTTCTTAACTGAGTCAGCGACCACCAGGTCAACCTTCCGGGACCAAAATTCTCGTCAGTTCATCCCAGAAGCCAAAGAAGTCAGAAAATCGATCTCGATCGACTCTGAAAAGTCGGCAAGAAAATCGATATCGCTGGTGTGTAGGTTGAAATGATCGGCAAGAACTGGCCCGAAAACGCGCAACCGAGCGACACCGAACCGAACGCACGCCTCCGACAGCGCCTTCGTATCGATTGTCACTCGCACAGACATGAACTCATTCTCTCAGACGCCGGTGGGAGCGCTACGGAAGCCGGAAGCAAGCACTGGGCGGGCCGGTCTCCGTATGGGCGATAGCTGCATATGTGTGAGCAACAGGATCAACGGCATCAGATCGATCTGGCCGTAACAGGACTGCGATAAACTGCAGGCGATCTGTTAGTTCACACGCGCACAACGCGCCATCGAAGCTGTTGGCATTCCGCTCCGCTTGCGTAGACATCCGAGACATATGGGAAACATTATCTTGCGTCGTCTAGACTGCACTTAGATGTGTCGGCAAAATTCCGCTCAAGAGTCCGGGCCCAATCGGACTCTAAAAGATGACATCCTTAAAACAAAGATGTCCGAGTTTTTACCTTGATTCGAGCTGCGGGAAGAATGGGTGAATGGGGTCCGCCTGGTTTAGTTTCACGGACCTTGATGAAATTGAGTACGAAGATATCGATAAGGAGTAGTTATGGAAAAAGAAAATTGAGAGATGTGGTTGGGCGAACCATAATCAGCTTGAACAGGAATACTCACGATAAGTGGGGGAATACCGACGTTTGAGGACAGGAACTGTTTAAGATGCTTTGCCCTAGAGAATGCAGGCGGGACTTAGCTGGTCTACAATATTAGAAGAAAATAGGATCAATCTGTAGAAGCCTATGATGATTTCACCCTGAAATAGTTGTAAACTATGATGAAAAAGGAAGAAGAGCTTCTTCAAAACAAAGGAATTATACGCAATCGTTTGAAAGTGAGGTCTGTGGCAATCAATGCAAAAGCCACTTTTAAGGTGCGGAGGAGTTTGGTCATTCAGCAGCTATTTATGGGTCTGAAGTCAGTAAGCCGATTATCAATTCTTTGGAAATCAATAGAAGAAGTCCCTGCAAAACGGAGCTATCAGACAGGATGAGCAAAGATTTGAAGAAGGGCTTTTAAGTTTGTCAGCTCCACCATTGTATATGCATTTATGCAAGCAGTAGGAATGGTTAATGATCACCTTTTAGATTGTGACTAGAAGAGTGGAAGGGGAATAGAGGCTAACAAAGAATAAATTGTACAAAGAAGATTGAAGAAACAGGAAATCGTCCGAGAGCCGACCGCCAGCAGTGATCTTCGCGCAACCAGCAGGGTGAAGTAGAGTTTTTGCTCTATCAAGATGCACTTGACCGTTGGACTATTCCGAAGGGTCACATTGAGCAGGGCGAGACAGTTTCGTGCCGACAGCATCGTCGTAGAAAATTGGCGATAGACCGGCTCACAAAATCTTGAATTTTATAGTTGGTTGGGTGAAGCCTCTATGCACCTGATACAGGACGATCTTTGGAACTTGATGCCAACGATGCCCGGCAGTAAACATGCGTGGGGGTTAAGACTTTTGAGCTTTTCAAGATCGATGATTCCTGTCGGAACGAAGCCGAAAGGCGAGAAAGATCGTAGACGCATTGCTCAGATAGTTCAACAGTGCTGGACTTGAGCCGAAACTATGGGCCAGAAAAGAAAACTTCGAGACGCACTTTGTGGTGGTGTCTAAAAAGATTATTAGAGTTACTTCATGATTAACTTTGCTTTCAAAATTTGATGTCGTTAATCGACTGTTGACGGAAAGCAGTCAGGGTATTTCGCTTGATGACCGACCGCGGGGTTGGTTTCACCGTATAGTGTATTATACAGTCCGGCTGCCCTATATTGCCGCGCTGTCGCTGATGTAGTACCATTTATGTCACTGACAATGCTTCTTGTAGCGATCACGCTATGGCATCGGCACGAGGAGCTGCCCTGTGCGGTACTTGATCAGTACTGGCCGACCCACCACGCGCCAACCGCTGATAACGAGTAATCTGTACCACTTCATACTTTACACATTCTGGCAAACAATATAGGCTAGAAAGAGGCAGGGTGGCAAAAGCAAGGAGGCGATATGCGGACGGCAATTGTGAAAAGTGTGCTCAGTGTCATGATGATAGCAGTCGGATGCCAGCTGGCTGCTCCGCTGCCAGCCCAGGCTGCTGAGCGGAAGACAATCTCGGTCTATGTCAGCGACGAGAATCTCCCAAAAGGTGACTGACGAGCATCTGAAGATGATCGATCGGCTCATCGTCCATTTTGGGCGCGTTGCGGCCGATGGACGTCTAACGCTTGACGCATTTGCCGCACGCTTAAGCAGGCGGTTACGCTGCAGCGGATTCACGCGGTTAATCCGCGCATCTCCCGATTATTCTCTCAATTGGTGGCGGCAATGATGCCGCGCGGAGTGAGTTCGATGCGATGGTGCAAAGCCAGCACCCGGCAGGCCTTTGTGAGCTCTGTCAAGAGGCGCTGCACGCTCATCAGTTAGACGGGTGGATATCGACTGGGAGTTTCCAAAGGGGAGCCAGCAGGCTGACCTGAGTTGCTCTCTTGCGCGAGTTTGCGCACGGCAACGACCACCGGTGGACGCCAGCCAAAGTATCTCGATGACAGGTGCACCAGCCAAGTGGTATGCCGAGGCAAAATAAGTTTGCTGAGTACCAGCAGTATCTTGATCAGATTGCACTTGCATGACGTATGACATGCGAGGTTTGGCTCAGTTCAAGACGCACGCTGGGCTCTACGCTGGCTCTATACCGCGCCGGGTGACCCGCTCGACCAGAGTGCCAACTCGGCGGTGCAGCGCTACCAGCTCACGGTGCGCCAACAAACAAATTGATGATCGGGGCGGGTGCGTACAGCCGGCGGTTTACCTCGGGTTGCTGAGGTGAATCGCCGTGGCACCAGCCGTTGGGGACGACACAAAGGCTGGCGAGTACCACACACGTATGACCGGCTCGAGCGAGGTAGTATTAACAAGAATGGCTACACACTGCTACTGGGACGACGCAAGCAAAGCGCCGTATCTCTACAATGCCGCGCGGCGTAGGTTTATTAGCTACGACGATGCGGGTCGATGAAAGTACAGGCAGAATATGCAGCAGCAACCTGCAGGGGATCATTGTCTGGCGTTATCTCTCCGACCCGCAGGTAATGATGCGTGCTGCGGCAACTCGACCACACGCATGGCCAGGCTTGGCGTCATCGTCGCCCCAACCGCAGCACAAGAGCATTGGCAGCTGCTAGTGATAATATCTGCTACGCAATAGGCTGCAGCGTGCTGGTCGATAACGTCGCTCACCGGGCGAGCTGATCGATCTCAGCAGCTGGCGTGCTCGACTTCCGTTGTAGCCAGGTCAAAGTGGCGCACCGCAAGTAATGACTCGTCGCTGGCGCCGCAATGACGCGTAGTCGTCGTCGACCTGCCTGAGAAGGCGGCAGTCGCGCGCAGCGCCAACCGCCTCGAGCTGTAAAGATGCTGGCCTGCACTCACAATAAGACGGCCAGACGACTACATCATCGTCCACCTCCTAGACCGCCTCGCCCGCAACCTCACCGCCCACGCCTGCACACCACTCCCACACGCCACCTCAGAAAAACAACATCAGCCACCACAACAGCACCACTCAACACAAGACTCAGCGACAACCCGAACACCCAGTAGCCGGAACGCCCACGACCAGCACACTCCACAGCCGCAGCAACCGAAGGCCAGAGCAACCACGGCCACAACGCCACACAGCCAGATCTGCACCCTCCAGGAGAACCTCCAGAGGCACAGTAAGCGTCTGGGGTTTGGCGGTAGCTTTCGTGTAGGGTCGATGGTGGAAGCTGAGGGGAGTCGAGACCCTGACCTTCTCTCGAACAGGACGCGTACCAACTGCGCCATAGCCCAAGCTGGGACTCCGGTCGCTTAGCACCCAGGGGCACGCTAGCTCCAACATGGTGTCGGGTCTGTCGCAGTCGCGGGAGTGTCTGCGTGTGACTCGAACGCGGCGGGGATCGCTGATCGACAAGGCGACGCACTTTCGACAAGGCGAACATGCGTTTTGTTGGTGGGATGGGCAGGCTGGTCGCCCACCACGGACATGCTCTGCAGTAACCGGAAATGCGCGTTTGGCGGGCGGACGGCATGTCGGATCGAGCATCGCTATGGCGGCAGAGGCGTGCCCCGTCGAGAGGGATGCGCCCCGACGGTTGCCGTGGCGTGCCCGCCAAAGCGGAGCCGTGCTTAGCGGAACAAACTATGCGACGGCTCCAGCAGCGCGTCCAGCACCGATCCCGCTCAGTCAGCACCTGGAGGTGGCTGACCGAAGCCTCAACGGCACTGCTCAACCTTCGCCTCGGCCTCCCGCGCCTCGGCAGCTCAGCGGCACCCTCGCCGGGAGCGCTGGGCATAACCACGCCGGTTGCGGCGTCGTACCGCGGGCCGATCACCTGCGCGGTAGGGCACGGGAGCTGTCGCCGAGTGCAGTCGCGTGCAAGGCTCAACCACTCTGCGTTCGATGGCTCCGCGGGGCTCGAGCGTGTGGGAAGGCATCTCGGCGCGGCTTGACCCCGCAAGCTCAGCGCCGAGCCCAGCTGTCAGGTCGGGAAAGGGATGCGGTGCGTACAGGCTGCGGATGAAGAAGAGGCCTGTGCCGAACTCCGCACGAGAGTCCGTGGTATTGGCAGAAAGCGCTAGGCGAGATCCCGCCGCTACCCACAGTGTGATTCCCTCACTTGCCGCAACGAGATTCGCCGAATCCATTAAGCGTTGCCAGAGCTAGATCGGCGGGAACAATCGCTGTCTGCACACCGGAACGGCCGGCGTGTCTCCCGTACCGGCGCGGCCGGCCCTGGAGCGAGAGATCGTTCGTCGCGCTCTCGGCACCGCCAACCACCGTCTGGGAACTTCGGGCCTCAGTCAGAGCTGCGCCTTGGCCCACCCTGGGGCGGCCGCGCGAGCCTCGCCATGGACGCCTTCCGCACCCGAACGTCTCTGCGGGCTTCACCGCGAGTCTGTTGTGAAACGCCTCAAACCCTCGGCGAACAACCAACGTCTCGAGGGAGCCCGACGACCCCAGATGCGGCCGAGTCGAGCGCATCGGCGGTGGGCGAAGCTCGCCTCGATCACTGGCTGCCGCAGCGGCCTTCTGTGCAGCGCGGCTTTCGGGCGGCCGCGCATCGAGCAGCGGCATAAGGCGCCGGTACTCAACTCGGACTTCACGCAGGCTCCGCGAGGCGCGCTGACCAAGAAGTCTGCGAAGCTTCGACGTCGGCCTTTTTCTTGGCGGACCTGCGCGCGCGGCATCGGTGGCGACTGCTGTCCTCGGTGCGCCGCCGCGGCGATTTCGACGACGATCCGCTCAGACACCTCTCGCGGTGCTTATAGTCAGCACGCGTCGGCTTCCGTGCTCGATAGATAGACGATTTAGGCCCGCGCCGTAATGGCGAGTGGCAACCGTGGCGACCCCGCGAGCAAGGGCGCGGCGAAACCGGCGACGCCCGCCGACAGAACACGCCAGCGCGAGCGGCATGGGCAGCGCCGCCGAAGGTCGCTCGTTAGCGGCCAGCCGCGCGCCTTCGACATCCGCGCTCACGCGGGCACGCTCGCGCGCGAGCTCACGCACTGTCTTCCGTCACTGCCTCGAGTACCATGCGTCAACCTCGGCCGTTTAGAAGAACACCGAGCCGCGCTGGCCGTCGTCCACCGGTTGATCGGCACCCCGTGCCGTCGCTTCACCCTGGGCATCCGCAGGTCTCGGAATAACGGTCCTCCTTGCCGTTGCGCTCGCAGAACCTCCTGCGCCGTGAAGAGCAGGGATGACGAGGCGATCAACAAGATGGTGTTAACCAGGTGCGAAATACCCCTCAAACCCGCTTACGCTGTCGCGGGAAGGATTGCACACCGCGGTGAACCGCGTGTTCTGGAAATCCGCCCATGGGTTATGAATGCCATATGATGCGTACTTATGGGACGTTACCGCTCGCTGGCTGACCCTGCTGTGCGCGGCGGACGGCTCCTCTTCCGCGCATTGGCGCGCCCGCAGGCGCGTCGCTCTAGGTTACCCCGGAAGCGTTCGATTCGGCCAACTCGTGAGAGCTAAAGCTGAGTTGCGCGACGCAAACACCACTCCGGCCGGGTGTGACCTGCAACCTCGCTTCGATCCACGCCGCGGCGGCGCCTCTGGCCGCCAACGGTTGGCCGTTACCGCACTTCCTTCCTACGCCATGGAGCACCGCACCCCACCACGCAACAGCAACCATCCATCGCACCACCTCTACGATACGACCTTGCGGCTGCGCGTAAACGCTGCACACAGCAGGCATTAACAGGCATAAAAACATTGCAATCGCCAAAATCCACAATCGGGTAAAAACAAAGTACCTGCGAATCAAGCGCTCGCATGAACTGTGGTTCAAAGTTTAAGCCCAGAGATTATTCATTTTTATAAAACGGTTGCCATTGGTAAAGGTTCGGGTCCCGAATTCGGCGTCACAGCGCGATTTATATACGTCGACGTCGGCGCTTGCGAACTTCCTATCGCCTCGCTTCGCTGTCTTGAAGACATCTTAATTCACAAAATTCCTCTATCTTTTTAGAGGTTGTCATGGAACAATTGAGCTGTCGATTACAAAGACGGTGACTCTTCCGAACGTCGCCATGCGGATGTCGAGGACATAAACAGGAACTCCCGTAAGGTCGCGCTTTTAAAACCAGGCAAAGGTCGTTGCAGGGCCACGTGAGGACTTCGCTAAGCACATGGAGTTGACACAGCACCGTTTCCTAGGCGACGCAGGTCGTGGCGGCTATGTGTATATCAGGAGGGAGCCGCCCACGCTTACAGCACATGACGCCATCGTCCCGCCTGGAAGCGCTGTTGCTGCCGAAGCTTGGCCGGGGGCTGCGGTTTGGCCACCGGTGCGACCTCGAGGTCCTGGCCCCGGACGTCCTCTGAACCTAGCGGTGAGCTGGCTCCGGGGGTGCTTTCCCAGGTCGACAGCGCTACTCGTTCCGCTCCTTATTGGGCGAGGAGGGACTCCGGCTGAGCCAAGGGGCGGCTGGGTATGACCGCATCCTCAATGCAATCCCAAGGGGACAACGCACGGGTTGGAGCAATGGTTTTGCGACGAGTCATCGACACCACACTGCCTCAGGACAACATGCGGGTGCCCGCCTTCGTTGTATTGCCCGAATACTGGATGCCCTGATAAATCCGCCGCTTACTAACCGTCGTTTGCCAGCACTCGTTTCGCGCAACGTTCGGGCACGCAACTTCAGCCGACGCCGTATAACCGGATCCAGCTCGCGATCACGCATCAGCTTTGAACAGCGCACCTCCTCGGAGCCAACAAAGCAGAGGACAACGTCGCAAAAGTAAGGCCTTCGACAGTCAACGAACGATCTTAAAATTCGTGTAGATCACTCGCCACGACGAGGTGACATTGCCGAGGGCATCGGCGCCCATTGGGAGGTCGGCGCTGTTCGATAGTGCAGAGGCCATCGATTACCCGAACAAGGCCCATTCGCCCATTAGGGTCACCCAAAATCGCCAGGCGCGGCCCGCCGATCAGTGAGAGGAGAATTTCGACTTGCAGACAAGAGCAACGCGCCGCTCGCTCCTCAAACACATGATTGAATACGATTCGGCGACTTGCCAAGCGAGGCGCTTATCGATCCTGCGGATGAGACGCGGTCGTCGTCGGGCAACCTGACTCGCATTCCGCCTTGAGGCGGTCCGCGGCACCGGGATACACGCGGGTGTCTGACCGTCGGATCAGTTCGCTCTACCAGGAGTAGCGTGCCCACCCTATTCGTACCGTTGCACCGAGTGCAAGCAACGAGTTCGACGTCCATCGATCGTTTTCTGACGGTGAAGAGTCTGCGAAGCGTGCGGCGGCAGGCTGAAGCTCTTCAATTCGGTTGGCATCGTCTTCAAGGTTCGGTTTTACACCACAACGACGCGCGCGCTCCTCCTCCGGCGCACTCCTCCGAAAAATCCGGAGGCACGAAACTCGGATTCGTCAGGTGCAGAGATCGGGGATGGCATGAGCGCTGAAACGCCACGACGGCGGCTCAGGCTACGATCACGGCGGCTCATCGGCGGGCCCGGAACGGAAAGGGCGGCAGTCGAAAGGAGATTCTGGTATTTCACCGTCGATAGAGGCCCGGCGCAGGCTGGGTTCGCATAACGAGGATCGGGATCTAAAGGCGCAGACCCGTCAAGTTCTGGGTGCCGGTCCGTCAAGTTCTCACGGGCAGGCTCACCGGCCTCACGTGGCGCAAATATGCGTCGACCTGTCAGCCTTTCAGGCCGGTTCGCCACCAGAGCCCACCAACGCCGGACCGGTATCCGACCCACCGTGCCGATAGCTCCGACCGCAACGCCCGGACCGCTCCGCGAAACGATGACAAACGTGAACCGGTTTATCAACGCGCGCGCCTTTGATTTAAGATCGTTTATCGACGCGCCTTTTCCGGCTGAAACTGGTCCGCTACAGAAGTTAAAAAGGCAATATATCGGCCCGCCAGTCAAAGTGATTCAACAGCTCGTGTTGCCGATCCACAACAGATGCTTACACGCGTTTCCCACATCCACATAAAGAACTTCTCATCGACAATGCCAGCAAAGGCCGCCCTGGCCTTGCGGCTGAACATATCTCAATTCGCGCCACCTTTGCGACTGCGACATGCTGTGCGTCGCGGTATTGACGTCGTTAGCCGCAATCCTTCGACGATCCGAGGTTGACACCGCAACAACCTCCGTGGTCGTCGAAAAGATCTGACGCCAGGAAGCACTCTCGGATCATCCTTGCAGTCGCGAGAGTACCTGTAAACTCGCTCCCAAGGGTAATCCACTCCGTTGCGGAGCTTGACGACGGGTTCTTGCCAACAAGTTCCCGCCGGAGTTCCGTAACGAAAAGATGACTCTTTGGACGACTTCCTCGCTTCAGCACCGGCGGGAACCAGTACTATTAATGCGGACGTAGGCGGGGCCGACAACTACTCCGGGACTGCCGTTTACGCCTTATGCGCCGCCCGGCGAACAGCCAGACCCACGGGGCGACTAAATTAGTCAGCGCAACGATTGTGGGCGTAGGTGAAATTGATTCCAACACTTTTGGTAGTGATTCGTCTCACCGTCAGTGTTTTGTACGTTGCCGTACCCAGCGCACTAGCTGGTTCGTTGTCAGCATTCTTATGCGGGTTGTCGTTCGTTAACCCATGGCGCAGCGTATCCTTTCACCTTTGAAGGGCGCGCGGGTCATCCACAAAGGAGATGGATTCCCCGCAGTTCAGGGTTTCAAGAAATTCATCGCGCGCGGCAATGTCGTCGGCCTAACCGTCGCTGCATCGTCGTGCCAACGCATTTAATCCAATTATCGAGGGCGCTGGTCAAAAATATCCGTCAACCCAGCAGTGGAGCTCTTTGGAAAGCCCAACTGTCGACGATGTGTAGGCGTGTTCGCATATAGGGGAAACGCGAATTAAGCCAGGTACCATCCTCGCGCAGCGCTAGTGTCTTTCCTTCTCTGTCGCTGCAGCGAAGTTCCAGCGCCTGCCTTGTCTGCCACCCGATGAACAAGGGCAAGCAGGCGGCTCGCGAAGCGCGAGGGCCTCAACACCGAAGACGCAGATCGGCGACGAAGTCAGGCTCCTGACGGAGATTCGCGATGCGCTCGCCAGCGGCAGCTATGTCAATGGAGGCGGCTACAAGAGCGGTAGCGGTCACACGGGTGGCACAGCTATCCTCGGCGATGATCTACTCCCTCATGGTGGCGGAATCAGATTTATAGCGATGAAAGAGCTTTGTCGCGGCTAGAAAAGTGCCCGGAATGCAGCACTTCGTTACTTCCACGTAGTAGATTTGACGAGAATATGGGTTGATGGAAAGCTTGCATGAGCCAAGTCGGGCAGACGTGGCCGATGGAAGGAAGAACTCAAGCATTGAGAATTCAGCAATCGGCGGACCCCATCATTCATATTTAACGACAATAGACCCATTCTTTCAGTTGCAGAAAAACACCTTGTAGTTATTTTACGAATAAAGAGGAGTTCTCCCGACATGAAATCTACTTTGGCGGATGATCAGAACCTTAATTTTCTCCCGATCATCAGACCAAAATGCTCCTTCCTGACAGATACCCTCCCCACGAAACCGGTTTCCAAAGCGTGCCAAAATGCGGCGGTCGGTCTGCGAGCAAGCGTTGTTCGTTGGCATCGCGAGCGGCAGCAGTCCGATTCCGCACGTTGAAGCTGAGCGGGTTTCTCGCAGGTCGTTGGGTGTACAGCGTCTTCGGGTTTTACAATCTGCCACGGGCCAAACGTTCGGCGTCGACCCTCGACAGTCATCTCACCCGCCCGGTGTTTGCGACCACCTATCGCTGGTTGACCGCTATTCCTTGCCCCGACGATCCGCCGCCCGCCAGGCCCGCCCACATCGCGGTTGCGATCATCGAGGCTGAGCTCAGTCATTTTTCTCGCCCCTGGAAGCTGGGCTCGAAGAGGAACGGAGAACATCCGAAGCAGGTGAGTTCAGAAACCCTCATAGAGTCGGAGCCGGGAAGAATGTCTGAGTCGGAATGATCAAGACCGAGGCCTACGGCGAGCCCGGATCTATCCACAACATGGCCCAGAATCGCATCGACCTGCATGCCCCGCCGATCAATGCCGAGTTCTTTCCGCAGCGCATCGGGCAATTCCGGCCGGCTGCGCTCGGCGCCGTCGGCCGCGATCCAAGCGACCATGTCATCAAGTTGATCATCCGTGTAGGCCGCAAGCGAGAGCCCCGCCTGCACAGTGGGGCGAGGCCCACGTTTGGCGAGCGCCTCTCGCTTAGAGTCATCGTCACCAGCAGAATGGCCAGCACCACGCTATGGCCAGCATCCAGCCGGGCGCTAGCGCTCTGGCCGTCTGCGGGCGCATCCTCTGACCGCCAACAGGCACAGCACCTGACTGCCCGCGCTACATCACTCTGAGATGCATACCGCGCCGCGCTGATCTGCCCGCACCCGCACCAGCGTTATCTGCTGCGCCCACGGCACCGTTATCGCGCGCGCTGGCGGCGCCGATCGTCCCCCAGGGGCCCGCCCATTCGTCTGACAGAACCGGCACCCTGACGCTGTCGGAAGCTCGAGCGCGCGGGCTCGCTTTCAAATCGCATTGATGACGAGGAAGCCCGCCCGTCGGGATCGATGAATAGCGAGTCGAAAAAGTTCTGATAACGGCCCAGCCGCACGGGATTCCAACCGCTCTAGCCAGTATCTATCCCTGCGTCTGAGCCGAAGGCTCGTTCACATAGGCTTCATCGTCGACGACCACGCTACCCGCCACGTGCCAGGCAGCTCGGTGTCGCCCGCAACGAGCGGAATCCTCACGCCGTCGTCGAAGCCAAAAATCCGGAGGCGACCGAATACGGCACGTACCAACCTATCGCGCAGATCCGTCAAAGAGCGCCGATCGCCTCGTCCGAGCTGGAAGGATCGAGGAACCTCGCGGCCATCAGCGCGATCAATAAAGCCTCGGTAGCGCGGCCCGGGCGTGGACAGCCTGTCGGCCCCAATTTCACCGGGGCTAAAGACGAAACGATCTTTGAGCTCGGAAACGCGCGGCCTCCATGGCATCGACCAGTCCCGTGAGCCCTGCTAGCGGTCGAAAGCGGACCAAAAAGTATGCAAAACGCGCCCATGAACGGTTTTACCAAGGCCCACTGTCAGAATAATAGAATCCCGGCGCAGCCCGCTCGTTTGGGCTCAGCCCACGACGGCGAAGGGCTCCACCCCATTTTTTGACAAGAACTCCGCCAGCTGCGGGGAATCGGCCGCCAGGCGCGAAAGCGCTTCGCGAATGCGCACGGCGTGGACGGGGGAAAATCCCACGACGGCAGGGATTGGCCCGGCCGCATCAACGCGTGATCAACGACCGCGTCCACAACCGCGCCGACCTCAACCTGCGGCCCCTCAATCATTCCCGACTGCGGATTGGGCACGCCCCGGCCCTCAACGAGCACGAGGCTTGGCTTCCCTGCCGCGCTTGGCCGATGGAACAAGCTCGAGCACATCCGCATATCCTTGATCACGCAACGTTTGGGTAGCCAGCTCATCATGCTGGGCTCGCAGAGTGGGAAGCTCGCAAACGGGAAGAATGCCCGCAAAGGCAGCGATAGTTGAATCGCCGCCTTCGGCTCGAGCGCGCCTGAGATTGCCCATGATGACGATTTGCTGGCCGCGCATGAGCATTGAAACGGCCGGAGGAAAGGCCACCGGCATCTTCGCTCGTCCATAATGACGATATCTGCGGGGCATGGGCGGAACAAATTCGGCCGTGATCATCGAAGGAATGACCCACACACCGGGCGCGCCACCTGCACCAGACGCGGGTATGTGGCGATCGCATCGCGCAGCGCCGGTCGAATAGCGTTCGAGCTGCTCATCCAGTTTGAGGGTGTCCTCGCGCCGCTTCGATATCGTCTCGCGCATGATTCGCACGACCGCGCGGGAAACCGGACCGGCCAGAGTCTCGGTGTGCTCCCTGTCCAGCCTGCGGACCTCGGCCGCCAGCACCGCGAGATTGGCGGGCGTCGTACGAGAAGGCCGGAGAACGCCCTACGAGTTGCTCGAAAAGAGAGGCCGAATATACAAGGTCCAGTTCAGCCGGAATCTGCTCGGTCCGCACGCCGCGTTCCGTGAAAATCCTTGACGACCTCGGCGAACCCCGCCGCCCCCAGTTCGGCAACGAGCTCGTTTTGCCCTGGGCAGACGCGCGACATGGTGTCCTCATCTTGCGATAGCGCGCGGAGGTAGTCGAGCAGTTCGCCCATGCGGGCATCGTTCGAAAGCTTTTTGCCAGGAAGTATCCCTTCCAGCTCTTCGAGCGCTCCACCGGCCTCACGAGCACTTTCGCGTATCTGGTCATCCCTTCGGAAGCTTGGGCCAACTGGCTTTCGGCACTGAAACGCTTCCACACCTCACGCTGGCGCTGGACCGTGATGAGGTCCCTGCAGATCGTGACTCCACAGCGCCCGGACGCACGTAATCCTTCGCCTGTTTCATCAGACGTCGGCGCTCCGGGCCCTTCATCTCCTCACCCGTGGCTCTCGCGCCATTTCCTTCGACGCTGTGGCGACCACCATGTCCTGCACGGAACGCTCGAAAATCTGAGGCAAGAAGATATCGAGAGAATGCGAGAGTTCCGCGCAACATTTCGATCTGTTCGCGCCAATCTTCGAAGGTCTCCGCGACGGAAAGCCCCGTTTCTTTTGCCGAGCGTTCGGCCTGAGCCTTGACCGTCGGCATCGTGCTCGAAGCGAGCTTCTTGGCGAGAGCCATGGCCTCCTCCCCGCCGCAGTGGTGTGGATGTCCGCACCGGCCCATGGCGAGTCGACGATGCCCACGAATGCCCCGAGTTCCGATGCGTCTTCAAGCTGGGCTTGCACGTGCGAGAGCTCGCCTCGCAGCGCATGAACCGTGTCGGAGTCAGACGCACTCGGCTGCGTGCGCTCCCTTTCCTCGGTCAGAGCGCGCCAGCCCTTTCAAGAAGCGAGTACACCGAATGTCCCCACTGGGGATCGACGTCGTGAAGCGAAGCCACATACTCGTTCCAGTTCCCCGCCGTGCCGCAACTCAAGCGCGCCCGCAGTTCCAAAACGTCGGCCGGATCCTCTTCGTCGCCTCGCAGCCGCATGCCCGTGCGAATCCGGCGTGCCACCCGTCAAGGTCGGAGAAATCCAAGACGAGATCCCCCAGCCCCAAACGCCCCATCTCATCGACGAGCGCCCTGGCCGAGGAAGCTCTACCCGGAACGTAGAGGATGGACCTGCCCGAAGCCGCTGCGTCGGCGACGATCGCCGCAAGCGTGCCCACCGCCTGCGAACCTGAGGCATCCACAACGATGGACCGGCCGGGGCGACCGCTTCTATGACGGCCAGTTCGGCGGGGTCGCGGTCGCCGGCGCCGCGCTCGGCCTCCTGGCGACCTGCTCGCGAGTCTCGGCAGGAGGCAACGGAAGGGCCGCGAGCCGCCGTGTTTCTTCGTCGCCAGCCAACGCAGCCATGATCCCGGACGTTTCGATGTAGGGCTTCATCGCTTCCAAATCCGCAAAGCAGCACGAGCCCGGGATGCGTGAAACATCCCAGCAGTGCGCCGTCCGTGTAGTCGAGAGCCCGGGCAGATAGACGCGTCCGAGTTCGCGCAAATACGCGACGGCGTCATCCTGATGGGCGACGTCGGCTGCGAGGGCGCGCAATCCCGACGTCTCGGAAGTCATGCCGTGAGAACGCAGCGCCCGCAGCACCGCGGGATTGACGTCGCAGCGAGAAGTGAGTGTGATGTATGCGTCTTCCGGTCCGGCCTCGCTCAAGCCTGGCCGAACGCATGAGACCGGCCTCGTGCATCTCGCGGATCCGCGGCTTCTTCTCATCATTTTTGAGTCGGTGGCGCTGCCGCCTTGCTGGCATCCTCCCGTGTGGCGAAGCCTCGCTGGCAACGGTATCCGCCGAACGGGCGGTCGCGAGGCTTCCGTGCTGCCGAAAGCCTCAGCCGTTGGAGCTTCGTCGGCGTCGGCCCGCGATTCAATTTCCCCAGCTCTTCGCCCAGCGCAACGTCAGTGCATATCGCTCGCGCCGGCCCCGACGGTCATGTCGCCACGGTTTCACGATCATGGCATTGCCCGGCGTCGGCCGCCCTCAGCCCCGAAGAGGCGTCAAAAACTCCCGGGCGCGGCCGGGGAGGCTCGGTCATGAGTTTGCCCAGCGCGAGCGTCACGGGCGCGTAACCGTACTGTTCGGACAGCCTTCCATTCGGATACGCAGTGAGGCCAGGCGCGCCTGGGCCTCACGCTGAGCAGATGTCTTCGCGAATCACCGACGTCAGCGAGTCGGCTTTCCGGCACAACTAGAAAGATCCGGTGGGAGGATGCGTGAGATCGACCACCGCGGGATCACTCGCCCAGATGGGCACGGCGCTTCGTCAGCGACCACGGCAAGCTCCCTAGTGCCGGGAAGATACGCAGCTGCAATACGTTCTGCCCGGGAGGAGCGCCGACGTCGCCACCCGAAGAAAAGGTCGACAGCTCGGGCGGGTCGGGCTGACTTTTCTGCTGGCAGAGCCGAGGAAACGAACGCGTCACAGACGTCCGTCACGCTCGGATTTGGGCGCACGTTCCTCCCCTGCCACGACGTTCTCGGGCGAGGAGCGCCGAGGACTCGGCCGCTGCCGTGCCGAGTCGTTCTTGCGACTTCGCAGCAGAAGGCGCCACGTACCCACGGTATCGGCAACATAAGGAAAATCCGCTTACCGCGCCGATAATGCGCAGGAAGGCACTTCTACGCGTATACCCGCCACACGCTACTCCCTGGCATCATCATGGTATTGCGGTTCTGCTCTCGTCGACTGAAGAGATCAAGCGAAACAATGCAGATCCCCAGGCTCTCGCCGAGTTCAGACTCTGGTACAAGTAAGATTCAAGTGGACGGCGCGTTGCTGCCGATGAGGCTCGTCTCAAGCGTAACGGTAGCAAGCGGGCAAAAAGCTCCGCGGATATGCTGCGGAAAAACCGAGGACAAACCGCCTGGACACCGAAACGGGCAGTTCGCGGCATCGATCGAACGAAATCGGCGCTCGCCCTGAGGGCGAAGAAAGAAAGCAAAATGAAATGAATAATAACGGAGAAGAGACAAACGAAAGTTGAACGCCGAGGGCGAAGAATCTCCGTGGAAAAACGAACCGTTCAAGAACGAAGGTGCTTTACAACAAGATAGTTGCGGAGGGTGACGCTGGTGCGGCTCGTAAGCCGAGGCGACCGCGGGGGATCGGACAACGGCAGTCAAACGTCAATGGCGAGAATAACGCAATAATAGTGAGCGAACGTGAAGCAAAGACCATAGACGAGACGGTTTCGAGACCTGACGGCGCGGGGCGGGAGGAGAGACTCGCGTCTGGAAAAAGCGCTTTGGACGATATCGAGCGCGCCTGACACGCGCGGAGCAGTACAACAGGGTCTCGGAAAAACCATCACCGAGTTCTGTCGACAACCGCACGGTGTCTTCCAGCGGCAAAGAAATGGCCAACGAGCCCTTGAGGCAAATAGGCAGCGCAGTCAAGGCACTATGAGCGCATCCCTCTGAATGCGCGACAAAAGGTAAATGGACGAACCTGCTGAGATGAGGCGACGGCACGTCGTACAACGTTCTTCGGTGCTGACCCTCGAGAAAGATACGAACATTTCACCTTGGAGGCGGTCGCTCTCGCACTGAGCCGGGGCAGGCCCAGTCTACCCGCGTCGGCGGGATCAAGCACGTCGGAACGGGCGACGTACGCCACCTGACCCTTCTCGCTGTCACTGCAAACGTCCGCCGCTCCTTGCATTTGGTGAAGAGACCCTCGCAGCGTAGGCGACGTCCGCCGCAGCAATCAGCTACTTCGCCGTCGGCTCCACGGAACGCTGCCCCACGGAGCATCCTCGTTCGCGCCGGTCCTGCGGGAACGATGATCGTCGGGCATACCGAATGATGGAGGATCGCCTGACTGGTTGACCCCAGAAGCAAACCGGTGAAACCGCCACGCCCGCGCGTACCGACCACGAGCATGTCCACCGCCGTCGAGAACTCGGCTAAAAGCGCCGCCGGATTGCCTGCAGCACATGGCGGTGAACGTCAATGTCGTCAACCCTCAGCAGCCTTCATGACCGTATCGCCCTTCAGACCGACGCGGACGTCATCAAGCACCTCTTGGTGGTAACCCGCTCGGGGACCACACTGGACCCGCTGAGGTTGATGGCGGACACGCTGAAAGCTTCGCCTTTCCACCGCGCCGCTTCCCTCACAGCAAGCTCCAGCGCGATTCTAGACGTCTCCGAGCCGTCCACTCCGCATACGATATGTTCGGCGGGAATGACATCCCTGACGGCGGTCGACGGGACGACGACGGCCGCACAGACGAGCGTGCCGGAGAGGCCGAGCGACCGACCCAAGGAGCCTATCCGCAAAACCGCCGGATCCGCCTCGCGCTCCGACGACCACTCGAGCGCTTGACTCGCGCCGGGAGAGCCGAAAGTCGGGTCGTCAGCCTGCTTCGACGTTTGGACGTCCAATGCCGACGTCGGCCACCAGCACGTTCGCCTTTTCGATGACCTCCTGGGCGTCGGCCTCAGTCAAACCGGCATTGCCCCCGATGCCCGGGATATGTCGGGGACTTATCGGTAACAGAAAGAATCTCAAGCAGCAGCGTGCGCATCTTCGCTTCCTGTGCCGCCCGCTTCCAGGGCGTTGAAGGATGCATCCGAGCCGTCTACGCCGCACCGCAACCACGTTGTCATGTCGATAAGACCACGGTAATCACCTCCGGTTAAGACATATAGTTTCCACGTTCGCGGTGGCGAGGTAAAGCGTCAAAGCCTTGAAATTCGAGAAGTTCGACGCGGCCGAACGACATCGAGGACCCGACCGAATGACATCGACGGACATGGCCGAGACAGGGGTCATCGGAAGCCAGTGACCAGGGACAGTCGAAAACCGCCGACCCCCGAATGCCGAACGTGACCAGCAAACAATGAACAAAAAGCATCGAAGGGGCCGACCCGCAGCCAGCCCCTTCGAAGCGTTCAATCAATCAGTGGAGCACGCGAATCACGGTAGGCGTGCCGCCGACCAGGAGTTGGGTCCGACGCGGGTGCCCATCGAGGGTTCCATGCGCCGACGTTCTGTCCGTTGCCGCAGCATAGATGCCGACGTGGCCAGAGCCAGTAGAGGATGTCGCCGGGCTGCGCCTGCGAGTAGGGAACCTTCGTTCCGGCGGAAAGGACCGAAGTGGTGTAACCGCCGATGGAACTCCCGTACTTGCCGTAGACGTAGCGGACGAAGCCGATGCAGTCCCAACCGGAGGCGTCGTGCCACCCCAACGGTAGGGCGAGCCGACGTAAGACATCGCGGTCGAAAAGGACCGACGAGCCACTGCCGGATCCAGGGTGTGAGCCGTGGGGGGCGACGACTGCCTGCTGCGCTGGAGCAGACCTGCTGCTGGCTGACGGCAGCCGTGCGGGTAGCGCTGCGGCTGACGGTAGCGCTGGTCTGCTGAACATTCTCCGAAGCCTGCTGCTGTTGGGTGCCGGCCTTATCCGACTTCGAGGGCTGCTGGGCGGCGGGCTGAGGCGCTACCGCCGGCGCCTTCTTCTCGACGCTGACCTGCGAAAGCAGTCGCGGACTGAGTGGACCTGCGCGTCCTGAACCTGAACCTGCTCAAGCTGCCAGTTGGCATCTTCAGAGCCTTGACCGCAGCGGTGTCGGTGATCGTGTCATCCGCACTGAGGTCGGTGACTGGAGCGAGGTCGGCATTGTCTTGCCTTCGTCAGCGTTGGCGGAAGCGAGTGCCACGCCAAGCATCGTTCCAACGGCCGCCAGCGCTGCCACACTGCGGCCGGCGGGGAATCAGGCGCTGAGGGCGACCTCGCGGTTGAGCGAATGGCGTCCGGTCATCTCGGTTTTCTCCTAATACGTTCTCGTCATTCGATTCAAGAGCGCTGGAGCTTCGGATCGTTTGTCCACGTAAAACAATAACGGTCCGCCTTCGAATTGTCACGTTTAGATAAGCGAAACGAGGTCCAGCTCACCTCGACCTGCCGGTTCGTAACCTCATTTTCTCCTTGCCATCACAAAAGGAAAAACGGGAGTTACGAACGTTTTCAATTCGTTATCAAAGACCGTGATGTAGTGGGCGGTTGGCCCGAAAGCGGAGAGCGTTACCATTTCGTCGAGAAACCCTTGATTTCACGCGATTTCTCAACCATATCGGACATTTGGACACGAGTGCCACCCGGGTTTTTAGGACTTAAGTCACTTTTTAAGGTCTGCAGAGATGAACTTGTTAGGTTTTTACCGCATGATTGCAGCGTTTCTCTCAAGAGGTAGGTGAGAGCCGACACATCTTGGCGAGAAGGGCCAAGATGGCAGACTGCCTCACGAACCAGCCGGCATCTCACAAGATGAGCCAGCTGGCATCTCACAAGATGAGTCAGCTGACATTTCTGAGCCCGCAGCCGCCCTGCCGCAGCATCCTATCGCTTTTACGAATAGATGGGTTTGCTGCCAATCCGAAAAACTCCACCTTCGCGCCGTCGGCCTCGCAGCGGTGACGCGGCCATCGTCCGCGATCGCCACCGAAGAGCCGGGGACGATACCAGCCGCCGCAAGGCAGTCAGACGGAAATGCAGGATCCGTCTGCACGCCTTCAGCGATTCTACGACGTCGCGGCCCCCACATCCCCGCGCGCAATGCGCTCCTTTACGGAGAGAAGATCGTCCTCCACAGCGGTGGGTGAGCACGCCCTCGATTCCCGGGATCGAGTTCCCGTACGGGTCGACGTCGGTCCGCTCGAGAAGCGTTTCGAGACGCTCTTCGACGGCGTCGGACATGACGATGCTCATCGGCGGGCCTCGTCATGGACTTCCGACCACGGCATCCGAGAACATCAGGAGAAGCCTCTCCGCAAGCCGGTGTTCGCGCGTGCGCGCGTGGCTTCGCCGCCTGCCTTCGTCGGTGAGCGCAATGATGCGATTGTTCTTCACATGCCATGAGACACATCGCGTTCCGAGGCGTGCAACTGTCTCGGAGACAGTGTGGCTTCGACTGCTCGAGGGCGCTCAACCAAGCGAGCACGCAGGGGTGGAATGCCCTCTTCTTCGAGCTCGTAGCACGGCCTTAGGTACATCTCAGCCGTGTCTACTAGGTGACTCATGATTTTCCTCGCCTCGCCGTTGGAATTCGCCTGTCGCGTTATATATCCAGACAGTGGACCGGAGCCTGCAATATGTCCCGGAACAAAAGGCACTATTGCCTTATGAATATCGAGATCCGGCAAGCCTACTTCCCTCCGACGGAAGATTGGCGCCACTTCCCGCCCGCGAGCCAGCCTCCAAATCGCTTGGAACGGTGAGGAAACGTCATTGGAACCTCGCATCGCCAAGCACCCGTTAAAACTCTTGTTCATCGTATACGCGAGGGACTCGCCGAACTCTTCACCGCCCCAGCCGGATGCGAGGTCATTTTTGGGCAACGGCGGCGCTTCCCTCGTGTGGGACGCCCTCGCCTTCACGGGGTGCAACGCCGAGCAGCAAGCCGCGGTCTTCGGCGCAGTTCACGCGACAGCGGCACTGGCCACGTATCGCGCGCGCCGTAGATTGAATGTTCGACGATCGAGGCCGCCGCGGGCGAAAGTGGCTTTGTGCGACGACGGAATAGGTTAGCGCCGCGGACTCGGGCCGCCTCACCAGCTCACGCCGCCTGACGGACTCGGGCTACACAGCCAACCTGCCCGGCGACACCGCACTTCCGTCGAGCACGCAAGCGACGATTCTTTCTGACACATATCTGTATGCGCACAATGAGACGTCCACCGGTGCCCCTGGGCCGGTTCGGCGGTTTGGCATCTGCCGCGATGGCGCCTGCGCCTGCGGCAAGGGCGTGCAACAATCTGCTGACCACCCTGACCTTCGTAGACGCAGCGTCCAGCGCGGGCGGCGTCGTAGTCGACGTGAGCGAAACCGACCTTTACTATTTTCGCCTCAAAAGTGCTTTTGGCGCGGAGGGAGGCTATAGGCTTGCTCTGGCCTCGCCTGCAGCACTCGAGCGCTTCGAACGGCTGGCCAGAGGGCGCACGTCTGATATCCTCAATCTCCATCTCGCGGCGGTGAACTCGCGCGCTGACCAAACTGCTCAATCCACCGTCGATCGTCAGCCTCGGGTTGATTGCCGAGCAAGTCGATTGGATGCTTGACAACGGTGGCCTTGCCGGAATGGATGCCTCTTGCCACCGGGCATCCGGGATTCTCTACGAATGGGCTGAGCATTCCGAATTCGCCTCCCCCTTCGTTTCGCCACGCTGGCGATCCCCCGTGGTCGCAACAATCGATATCGACGAGCGATTTCCGCCGAAACGCTGCGGAGCCCATCCTTCGCGCGAACGGGATCGTCGACGTCGACCCTTATCGTTCGCTTGGACGCAACCAGCTGCGCGTGGCGACCTTCCCGAACGATTGAGGCCGACGACGTCAAAGCCCTCACCGCGTGCATCGACTACGTGGTCGAGCGAATGTGAACGTTCTGGTCGCTGGCGCGCAGCTTTTCGCAGCCAGACGGCGCCTGTACCGACGGCGCCCAGCTTTCGCAACCTGACGGGTGCACCGCATGGCCGCCGGCACCTCGTTCGCCGACGACTCGGCTGCGCCATCTCGGCGTGAGCCTTACGTTGGCCGATGGCGGGCAAATGCCCGCACCCTTGGCGGGGAATCACACCGGGGGTCCGGTCGCCCTGGGCAGAGGCGACTTCCCGCGAGCCGTTCCCGGCCCTCAGGGCGTTCCTGCTCGCGCTCGACGGCCAATGATCTCAACGCGGGGCGCGGCGTGAATGAGTAGCGGACCTCCACTCAGTGGCGCCTGCCCCACACGAAGGCCCCAGGACCACGGCGAAGGATGCGACCGCGCCAATTCCCACACCCCAGCGCGGGCTGACGCCTCGCATATCCAGCCGGCGATAAACAAGCCTATCGGCGCGGTGCCGATTATGACCGTCTGGTAAAGCGACGCTGACGCGGCCACGGATCTCCGGAGCCGTGGAAACCTGGACGGCAGTATTGGCGCTCGTGAAAAGAAGAGTGCGGTAAAGCCAACGAACACGAGCGAAGCGGCGTGGGAGGCGTACGTGGGCATGACCGCGTTGACCAGAGCCATGACGCCGCACAGCGCAGCAGCGATGACCACCGATACGCACGCGCGGGACTCTCGGGAGCGGCGGGCGGCCAGGAGCGCACCGCCGAGCGAGCCTGCGCGAGCAGGCGAGCCGAGAATTCCGTATTCCCCGGCTCCAGGCCGAAAGCCGCTTCTGGCTATGGCCGCGCTTGTCAGCCCGTAGTTCATGCACAGGCATGAAACCGTCCCCGCCACGAAAGAAGATGACGGCGAGGTCCGGGCGCTGACAGACGTAGCGGAGGCCCTCGCGGAAACGGCCGCGGCGAAGCGGCAGAATTGATCTCGCGGGCAGGCTCTGCCTGGCCGGCCGATTTCGTGAAGTATTCGCTAGGGACGCACCGCCAGAACCGCAGCGATCGTGAAACCGAAGGTCGCGGCGTTGACTAAGAAAACCCATCCCGATCCGATCACCGCGATGAGCATGCCCCGCGGCCTCGCCGATGAGCCGCCCCAGATTGAAGCTCGTCGAGTTCAAACCGACGGCATTTGGCAGATCCTCGGCCGGGACCAGTTCGGAAACGAATACTGATCGCGACGGATTGTCGATTGAGGCCGCGGTTCCACTCGCAAAAAGCAAAAGCGGCCACATGCCAGACCTCAACTTCGCCCTGTGAGCACAAGGATTCCCAACCCCGCAGCAAAGAGACCCAGTGCACCCTGAGTCATGACCAGATTTTTGCGCTTGTCGAAGCGGTCGGCCAACAACCCTGTAAACGGCAGAAAGAGGCATCATGGGGTGAGCTGGGGCGGAGACCAGGCCGACGACGAAAGCGTTGTCTTTCGTGAGCTCGGCCAGAACGATCCAATCCTGAGCGATAAATTGCATCCACGTACCGATATTGCCGACGAGGGAGCGAAGAACCAGATCCGATAGTTTCGATGTGTGAGACTTGCAAAATGTCCGCCCCATGATCTTTTCCTCCTTCTTTTTACGGCATCGAACGGGCACATCTAGAAAGATCCCGAAAGGTACACGAGAAACTTCCAGCTATGGGCCGCCACGCCCACATCCAGGGTGCGGCCTCACTCTCGCCTCTGCAAGGACGTCGGCGACTCAACGTGCCTGGACGGATGCCACAAGCTGCGGATACCGCAAGCTATCGACGTCAAAGGCTAATTGATGCCGCAAATTCTCCATGACGCCGCAATGAGATCGACGTCGATGCAGATACAAAGGAAAGGTGCCCCTCCTCACACGAGGCCGAGAATTCGCTGAATGGGGTCAAGCAAGAAATACGCAACGAACAATGCGCTGACCAGCCACATAAGAGGGTGAACCTTACGCATCCTGCCCCGCAGCAACCTCGACCACGCAATGGCAAATGAACCTAACCCGATTCCCACCGTGATCGAATAGCCGAAAGGCATGAAAAACGATGGTCAAGAAGGCGGGAATAGCGACCCCGAGGTCGGCCCAATCGATCTTTGCAACCTGCTGCATCGCAGGAAACCGACGGCCACAGCGCCGCGCGCCGCAGCCCTCGTTCGGCACGATTGCCGCAAGTGGAGCGAAGAACGTTGACAGCAGGAACGCGACGCCCGTGGCGATGGCTGCCAGGCCGGTCCGCGCACCGTCGGCCACACCCGTGGAAGATTCGATATAAGAGGTATTCGAGAAACCCCGCCCACGCCACCGGCGACGGCTGCGAGAGAATCCATGAGCAAAAATCCTTCTGCGTATTCGGCGGATTGCCGTCGTCGTCAAGCTAAATCGCCTTCCGCCCCAACGGCCACCATCGTGCCCATCGTGTCGAAGATAGTCGGCAAGCATGACGGAAAAAGCAAGAACGACAACCGCAACCACGCCGATCTTGGCAAACGGTCCCGTCACCGAAAACTCACCGAGGGTGGAAAAATCGGGAGTTTGAACCGGGCTCTTCAAAGACGGCACGGTCAACCCCAACCGCCTGGATTGCCGTCGCTAGTGCGGCCCCACATGCCAGATCGCTTCTACCAGGACGGCGAGAATGGTCGTGAAACGATTCCGATGAGAATCGCCCCCTGACATCGCGGACCATAAGCACGGCCGTCAGGGCGAGGCCGAGAACGAAAACGACCAACGGCCACGTCGAGACCGATCGCTGACGCCGAAGACCAACGTCGTCTCGCCCTCCGCGCCCCTGTGGACGATGCCGGCGTTCACCAGGCCGACGAAAGTGATGAACAATCCGATGCCAACCGAAATCGCGGTGCGCAAGTGTTTCGGAACCGCGCGGAATATTGCCTCTCGCAAGCCCGTCAACACGAGGAAAAATAATGACGATTCCCTCGATCACGATAATGCCCATTCCATCGGCCCACGTCATTCCAGGAATCTTGACGATCGTGCCGGCGACCATTGAGTTCAGTCCGAGCCCCGCCGCAAGAGCCAGAGGAAAATTCGACACCGTGCCCATGGAGGATCGTCATGATTCCGCCGACCAGGGCCCGTGCCCGCCACGATTGCCGCCGTGTCCGGCTCCGTTCCGCCACCGAGATATCTTCCGACGGAATCCCTGCCCGAGAGGATGATCGGGTTAAGAACCAGAATGTAGGCCATCGCGAAGAACGTCACGACGCCGCCGCGAACCCTCACGCCACACGGAAGTGCCACGCCTCGCTGAGATGGAAATATCGGTCGAGGAATTTCTGGGATTCGTCGGAGGTTGAGGCCGACGTCGTTCGAGAAGCACTCACGTCACACGAGTCTCGCATATTAGACGCTCAAAGGTTGAAAAACGCCCGTATCGCAAGACGAAATTTAGTGCAATCCGCAAATCTGCAGGGGCCTCCTCGCTGCTCTACGGCGTGGCGCGACCTGCACGGGCACGCAATCCATAAGGGCATCTGGTCCACGCGCACACGGACCTGGGCTTTCTGATCCACGCGCACACCGACCTGGGCTTCTGATCACACGCACACGGACCTGGGCGCTGCTTGAGGCTTTCATCGTTCGTGACCTCACCTCATCCGCGCGCGCACTCACCCGGGTTCCTGGGAACCGCCGCTTCGCCCTGGAGGGAGCTGCCTCATTCCGATTGCACTCGCCCGGGTTCCTAGGGAACCGCGGCCTGCACCAAATGCCCGATCCCCGTATCGTCAATTCACCGTCGCAGGCCGGAACGAAGACGGCCTGCCCCGAGATGACGCTCCGCACCTGGCCGCCGGCCTCCAGCTGAGCCGCCCTTGCAGGCACAGCACCGTGCGAGGCCCGATTCCCCGGACCCGCACGCGCGTCGTGGCGTCCCTCAGGCGAATCTCGGACAACTCGAAATCGTCCACGGGTGCGTAGAACGTGGAAACCGCGGCATTGACACGCCTGGGGGCGATCCTCGTGGGCGGCGACGCCGTGGAGTTGAGAATCTTGAGCAGCTCCGGAACATCGACGTGTTTGGGAGTCAGACCGGCCCGCAGTACGTTATCCGAAGCGGCCATGATCTCGACGGCCACACCGTTGAGGTAGGCGTGCACGGTTCCCCGCCGAAAGAAAGAGGGCCCTCACCAGGGTTGAGAGTTACGGGATCTGCGAGAAGAGAAGCCACAACCCCCGGGTCGCCCGGATAGCGCTCGGCGAGCATGACAACAACTCGATCGGCGCGAACCGACGGGGAATCCGCGGGTGAACGCGCGCGCACGCGGCAGCCACCTCGGCGACTTCCTCCGGCTCAGGCCGGGTCTGCTCGCGCAAAAGATACTCGAAAGCCCCGCGAACGCCTCCCATACCGAGCACCGCTCGCAAACGCTGAGCCAACGGCGCGCGCAGCCCTTGAGCACCTCGCCAATCCGACGTCGTGCGCGAAAGCCCACAAGAGCCTCGAATGTCGAAAGGGCGTAAGCAAGCTCAGGTTTGTGATTGCGATCCTTGTAATTTCGATTGGGGGCCGACCGGGAATGCCCGCCGCCTCCTCGGCGGCAACCTCTTCGGCTTGTTCAAGCGGAAGGATGGACCTGGAGCGAAAGCGGTTCGGCGGGCGCAATCACCTTGAGCAGATACGGCAGCGACGTCCCGTAGCGCTCCACAACCGATTCACCCAGCACGGATCGCGGATCTTGGGCTATCCACTCGCTCAGGGTCTGTGCGGGAGGGCCGGCCGCAACCTTGGACGGGTAGAGCTGGGAATCGTCGAATATCGACGTCCCAACGCCGACGGAGGCCGGATCGTCGGGATGGGCGCCGAGCCACACCTCGGCCACCGGCCCCTCGGCCACAGGCTTTCCGAACAGGCAGGGCATGGCCGACGCCGATCCCCACTTGTACGGACGGGTGCGCCCCCTCAGCTCCAACACGTTAGGTCAGCTCCAGCGCGTCAGACCCCGACCCCGGCAGCGAGCTCCATATCGGCCTCGTCGAGCACGGGGGCGGCGGGATCCCACATTCTCTCTCGATCCTGGCTAGACACGTCCGTCTCGGAATGAGAACCGCATCCGTGGTCGAAAGACACGACTTTGCCATCGAACGACGACCACTCGTTCGCGCATACGCCGAAAAGAAGACGAGCGGATCCGCCCATCGGCATGAGAAAACCACACGTCGAGCAATTGGCCTGGGCTTGCCGGGTTCCGGAGTCATTCGGCCCGTTGTCCCCCTTGTACCACCTTGCGAATGCGGCGTCGCGTCCTTTTTGACAGGGACTCTCGGCCCGCCCCAGGCCCAGCTCGAAAGGGTTGATCTGATCGGCGTCCTCCCCAGTCTGCTCAAATCCCGGTTCGAGGCGAGAATCCCTCGGCCTCGTAGGGCAGACGATCGGTCGGGGAGATATCGGAAGGCTCGACCCTATCGGCCCACGGAACCCAATCGGGCGCCAAAAGGGCCTCCGGCGGGCGCAAAAAGCGACCTCGTTTACTGTGACCTTCGATGACCGCGGGATGCGCGATACGGTCACCGTCCAGAACCACCCTCTGTAGCCCGCTTTCAAACACACGAAGGCGTGCGTGAGGAGCCCTGTCCCCCTCAACGACGACGCCGGCGTGCTCGCCGATCTCGACGGCATTCGCGACATCCTCGAGCGCCGTGCGCGCGGCCTCGACCGCGCCGAGCAGGATCTTCTCACGGCCGGCTTTCGGCGTGGGATTGATGATTGAACTAGGCATCGAAATCATCCGCCAGCGCCCGCAGAGCGGCGGCGATGCGACGTCCGCCGTCGGGGTACCTGCCATGACGCAATTGATTGGACGACTTGTCCAGGATCTTGATGAGGGTTCTTCGATGATCGCGACCATCTCCTCCGGTTTTGCGCCGATTCTTGCGCGCGAGCGATTCGACTTTCGCCTTCGGGGTGACCGTGAGCCTGCGGCCCCCGTCGCGTATCGGCCACACTGAATTCGACGCGCGTTCCGGCCTTCACCCGTGATCCGACGGGCAGCGCGGAACCCGGGAGAAGAATACCTCAATTCCGTCGTCGCCCGCGATGAAGCCGAATCCCTTCTTCCGTCGAAGAACTTGACTCTACCCGTAGGCACGTCACACCAACTTTCATATAGAAACGGCCGCGCACAAGCGACCGTACCGTCCACTGCTCAGTAGTTTAGCGGGTATGCGCACAGTTGACCGGGCGGATGCCCATATCACCACCGGCATCACTCCCCGCCGCCGCATCAGCGCCGACGGGCCTGGTAGCTTTTATCTGTGGGGATAGTTCCCCGGACCGCGCGCATTGCCCACTCAGCTGAGCAGGTGAGAATGAGACCGTGAAAAAGCTGAATCGCCGAAGTTTTGCCCGCGCGCTCGCCGCGCCCTCGATCGCTCTTGCCGGGCTCGTGGTGATCCCCACTTTGTCGCGTCGTCCGCAGCTTTTGCCGAGGAACCTACGCGCTGACATCAACCGTCACCGACAAGGCCGGAGTGATATCCGACGAGGGGTCTCTCAAAGACGCCATTTCCTCGGCGCAAAACAAGACCGGCAAGGCGTTTCGCATTGTCTTCGTCAAGAACTTTGGCACGACGTCCGGCGATTCGTGGGCGAAGCAAGCTTTCCGCAAGTCAAACCTCTCGCGATCCGACGCCATCGTGGTGGTAGCGACCGAATCCCACCACTCTCCTATTTTGCGGGAGGCGAAGGTTATTCCACCAGGGACCTGAAGAAGGCCATCGATAACAGCGACGTTCTGGACAAATGGAGGAGCGAGGACTGGGCGGGAGGAGCCAAAGCCCTAGTTTCCAACCTTGAAGAATCGGCCTCCGGAGGCTTTGGGGACGGCAGGCACGGCACTGCTGATTGGCGTCCCCGTTGTTGGAGCCGGAGCCGCAGCCGGCGTCTACACCTGGCGCAAGCGCAAGAAGAACAAAGAAACACAAGCCCGAAACGCCGAGGATCTCGCAACTTTGGCGAAGCGGGCTGCCAAGCAGCCCTCGATACGGACGACGGCGTGCGCGCAGCCGCTGCCGAACTCGAATTCGCCCGCGCAGAATTCGGCATCGAAGCCACGAGGCAATTCGCCGAAGCCCTGGCATCGGCTCAAGATTCGCTTCAGAAAGCCTTCGTCATACGTCAACAGCTTGACGACGAGATTCCCGAAACGCCCGCACAACAGTGGGATATGAACCAGCAGATCCTGGCGCTGACAACGGCCGCCCGCGAATCGATCACGGCGCAAGAGCAAGGTTTCCAGAATCTGAGAAACCTTTCCTCGCGCGTCGACCAGCATCTGGCGGAACTGGAAACGAGGGCCAACGAAATCGACGGACAGCACGACATCCTCGTCGCCCAAATCGAGAATCTCGCGCTCACGCATTCTCAAGCGGCGCTCGCCACCTTGCGCACCTACCCCGACCAGATCACAACTCTCGTCACGAGTGCCCGCAGCTCGATCGCCCGGGGCTGCACAACTATTCGGAAGGCAAGACCAACGAGGCCGTCGCTTTCGCACGCATGGCCGAGGAGACTCTAGACACGCGGCCAAACGCGTCGAAGACATCAAGGGTGCACGCGAGTCCCTCGACAAGTCGGTGGAAAAAGTGCGCGCCGCCCTTGCATCAATCTCTTCGGACGTCGCCGATGCCAAACGCCTCGGCGAGGGCGATTCGACTATCGCGGCCCGGCAGGCCGACGCGGAAAGAGCCATCGCGGCCTCATTCCAGGGACGACATTGACCCGATCAAGGCGCTCTCCGACCTCGCGACGGCTGAAGACGCGCGGACGCCGCCCCTCGTCAACGTGCGCAACGAGGACTGAGATCAGGCAGCGCAGAGCCGAAACGAGCAGGCGTAACCGAGACCTCGCCACACAAAACCATCGAGCGGGCCGAAAGGATCGAAGGGTACGGCCGCTACGCTGACCAGAAGGCGAGGACTTTGCTCGCCTCCGCCCGGGAGCAGCTGGCCAAGGGTGATTCAGCCCAATCGGCCGACGCCAAAGACGATTTCTATCGAGCTGCCGTTTCTGCCGCAAATCGAGCCGAGGACCGCATTAGGGAACGCCGCGACCGGGATTCCTACAGCTATGATTACGGCAGTCGGGACGGCAGCGGAATCGGCCATACGGTGGGAGGCATGCTCGCCGGGATGGTACTTGGATCCCTGTTCAACAGCGGGGACGACGATCACTATGAGGGCGGTTTTTCGATGGGCTCCTTCTTCGACGGGGATTCCGACGATGGAGGATTTGACTTCGGAGACTTTGACTTCGATTTCGGCTCCGGCGGAGGCGGATCCTTCTAGACTTTCACTCAACAGATTACGGAAAGGCACAATATGGCTGAGAAGCAGACGATCCTGGGACGCATCACCCAGCTCGCCAAGGCGAATATCAACGCCTTGCTCGACAGGGCTGAAAACCCTCAGAAGATGCTCGATCAGATGGTGCGCGATTACACGAATTCGATCGCGGAGGCACAGGATGCCGTGGCCGTGACGGTGGGCAATCTCCGCCCTCGCCCAGGCCGATTATCAGGAAGACGTCAAAGCGGCCCGAGAATGGGAGCCAGAAGGCTCTCGCAGCATCGAACAAGGCCGAGCAGATGCGTTCGGCGGGCAACGAGCAGGACGCCGCGAAGTTCGACAACCTCGCCAAGATCGCCATCTCGAAGCAAATGGCCTCCGAGAAGGAAGCGAAGGACGCCGAACCGCTCATCACCTCCCAAGAAGAGGTGGTCGCCAAGCTCAAGGACGGCCTTGATCAGATGCGCACCAAGCTTGACGAGCTCAAGACCAAGCGCAACCAACTGGTGGCTCGCGCCAAAACAGCCGAAGCCCAAAACCGCGTGCAGGACGCATTTCATCGATTAACGTCCTTGATCCGACCTCCGAGCTCGGCCGCTACGAGGACCAGATCCGCTGTCAAGAGGCTCTTGCCCAGGGCAAGGCCGAAGTGGCGGTTTCTTCGCTGGACCAACAATTCGCCGAACTCGAAGACCACTCTCAGGACATCGAGATCGAAGCAAGGTTGGCCGCCCTAAGAGCGGGGATGCCCCTGCCCAGATCGAGTCCCGGGATTTCACTGCATACTGACCTTTCGCAGGCCTTTCGTTAGCTTTGTAGACTAGCGGAAAAATCTCCGATTTCAGCCAGAAATTCCTCAGCACCAACGGCAAAGCCGCACTGAGAGCCCCCACACCGTAGGATTTATTGCCTGCGGCGTGGGGCGTATTCTGCAGATAATTTTTCAGGAATTGGTTGTTAGATGGCGGTATGACCGACTCTAAGCTCCCTGAAGCAACCATTCTCGTGGTCGACGATGAGCCGTCCATTCGAGAGTTATTATCCGCATCCCCTACGTTTCGCAGGCTTCGACGTCCTCTCAGCGGCTGACGGCAAAGAAGCCCTCGACCATCAAGCAGGCGCCCACCTGGATCTCGCAGTCTTGGACGTCATGCTCCCCGACATGGACGGATTCACAATTTTGCGCAAGCTTCGCGAGCGCGACAACGAGCTTCCCGTCCTGTTCCTGACCGCGCGCGCGACGACGTCAAAGACAAGATTCAAGGTCTGACGGTCGGCGGCGACGACTACGTCACGAAACCCTTCTCCCTGGAAGAAGTGGTGCGCGGATTCGCGCCGTCTTGCGCCGCACGCACCCCTCGGACTCCGACGGCGCGGTGCTCAAGTACGGCGACCTCGAGCTCAACGAAGAAACCTACGATGTGCGACGCGCCGGCCGGATCGTCGAATTGTCGCCCACGGAATTCAAGCTGCTCCGCTACCTCCTCATCAATGCCGAACGCGTCGTGTCCAAGATGCAAATCCTCGATCACGTATGGGATTACAACTGGAATGGCGAAGTGTCAATAGTCGAATCCTATATTTCGTATCTGCGCCGCAAGATCGATTCGGCCGACGCCCTCGGCATCACAGATCCCAAAGGAAGCCGAAGCGATCGTTCCCCTTATCCACACGAAGCGCGGAATCGGCTACGTATTGCGCAACACCAAGTAATTTATGACGAACTGGGCTGCGGAAACACCCGCGTTATGAAGAGGCGCACCTTGACCTTCCGTCTCTTAATAACGTTTGTGTCCTTGCTTTCCTTGGTTATCATCGCATTGGGAACCGTGACGGTCTCGATGCTCAGGTCCTACCTGATTCACAAGTTAGACGATCAGCTCAAAGCTTCCGGTCAAGTCATTGCGTCCGACAAGACTTACAAAGACATCGCTCGGCTCAGCGGGAGCGATTCCAACGACGACAGCCGCGTCAGCCTCTCCGACTATTACATTTACGTCAAGCCGGCGGATAACATCATCATCCCCGCCCCTGCCAAAGACGACGAATCGGAAAAGACCCAGTTGGGAACTGAGGCAGCACGAATATTCCAGGAGCCAAACGTACGAGCGTTACGGCAAGCCCAATGAGCCCGAGGCCCTGATCCAGAAAACAGCAGGCAAAATTCGAGACGGTCAACGGAACCGAATTCGACAGCAAATGGCGTGCCACTGCCGTTGATGCGAGAGACAGGGAGGGGCGCATCATCGGAACAATGGTCATCGCCCTGCCGCTAGCCCCCGTCGACGCGACCGTCGCACGCATCGCGTGGGTAATCGGATTGTCCGGCGGAGCGATCGTGATAGTCGGGGCGGTCATCGCATTGTTTTCAATTCGGTCCTCGCTCAAGCCCCTTCGCGGCATCGAGAACGCCACTCACGCCATTGCCGACGGCGATCTTTCTCGCCGCGTTCCCAAGGGTGAAGAAGGCTCTGAGGTGGGGAAAACTCGCCGACTCCATCAACGTTATGCTCGAGCAAATCGAGCAGTCCTTCGACGTCAGGGAGCGCTCGGAGAAGAAAATGCGGCAGTTCGTTTCCGACGCCTCGCACGAGCTGCGCACCCCTTGGCCACGGTCGCAGGCTACGCCGAGCTGTATAGGATTGGCGGGGTTCCAAGCGAGCAAGTCGCAGTCACAATGGACAGGATAGAATCCGAGGCGCAGCGGATGAGCGGCCTGGTCGAAGACCTCTTGCAACTGGCGCGTCTGGACGAAAGACGCCCACTTTCCCTTACGGACACGTGCCCTGACGGAGATCGCCATGAACGCCGTCATGGACCTGAAGGTGCGTGACGCTAGCGCTCGGCCGCCGTCATCGGCCTCGACGGCGGGACGGCGCCAGAGATAACTCATTTACGCAGATTCAGACAAGATCACACAGGTCATTACGAATCTGCTTTCCAACGTACTGAGCCACACTCCGGCGGGCACACCCGTCGAATTGGCTCTGGGCAAGCAAGACGACAATACGATCATCGAGGGTGCGAGACCACGGCCCGGGAGTCAAGCCGGAAGACGCCGAGCGCCTTTTCGAGCGCTTCTTCCGAACGGACTCCTCGCGCTCGCGCGCCTCAGGGAGGCTCCGGCAGGGCTGGCCATCGTCGCGTCGGTCATGGCAGCGCACGGAGGCACGGCGCGGATTGGGAGACTCCCGGTGGCGGATTGACTGTGAGGCTGACGTTCCCAGCCGTTTTGCCTTCCACCGTTTCGGGCGGCATCACGGCTGCCGAAGCGGCGGCCGAGGTCGCGCCGGTGTCGCAGACCGAGGAGGGGCCAAGTCCAAAGGCGCCAAGGCGAAATCGAATACTGCAACAAAACTCAAAACCGCCGCCGCTGCCGTGACGAAACCGCGATCGACGCTCAAACCCTAAATCGACGCCCCAAACCCAAAAAGAAGTGAGGCAACCAAAAAGTGAGGGTGTGATCGGTCGGTTTCAGGCCGCGTCGTCGCGCTCCCCGAAGGAGAACTGCCGTCGACGTCGACGGGTGCGGTGTATGCTGCTCAAGCACGAGCTCGATCGCGTGGAAGACGCGCGCCATATAGCTCGGCAGATTCGCCTTCGCGCCCGCCTGCATAGGCCGCCCGATGAACAAGCACACTTCCGAGGCGAAATTTCGGCAGGGAACCTGCCGACGGGCATAGCCCTCATGCCCGCCGAGCATAGCGATTGGAACGATCGGCACTCCGACTTTTAATGCGAGAGCGGCCGCACCGGCCTTCGGTTGGCCGATATCGCCGCTGCGAGAACGCGTCCCTTCCGGGAAAACCAGTATCGGCACTCCGGCGCGCAGCAGACGCCCCGTCATTCCTGCGGCTTTGCCGTGTTCGGTGCTTTCGCGCTTACCTTTGCGCAAAATTGCAAAGTGTTGAAGAAGACGGATGTAGAGATGAAATTCCGCGCTTGCGGTAGAAGTAGTCGGCGGCAGCGCCCGTGGCTCAGTTTCTCGGTTATCCAATCGGGCAGAAGCGAGAAGACCATCGAGTGCGTCCAAATGCGAGGAATGATTGGGCACCAAAATGAAGGCGCCCTTCAGGTCCTTAACGTTTTTCCTCTCCCAACACCTCGGTTTTCAACACCGTCGACATGACGGGCCGCGTCATATATTTGCGCACACGGTGGCGCCTCTGGCTCTCTTCTCATCTAGGTAGCGGTCGAGCGGCTCGAGGTTTTCGCTCACCCTGTCCCGCCCCCTCACGATCTTCTGTACTGCCGCGCCCACCGCACGCCGCGGTGCATACCTGGCTAAGGCGGAAGCCACTTTAAACTTGAGCGAGGGTGTGACGTAGGTTTTTGCCGGCGTCGACGGCGTCGAGCGTTTCCTCGACCACTGCGTCGGCGTCGAGCCAGACGGCGTCCGGCAAGTTCGACGTCGTGATCCCCGCGCGCATGTGATGCTCTGTACGCACCCATCCGGGCATGAAGGTGACAACCTGAACGCCGTCGGAGCGAACTTCGAGTTCCAAAGCCTGCGACCACGTCCTCACGAGCGCCTTGACCGCCGAGTAGAGCCCCATGGGAACCAGGCCGGAGACGGAAGCCGTGTTGATGATGACTCCGTGCCCGCGGGCTTTCATAGCGGCCGCCGCAACGCCGCCGACCTCAACGACGGCGGCGCCCATAAGGTCGATGGCCTCCCTCAGAGGGTAAGTGTCCGTTGTGGCCAGGGAATGATGCAGACCCTTGCCGGCATTGTTGACGAGGATCTCGATCGCTTCCCCCGTCGATGTAGGAGCAGACTTTCGCGACTCCCGCGGCTTTCGAAAGATCCGCCGGCAGTGTGACGACGTCGACCCGGCCGGAGGACGAGAGCTCCTCGGCGGTCGAAGCCAAGCGGGCCTCGTCACGGGCCACAAGCGTGATATCGCATCCGCGCGCGGCCAATGCCCCTAGCGAAAGCCAGGCCGATTTCGAGGTTCCCCCGTCACCAATGCTCTGCCGCGCAAAGGCGACGGCGAGGTGGATCTCTTCGATAACTTCACACCACTACGTTAGGGCATTTCGCCGCGCCGCGTGGACTCGAAGCACCATGGCCGGCAAGGCTCACCAGCCAGTACGACTCCCCGAATGTGCGATTTCAGCCAATAGGACTAGTATGGCTGACCTAAGGTAGGAGGTTTCGATGCACGTCGATGTTCCGCAGTGGCTGCCGCAAGCCTATGTGCGAGCGGTCCAAGCGGCCGGTTCACCCTATCCAAGGAGGAACTCGCCGTAGCATGCCAGAATATTCTGGAACGATGGTCATCCGAAGACAGGCACTATCACGGTCTTCAACATTTGATCGACACGGCCGCGACGGTCGAGACGCTTACCCCGCAGATGCACCATCCCGAGCTCGTGCGGCTGGCAGCCTGGTACCACGGCGTCGTCTTCTCGACCGAAGCGAAGGATACGTACACTCGCAACGGCGGAGAAGACGAAGCCGCCTCCCGCAGCCTTCGCTTACGATGATCTCCTGCGTCTTGGCGTTCCCTGAAACCGGCGCTCGGCGCGTGGCCGAACTGGTGAGGGGGATCCGTTCGAAATGCGATCCGCGTTCAGAGGACACCGCTAAACTCGACGCCATAGACATCGATCTCCTCGCTTTGCGCGACGCCCACATGGGCACATTGGCCATTGAGCCTCAGCGTTACAAGAGATACATCGAGCGCGTTCGCAAGGAGTACGGCCATGTGCCTCACGATTCTTTCTTGCGTGGCCGCCAGGAAATCATCCGACATCTCCTGGAGAGGTCTTCTATTTATAACGCCGCTGGCCCGTCAGTGGGAGGAGAATACCCGGGAGAATCTTCAGGCCGAGTTCCAGCGCATCACAGCCAAACCGAGGCAATGGCCGAGCAGGAAGGAACGCCGTCGACGAACGAACGCAGGGCTATGGCCGCCAGGGTTCCAGAGGTTGAGGAGGACCCCCGTCCCACGATCGTCCCAGGGTCGGACGACGATCCATGGACCACGCCGCTGACACCGCTGAGCGCCCCTACGCCACCTCGTTCTACGAGCGCGGCATCACCCGCCACAGGTTCGTTCACGGCATTGCCCGACGTCGGCAATAGCGGCCTTCACGCCGGTTCGGGAACCTCGAGACTCCACTGAGCAAGTTTCCAGCCTCGAGGCGTGTGGAGAGCGGTTCTCACCGGGCGAGAAAAACACCCACGGATCTGAGCCCTGAAGAGCTTAAACAACTCAAACGTGAACAGCTTGGTGGCGCAGGTGCGCAAGCGCATTGAGGATCGTCAGGCGGCCGCAGCAGCGAAGCGAAGCCCGAGTCTAACCGAAAACCGGCACGATGCGGGCTGTTGGGGCTTTGACGGAGACGGGAATGATCCCCGCCGTTGGCCCGGCCGTATCTGGCAAGAGCCAAGGAAATGATAACGCGGAGGAACGGCTGCCAATGCAGGGGTCGCCAGCAGCGCAGGCCGCGCCGGGAGCGCCGAGGTTAAGAAAAACGCCGAACGCACAGGGCACGGCGGGTGTGGAGAAAATACGGAATCCGCGGTAGACCGGGCCGAAAACACCGCTGACGTGGCACGTCGGATCGATTGCGAGCACCGGACCAGAAGCCGACCAGCAGGTCAATGCGTTGTCAGAGAGGGAGTCTAGTTTGAGCCGGACGGATGCTGTCGAGGAAGGTGAGGGTATCGAAGGCGACACCCAGAAGGGGAATCATGGAGACTGGCATTCCCAAGCGGGCGTCATGGTTACAAGGTTTTATCCGCCGCAACGCCGGAGTGGATCGACGATGAGAATGAGGAGCCAGAGACCGTAAAGACCCATGCGAGCGGCATGGAGCGCGAACCCGATTTGTGAGGCCAGCCGCCGGGCGTGGGCGGTCTATGATGCCGGCCCGGCAGGCGGTCTATGAGGCGGCCAGGCGACGTCTATTCGCTGTTTTTCAAAGCCGAAGGGCGGACACCCTCGCGGATGTCCGCCCTTCGCTCTGTTAAAGTGGGCGGCCTCGGCGTCGGCCATGCGTTGACGCACAAACCGACACCGTCTAAGGCTGTATCAGTACATGCCGCCCATGCCGCCCATATCGGCCTCGCCACCACCGGCAGCGGGCTTCCGGGCAGATCGGCCACAACGGCCTCGGTGGTCAGGAACAGGCCGGCACGGAAGCCGCGTTCTGCAGGGCCGAACGGGTCACCTTGACCGGATCCATGACGCCCTCGGAGAGAAGGTCGCCATACTCGCCGGTCGCTGCGTTAAGGCCGCTGCCCTTGGGAAGGTTGCGGACCTTCTCGGCACAACGCCGCCCCTCAAGGCCGGCGTTCTCGGCGATCTGCTTGAGCGGGGCCTCAATGGCGATCTTGACAATCTGCGCACCGGTCGCCTCGTCGCCCCTCGGGGCAAAGCCCTTGTAGGCCTCCCTCAGCCGACTGGATGAGGGCAACGCCGCCACCGGCCACGATTCCTTCTTCGACGGCAGCCTTCGCGTTGCGAACGGCGTCCTCGATGCGGTGCTTGCGCTCCCTGAGCTCAACCTCTGTAGCGGCGCCCGCCTTGATGACGGCGACGCCGCCGGCGAGCTGGCCAGGCGCTCCTGCAGCTTCTCGGTGTCGTACTCGAGGTGGAGTTCTCAATCTGCACCTTGATCTGCGCGACACGTCCCTCGATCTGCTCGAGGGTCCCGGCACCGTCGACGATCGTCGTCTGGTCCTTGGTCAGCATCGACCTTGCGAGCGCGGCCGAGCATGTCGATGTCGGTGTTCTCAAGCTTGGTCCGACGGTCTCGGAGATGACCTGGCCGCCGGTGAGGATGGCCATGTCCTGGAGCATCTCCTTGCGACGGTCGCCGAGCCCGGGGGCTTTTGACGGCCGCGGACTTGAAGGTGCCGCGAATCTTGCTGTGACAACGAGGGTCGCGAGGGGCTCGCCCTCGACGTCCTCGGCGATGATGAGCAGCGGCTTGCCCGTCTGCATGACCTTCTCGAGGACGGGAAGGAGTTCCTTGACGTTGGAGACCTTGGAGTCGACCAGGAGGACGTAGGGGCTCCTCCAGGACGGCTTCCTGACGCTCCGGGATCGGTGACGAAGTACGGCGAGAGGAAGCCCTTGTCGAAGGACATTCCTCGGTCAGCTCGAGCTCAAGGCCGAAGGTGTTCGACTCTTCGACGGTGATGACGTCTTCCTTGCCGGCCTTGCTCATCGCTTCGGCGATGACCTGGCCGATTTCCTTGTCACCGGCCGAAAATGGCGGCGGTCGAGGCGATTTCTTCTTCGGTCTCAACTTCTTGGCATCGGCAAGCAGCTGCTCGGAGATGCGAGCGACGGCCCGGTCAATGCCCTTCTTCAGAGCGATCGGATTGGATCCGGCTGCGACATTGCGCAGGCCTTCGCGCACGAGGGCCTGGGCGAGGACCGTGGCGGTCGTCGTGCCGTCTCCGGCGACGTCGTCGGTCTTCTTCGCAACTTCCTTGACCAGTTCGGCGCCGATGCGCTCGTAAGGCTCTTCGAGGTCGATCTCCTTGGCGATGGAGACACCGTCGTTGGTGATGGTGGGGGCGCCCCACTCTTATCCAAAACGACGTTACGGCCCCTTGGGGCCGAGCGTGACCTTGACGGTGTCGGCAAGAAGGTTGAGGCCGCGCTCCATGGAGCGACGTGCTTCCTCGTCAAAGGCAATGGTTTTTGCCATGCTTAGTTTTTCCCTCCAAATGGGATGCTCGGTCGGTGCCCGCGACGGACGACGCCGCGCGAACCGGTCCTATTTCCGGCCCGCCCGGCCCCTCACCGACTGAGAGGTCTTATCACTCTACGGTTGCGAGTGCTAACTACGATTTTGCACCTCGAGCCCGGAGGAGTGCAAGATCGAGCCGTTCACCCAAAGCTGAGTCTTTGCGGCTCAAGTCTTGAAGCGCATTCGGACGCGGTCCACCCTACGGACAAGGCGTTCCGTCAGGCCTGCGAGGATCCCAATGATCCACGGCAGATCCACTTCTCCGGACAGACCGTTCCCGGTTAAGCAGGTGCTCGAAGGCGGGCCAGGCGCATCCATGTTCCTGCGGACCAGGTATTCCGTCCGCAGGAACCGAAGCCTTCCGTTTACGCGACGCGAGCGCCTCGGTCTACACTAACTTCTTCGGTCTACACTAACTTCTGTTGCGCGGATGAGTAGACAGCTGCAGTTGCCTGATCCGCCGAGGCAAAGTCGTCCGCCGTCTTCTTGGTGGCCTTGGCATACGTTTCCAAGCGTTTCGCGAAAACCTCCACGGCATCTTCGAAGTTGTTAGCGGCTTTTTTTCGGCCGTGGCCCCCAGTCCACCGTTGACAATGCCATCATTTGATTTTGCGAATGGCGTTGCCATCATCTATTCCGCGGACAGAACTGGCCAGATCGTCAGCCGTGGCCACCATACTGCGCAGGGATGAATCGTCTACTCTAAGCGTTCCCATGTTTCCTCCTTTGCGTGACGCTCGGCTTTCAGTTCGCTGCCGAGCCTTTGGGGTTCGCGTTTTCATGGTTTCATCAGGTTTGAACTCGCATATTCGAGCTCGTTGACTCGACGTCGGTTCGGCCGGCCTTCGTTCGGTTGACTCTCGTTTGCACCGGAAAGCCAACGTCCGTGCGTCTCAGAAGGCCAGCACTTGCGCGCTCGTACAAACACTAGCGCTCGTACATTTCGGAATGCGGATGCCCGTTCGAGCTGGAATGCGGATGCCAGCTCTGAGCCGAGTGACAACAGGGGCTAGCTCTCAAGAACGAAGCTGGCTCTCAGGCTTTTTCGCCGAATGCCGTCACCGAACCAGCCCGGTTTGGACGTTTGAATCGGCTCGAATCGCCGACTCAGCTTCTCAACGCCGAAACTTTGACTCTGTCACGTGCTGATGTTCCCGCCCGCGGCGGAAGTGACAGAAAGTAGTTGAGGGTTGCAGGGTGTATGAATGTAGCAGGGTGTATAAATACGGAAGAAGTCGTTTTTCGCCGTTGTATGTGCGGAGGCGGAAGAACTTAGTTTTCGTCCCAGGGCTTGGAGATTTCTTCTTCGGGCTCGGCGGCGTGTCACGACGACGTTCGGATCGTAGGGAGCCCACCTCTCCGGCGAGGAAAAAGCCGCGTCCGGTACTGCGTAGATTGTCGGGGACCACCTCCGTTCCGCGAGGCCAGTCGACGCAAAACCTTGAGGGCTGCTGTCTTTGCCGCAGCCGGTGTCGATTTCGATCAGAAGGAACTCCGGGTGGCTGATGACGATGAGCTCGGCACCGGAGCGCGGATTTTTGAGGATTCCCGCGTTGCCTTCGGTATGTATATATAAGGTTTGGGCTTGCCAAAAACCGTAAGGCTTGGACGAGCTCGTATATCCTCGCCGTCGCAGCCTTCCATCGCTCCGACAGGAATTGGAGCGGCTGTCGCCAACCGATATTTTTCGGACCCATGTTAGCCGAGCATACGACGAACGCACTCATCTTCGCCTGTTCCTGCTCCGCCTGGGGCTTCCATTCCCCTACCCCGAATTCCTGGCTCAGCATCCGGTAGAGCGAGATTTCTAGCCCCAAGGTTTCGCGGCGAAGCTCAACAATCGGGCGCTCAATGGGCGAGGCTGTCGCCCTCATCTCCACCAAGATACTGATCGGACATATCGCACCCCGCTACAAAACACGGCAACCGCGCACAAAGCAGCCGCCACCCGCCTGCGAACCATCACTTCTCCTCCGCGGCCATGCCCTTGCCCGACTATGATGCGTCCAATGTTGTACGTCGACGTCTTCCCCTGCCGAGTCCTTCGATTCGGGCCCTGAAAGATACTCCGAATGGCCATGAGACGCCTCATAGTGCTTCCCTTCGGGACTTGTCCATTTTCGGTGCTGAAATGCTCAGAAGTTCTTGTTGACGTCCGGATTCGGGCCAGTGCCCGCTCGCGGCGACGGCGTCCCCCTCCGCTGCACCGACGTACATGTTTCCAGGGAAGAACATTGAGCTCGTCGTTGGTTGTCGCGTTCACCCCGGCCGATCCCCACACGGCAACACGATCTTGAACATCAGTCTCGCCCGCTGCAATTCCGGCGGCGAGCGAGCCATACGAATGCCCGCTCAACGTAAGATTCGGATCGCCCGCATGCGTTTGCTGAACGCCGTTCATGAAAAGAAGCTAGACGTTCTTTCGCCCTCATCCGCGGCATGCGAATAGTAGACAAAGCGTTTTTGTGGATTGGCGAGGGCCTCACTCCAGCTGGGAGGGCGTCGTAATCGAGCCACACAACCGGCGCTAGTAGTACCCGATTGCTGACTATTGGCCATTTCCAGCGCTCTCTCAAGGCCAATCACGGAACTTCCGGCTCTTCCTGTGCCAACTAGGGCCGTCTCGAACATTCGTCGTCATGCCGGGTACGTACACCATGACGTTCTCGGCCTTGTCAATATCGCCTACCCCTATCGCCGCCCGCACATGCTCGTGGCCTTTCCCCGGATCGAAGACCAGGAGGCTCTGCCGTTTCGGGCCCTCGTCGGAAGGCGCCTCCAGACCATCCTTAGACATCGGAAACCGCCTGGCCAAAGCCAGAATGTGATCACGATTGTTGTGGACGTAAAGCGCGATACTCGCCGGGCGTCACACCGTACTTCTTAAACAGCGCATCAGAGGGCCCTTCACTTTCGACCTCTTCTTGAGCTCCTCCATGCGGTGAAGATAACCGTGCAGCAGGATCGTATTGGCGCGGCTTCGAGCATCGGCCGGTATACCGTCGCGATGCCCAATCCACCCCGGATGCTTGAGGATGACCTCCTTCTGCTCTTCGGGAGAAAGTGCAGTCCACCAGTCATTCACCTGCTGAGCCCCAGCGAAGCCGGTGGCGCTGCCTTGGTTCCAAGCTGGATCGTCTTGCGGTCTCCTTTCGCAGCATTGCTCCGTATTTCGGTCCCGAAACTTGAGTATATCTTCTCAACTACCTTAAGGAATTGTTCGGCCTTTCTCACGCACGTCGTGGCACGCTTGGTCAATTCCTCTCCAAGGGAGTCTTGAAGATCCTCTTTTGTAACAGGGCCGGGATTTCCGAAACGGAAACCCTGATCGACGCCAGTGACGTTGCCCTCTTCGTCGATCTCCCTCCCTTTGCTCGCACATCGGCATCAATGCTATGCGCCTCCGCGGCCAGTTTGTCTACCGACTCGCCAGCCAGTTCGAATTTATGGGCCGTTTGTTGCAGCGTACGGTCAAGATCGTCCGCATCGTCCATCATTGCTCGGCGATTCCTCTGCTCTGCTACAGAGAATCTACCCTCAAGCTCGGAGGAACTTATCCCCGCCATAGCCGAGTGCGTTTCACTGAACCGCTTCGCAGCAGCTCGCAGCATCTCAGCCGCGGCTCGGAAATTAGAACCGCGCCACAGCATCACATCCTGAAACGAAACCATTGTCATTTTCCCCTTCCTTTTCCGCAAGCATAGCACCTGTTCACAGCATGCCATAGAAGCCTCGGGGCCATCCAGCCACAATAAATTTACAATCCAAACCGCTCTTGAAACGAGATTAAACATGCACAAATAAAAGGCAAAACTCGGCTTGAGGAGATATGCATGCGAGCCGCAGAAAGCACCTCCAACATACGCACACCAGACTGACGTCTACCATGGATATGAACTATATGGTGATAAATAGATCGATTTTGCAGCATTAACGAAATAAAGCGCACGATTCACCATCAAGGCATACAACGCTCACTAAAAAGGGGAAACATCGAAAACAGGGAACGTCGAAAACGTGAAAGGCCCCGGGGACGCGTCCTCGAAAGGCGCAGGCCCGGGGCCCTTTGGTCTAACCGTCACTCATCCGTGGAATACGAGGCTGTCGGGACCCTTGGCATCGGAAACACCGGCCAAGTAACGCGAGCACGCACAACCCGCATCTTCGTAACGACCACCCCCTTTTTTCATCGAGGACCTGGAAGGTGCCGTCATTGACGAGGCCCACAGTATCGGCCTTCTGGCCGTCGGCCCACCGCCCGGCGACGACGGATTCCTTCCCGTTGCCGGCGGAGAACTGGCTTGCAGCGGCCCCACCCGCCAGTCGATTCATGATGTAGAAGACCCGGCCACGGCGAACTGAAACGGTGTCCTTGCCGTCGCCATTCCAATCACCGACCAACGGAGTGTCGTCATCACGGCCATACATGAACACTCTGGCCGCAGGGCCGTTTTTGAGAACATTGTTCACGTACACGGTGTGCTCGCGGCGCAACGAAACAGTATCGCTGCCGTTGCCGTCCCAATCACCGACGAGCGGAGTGTCGGTTGCCAGGCCGTGAAAGTGAAAACGACGTCGGCCTTACCGCCGCGAATCGAGATTGACGAGGTAGTACCCTATTTCCTCGCTTAACGCCGGGCGTAGAGATGCCGTCTCCGTCCCAGTCGCCCATCAATGGGGTGTCGCCAGCGCGGCCGAAGAATACTCTTCCGCCGACGACAAAGGCATTGCCGGCCGAAGGAGTTTCAGAGTTGCCGGCGGGTGAGACGGAAGCAGTAGCGAAGGTGTCGCAGTCGGTTTGGCGGTGGGTTCGGCGGTCGGCTTCGTGCTCGGTGAGGATGCCCTGTCGTTTTCGATCTCGGTCACAACCGTCAACCCGGTGTGATCGCGTACCTGCACCTTCTCTTCGTCGCGGAAATACCTCATAACCCCCTCGAAATGGTCGCCAACGGCTGAAGTGTCCCACCAGGGGCTTGTAGGCGTGATTCTTCCGTCGGAGCTGACAGTGACTGTCCGAATTTGACGCTTCCCTTCATCCACGCCGCCGGTGATCCACGCCTTGAGCATGAAGCTGCCAGCCGAGTACGTCTGCTTATCTTTTGCAGTCGCTTTAGCGAGTGTACTTTTGAGCTGCTTGCTCGGATCCATGCCGAAGGCCGTCATCTTCTCCGCAACAAGCTTCCATGCTGACGAATCGGGATCGGCCGCCACGTAGAACATGGCCGAGGCCTTCCATTCGTTGTCGACCAACCTGCTTTGGATATGGAATTCCTTCAAGCTGCTCGAGCAGAACCAGCACCTTCGGGAAGCGGCCCGAACTGTAGTCAATCTTCGTCATCCCTCGCCGAAATAGGCGGCAACCGAGGAGTGCCGGGTGTCTTTAGAAGCCGCAAAGTGCCCATTTTTACCTCCACGCACGATGGTCCGTTCGGGCACCTTGCCGTCGAGAGGCACCGACCATTGTGGTGATATGAGTTCCGAAATCGACCTCTTTGAGCGCGGTCGTGTGGTCAGCCGTCGACGATCTCGAGGGCTGTCCGGGAATCGCGACGTAACTCAACGCATTCGCATTGGAGAAAGATCGGTACCCGGAGGCGCTTGAGTCCATTTGGCAGGTAGATCTTTTCCACTGTTTCGTTGTCGCTGAATGCACCGCTTCCGATTTCAGTCACTCCGGCGGGAACAGAATAGTTCCTCAGGTTGCGAAACTTCGCCAACCCGCGCGGAAGAACGATGAACTTCGTCCTACTCGCATTGAGCAATGCGCCATTGACCACCGTGTAGTTCGGATTGCCGTCGGCGACCGAAACGGTCTCTGAGCTGGCCATCCCATTGGAACGCCTCGTCAAGCTGGTTGGGTCCCACTCCTTGCCGATATGAAGTTTGACCAACTTGTCCATGTTCACCGCAGCTGTGTGGAGGTCTACGATCAGTCGGGGAATGACCAGCTCCGTGACTCCCGTTCCGCGGAATGCTTCCCGCCAGTTTTGAGTCCCCTTGCCAGGGGTGATCTCCTTCAATTGGGGGTTGTCGCCGAGGCGGTGGCGCTAATCGATTCGACGGCGTCGGAGTTTGACGTGCGTCAGCTTAGTTCGCGAGAGGCCGAATCACCGATCGTTTCGAGCTTCGAAGGCAAGCCCTCTTGGGCAGCCTGCCCGTAGCCTTCGAAGACCTTTGACGGTGGCCAGTCCGCCTCGGGCGAAGGCATTCCTGCCGATGCTCGGCAAAATCTTCCGAAAAGCGTCACTTCCTTCAGCTTCTGGGTGTTTGAAAAAGGCTTCGCTAGGAATTTCTTGGAGATATCCGGGATGACGGCCCTCTCGATCCCGCTCCCCGAGAACACCGAAGCCCCCAAGGAACGAACGGAAGCCGGAAGGATCGCCTCTTTCAGAGAAGGTGTATGCGCAAAAGCGGGTGCGATCGTATACAGTCTGCTGTACTGAGAAGCGTCTACTTCGAAAACCACCGTTGTCAGATCAGCGCATCGCTGGAAAGCCATGGCTTCGATAGTGTCCACATTGGCGGGGATCGTCACCTTCGTGACCTTGCTCTTCTCGAGGCTCGGGCGCCAATCACCTCGACGGTTTCGGGGATCCGCACCTCCGTTGCCGTCCCCTTGATCGCAGGAGCTTTCCTTTGCCGTCGATCTCAAAAATCGCTTGCAGTTTGAGGGGTTTGCCTGTGCAGGGGCGCCTTCTTTTCGAAAGCGCGGCGCGTTCGGGCGCGCCGCGCTGCAGCGTCATACGCCCGATCGATACGTTCGAGGCCTTTTCGACGTGGACGTTTTGCGTTTTTCCCTGACGCCGAGGCCGCAGCCACAGCAGACTTGGCTGTTGCTTTCTGCCGCGGTGGAGGGTGCCACGGTTGCCGCCAGCATAGCCGCAACCGTGAAAGCGGCGGTACACGTGACCGCCTCGTAAAATGGGCATTTCGCCTCCCGATGGAAAATACGTGCATCATGCACGTAAAGGTGAGCGTTTAATGATGTATACCATCGTCTGTTTCAGATAACGCTCATATTACACACCGTTAACCTCCACGTCCACGGTTTTCATCGTGTCCTTACGGGGGCGAAGTGTGTCAGGGAGGCACGGTTGCGGTGCTCGCCAGGAAGCAATTCTTGCTTGCCTTGTCTAGTACGTTGGCTCAAGAAGGTTACGAAGCGTGCCAGAAGGCAATGCACGGCAGCAGTCGAGGAGGACAATCCGATAGTGAGCGAACAGCGCGGAGATCGACGAAGGGACAAAGCGTCTCGTCAAGAGACAACACCCGCCCACTTCGCTTCTCGCGGATGGGATTGGCGGCGAGGATTGCGCGACGGCGCGGCGCATAAAACCGTTGCCGTAGTCACGTCGTCAAATATCACGTCGTCAAATAGACGATGCGCGCCGTCGGAGCGCCGTCGAAGGAAATGCGCCGCGGTTCGTCAGCCGGCGTCGGCCCTCGAAAACGACCACTATTTGGTCGCCCCCGGTGGCTTTTGAGCGCAAGCATGACGTTGCCCGCCTTGATGCCCAACGCTGAAGCAACCTGTTTGGCCGTCTGCTCATCGGAGGCCTTGGGGTGAGAAACCGTGAAGCCTTCGCTGCCGCCACTGTAGTTGTTGAGGAGACTTTTGTGTAGCCGACCTTCCGAGTTTTTGGTTGCTGGAAGCGGCGGAGCCCGTTCTTTCTCGAACCGTGCTGAGCACAAGGACCGGACGCTCCCGAGCTGGGCCGACGAGCTTTCCTTGTCCGACGGCGTGGCAGAAGAAGCGTCGGTAGAGGGACTCTCGCTCGTCTTTTCCGAATCTTTGGTTCCGGCCCCTTGGACGAACCACTGGGCTCTCGGAAGAACCGGAGCGCCGTTCGCGCCTTTCGAAGGCGCGGCGCCGCTGCTCGGGGAGCCGCTTTCGACGAAGCGTCGGTGCCGGGTCATCGGAAGAATTCGCGAAAGTTGCAGTGCTCACCCCGCTGTCAGAGGGCGAGGATGATGATGGCTACCAGCGCCAGCCACCATTTGAGTTCGACTCCTTGCGCCTGTGAGTTCCTCGAATCGTACGGGCGTCAGCCAGCCGATCAAACTCGTCTGCGGGGTATTCATTATCTGCCACGTTCATAGCCCTAACAATCGCCATCGCCACTTCGCTCCCCCAGCGCGCGGGCCCCTGTAGCCGCAACAACCGCCCCTGCAATTCAGGGCGTTCCATTCTCGCCCTGAGGGTTGGCAAGAGCCCGATTGAGCACAAGATAATAGCGGGTGGCGGTCATTCCAAAAGTCGCTATGGCGTCAGCTTTGGTCCGCCCCAGCGTCCACCAGGTTTCTTCCACGTCCAACACTGCATTCTCGACGTCAGACAGCCTCGTAGCCTCATCACGTTCCGCCTTTTCTCGGATATGCGCGTTTCCGAGCGTAGCTCCCCACCCGGATGCGAGTCCGCTCTCAGCCGAAAGCGGCCCGCCTGCTTGAGCATCCTACCCCGCGGGCCCGTCGGCGGCTTCCTCGGCTGAGAATCTCACAGCCGGCACCCGATCAGATAGCCCGCCATTTTTCCTTTCGGTGGTGCGGGAGCCTCAACAGCCGGCATCCGATCGGATTGCCCAGCGCCCAATCGAACGGCGAGGCTAGGGCTAGTGTCATGAGCCTGGCAGACATCATCGACCCCGGATGGGCGCGAGTTGGAGCCGTCGAGCAACGCATTCACGAGATGGGCGACTTCCTTCGTTCCGAAAAACACCGCGGGCCGTGGCTATCTTCCCGCTGGCGATCGCGTACGTGCGTCTCCTACCCGTTCGACGCCGTACGCGTGCTGATCGTCGGCAAGACCCTTACGCAACGCCGGGCCATCCCGTTGGCGGAGCTTTTTCCGTTGACCCGTCCGTGCGCCCGATTCCGCGATCTCTCAGTCAACATCTATAAGGGCTTCACGACGATTTGGGGATCGCTCCGGCCGACGACGGCGACCTCACCCCGTGGTGCGATCAGGGCGTGATGCTGCTCAGCAGAGTGCTCACCGTCGAGCCTGGCAAGCCTGCATCGCATCGAGGAAGAGGCTGGGAGGAAGTCACTGCCACGCGATCAGACGCCTTGCTGCCCGCGGCGGGCCTCTCGTAGCCATCCTGTGGGGCCGCCCCGCCCAGGAACTCAAACCTCTGCTCGGCGATGCGCCAACGATTGAATCACCCCACCCTTCTCCCCTTTCGGCGACCTGAGGCTTCTTCGGTTCACGACCGTTTTCGAGGGCCAATGCCCTTTTGACGAATATGGGCGGAGGCCGTCAATTGGTCCCTTCGTTGAGACGGCGCCTTCGCCCCAGCGGATCCAGCCTTCGGCGACCAATTACAAAGCTGGGCCCGGCGATCGCACGGGCTCGGCCAGCGACTACCGCAGACTCATTCGGCGATCGCCGTATGCTCTCGCCGAGACTCCATTTCGCTGAAGGCCGCTGCTTTAGGCAGGGGCTTCAGTTCGATGGTGCCTCGGCAACGAGTCGAAACTAATGAATACTCGCCTATGAAGCAGGAAACGGATCGGAGCGTCGAGCTTCAGAACGGGCCCAACGTTGCGTGCCGAAGGGCCCCCGATTCGAAACCGGCGCAAACCGACACCAATGAAGGCAACAATCGGGGCCGCGAAGGGTTGCGGGCATCGCAGCCGTCTCCTCCAGCGCACCACACCAGTGCCGGTTTGCCGAGCCGATGCGTGATTTCCGCTCGTAATTCAATCGTAAACTAAGATCCCGTGTAAACCCTACATCGGTGGGCGGATTTCGTCACGATTCGCCCTCCACCCTCAAGCATTGAGATTCTGGCCCACTCGGACTGATCGGGATCAGTCTCGTCCTCGCGCAGAATGACAGGGCTTTCAACCCGACGCCATTTTTGAACCCGATGTCGTCCCGAAAAACGTCCCGACAAAGAGGACCGGGCGATTGCCCGAGGGACTTAATCGCCCGGAAATAAACGAGGCCACCTAAGGGACTCGAACCCTTGACCGTCCGCTTACAAGGCGGGTGCTCTACCAGCTGAGCTAAGGTGGCATGCTCGGGAAGGCCGCGAGCGCCCCTCTATCTTGCCAGACGACGGCGGATTCGCCAAGCCCAAAACGTGAAATCTGAAATGTGCACTTCGCCGGACCTATGGCATCCGCTTTCGCTATATCCAAAGCGCACCCGATGACCGAGGACGCCAGGCAGACCAGAGAAGAAGAAAAATGACCGGGGCGCCGCCCGCCGGACGAACAAGAAATCGTCCGGCGAGGCGCCCCTAACTAGACCGGCGAGGCATCCCACACCCCACAACGGCGGCGAGAGGCCCACCCTGCTGGAGGGGGCTGATGCAGAGCTATTTCGCTGCTTCAGATTTCTTAGGCACGGCCGGCTTCTCATCAGCCGGCTTCAGCGAATGCCCGCTTCTTTCTCGATCTTCTCCAAGAGGGCACCCTTAGACCAGTCGTCTTCGAATTTCCTGCCATTGATGGTGATGGTCGGAGTTCCGCTATGCCCGGCCTCGTTAAACTTCTGAGCCGACCGCTGCAAGAACTTTCGTAGCGGTTCGAGTTCAACGTTTTCTCAAGCCCCTTGAGCACGTTGTTGGGAATGCCAACCTTTTTCGCGACGTCGAGAGCCGTCTTGTTGTACTGCGATTGTTCCGGCAGCTGCTTTTGCTTGGCGAAGATAGGCGCGGAAACATCGGCGAAGTAGGCGTTGTGGAAGGCGGCGTAATACTCGGGGCTTTCTCGGCGATGTAGTAATCGGCTTGGCTTGCGACGTCGGAAATCTTCTGCCCCTAGAACCGACAAAGGCGCGATTTCGAGCGTAATCTCGCCTTTAGAAGCGAGATTCACCAACTTGTTGCCGTACTTTTTCTCGAGATCGTTGCAATGTGTGCACAGGTAGTCGGAGTAAATGCGAACGGTGGGTTTGCCGGCGTTCTTCTTGCCCGCCTGAGCAATCCTTCCTCGCTCCCCTTGCCGAGGGAAATGACGCCGCTGGACGAAACGTTCGCGCTAGGAAACGACGCGCTGCTGGCATCCTCTTCCTTCTTCATGCCATTCAAGATCACGAAGGCGACGGCAGCCACCACGAGAAGCACCGTCAACGTGCTTCCGACCGCAATAAACAAATGCCTGCGCTTGGTGCGCTTCGCCTCAGCCTCCTGGAGAAGGCGTGCCTTCTCGCGGGCTTGCTCGCGTTTCTGTTGCTTCGTCAGATACGACGAGCTGGTTCCGGGGAGTATTTCGTGAAGCCATGCGCACGATTGTAAGCGAGCAAGCTGTGGACAGACTAAAAAGATTTGTGATCGTTTGATCACCTATAGTCCGTTATCGTGTTCGTCTGCGAGCCGCTCCCAAGCGATGCCCACCTACACTATCCACACCTATTCTGCGTCGAGGAAGAAAGGTTGTTTGGGAAGCGGCGTCCAATCAGGATAGGCGCGAGCCGAAGAATGAGAGGACGCCCAAACCCGTCAGCAGAATCAGGACGACGCCCCAGAAATACTTGTACAGCTCGGTGTGATTGCGGCCAAAAAGATCACGGGCGCCAAGCCTCGCGGATGCGCTCAGCGTTGAACCATGCGACGACCATCGTGATGCCGACGGCGGCTAAGGTGCCAAGCCGCGGCTCCTCAGGCACCGCAATGCTCAAACCCCATAGTGCGGCAGTGCCAAGCGCGAGACCTACGGCAATGCTCACCGCCTGCTCAATAAAGACCTTCAAGAAAATGAGGAGGCATTCTTAGGGCTCGCCCCACATTTCCCCAAAAACTTCCCGCCTCTAACCGATCGGCGGTGGTTCAAACTCGTATGGGACGATCCAATCACCCCAAAGCGTGAAGGCCACAAAACCGTAGAGACACACTCCGACGATCGGGAAACGCACCCCGAGGGAGAGGATTGCCAAGCCGCGAGGAACACAATGAGGCGAGCCGTAGCCCTGACGCATCCAGCCGGCATGTCATTAGATTTGACCGGGACCGTTGAGGAACTCGTTCCACGCGGGAGGCGCGGCGGACCTGCCGGTTGCTGCACTGCCTTGCTCTCCGGGAAATGTTCCCTGCGTCGGATCGACAGCCTGGAAACCGGGCTCGTTGGAACGCGGCGCAGTCGGGACGGAGGGCGGCATGTGCAGCGGAGATTCCGTTCGCAGGACCTGCGTTATGGCGTCGTTTGAGAATCCGTCCCGGACGGCGCCGCCCGTGCCGCTGCCCAGCCCACCGGAAGGATCTCCGTGCGACCATCGCCAACGCCGGCGCCTTGTCCTGCGGCAGGAAGAATCTCGGTACGCCCACCGCCGACACCGACGCTCTGTCCCGCAGCAGGAAGGATCTCCGTGCGCCCGCCGCCATCGGCGCCGACGCCACCCGCGCTGGCCGAAAGGATCTCTGTGCGTCCGCCGTCAAAGTCAACATCCGAACCACCGGTGGGAAGTATCTCTGTGCGCCCACCGCCGAGCTCGCGCCCCGTCAAGGATCTCCGTCGATCCGAGCTGAGCACGACGCATGCGAAGCGCGGTCTCAGGACCTTCGCCCAGACCGTAGTCTTCATCGTATCCGAGGCCATCATCAACGCCGATGCTGCGGTTTTCGTCATATCCGTAACCTTCGTCGGCGCCATAGAGCTCGCGACCAATATCACCGGCGAGCGGCCCATATCCTTCATCACTCGCCGTAGAGACTGCTTTGCGCATCGTGGTGCGCACCACCGACTCCCAAACGTCCCCGGGGGCCGCCTGCAACGCATCCGTCGCGCCATCCCCCGCGAACCGGCTGTTCAGCACTTCGGTCGTTCCCCATCCGGACCCTGGGAGCCATTGCCGAGGATGTCGTCGGCAGCCCCAGCGCCAACGCCGCCCATAACTCCCGCAATGCCGGCCAAGGCTCCCCCTCCTGGACCAGAGGCGGCCTCGTCAAATCGGCCGGTCCGCAACACGGAAATAAGCTGGTCAATAATCGATTCGATCCTCGATTTCCGGCGCGAGTGCGCGCGTACAATGCGGAGGCTAGCGGGCCTTGAAGGCCCACGACGTCAGGGGAACCCCTCGAACATCCTGCGCATGATCGACTGCGGGTTGTCCGAAAGGCGCGCGTCCCGTCGCGGCAAAGGCGAGCACGGCGGCCAGCGCCCACCAGTCGGCAGCCTCGTCTGGGTTGCCGCCATCTATGACGCGGGGATCGCAGTATCCCGGCGTGTGCGCAACTGAATCCCGGGACGGTCAGGCGCGAGTCCTCATCAACCTGAGCTATGCTAAAGTCGATGAGAACGGGGCCATCGGGCCCGAGCGATGACGTTCGATCTGACTGAGGTCGCGGTGGAGGACCCTCGCGGAGTGGATCGCATCGACGGCCTCGCGGAGCCGTTCGGCGAGTTCAGCCAGATCGCTTCCCTCGAAAAACGCCGGAATCCACAACGTCTTGCTCCAAAGTCGGACCATCTATAAGTTCCGTCACAATGAAGGCGTCGTCGGCGTCGGTTTCGGCGTCCAGCACCTCCGCGACGTACCTGCCCGCACTTTTCTGCAGCATGGCGACCTCCGGCGGAAGCGCTCACGCCCCGAATCGTCCACCACGAGAGCCGGATTCAAGAGCTTGAGGGCAACGCGGACGCCGGCACCGTCCTCGGCCTCGCAAGACCGTGGACATGCCACCCGCACCGATTCGCTTGATCAGCCTATAGCCGCCGATGTTCATCTGCTTGCGCACGTCATCTACGCTACCGAAGTAGGGCCTCTACGCGCTCGTCACTCTCCGCAAAAAGTCTGAGATACACATCGCGAGAAGGCTCTTTTGTGTTGAAATTTCGGGAATATACGTTCTCGAAAAACAAGTCGTGCAGAAAAAGTGGCGCACGTGGCGACCATCTGTGTAATAATCTTTCACGGGTGTACTCCGCATCCGTGTCAGAGTCGACATGCTGGCACTCTTCACTCGGACCGTCCGGCACGTTCCTGCCGGTGAAGGGACCATTTCAATATGGCAACTGTTACCTTTACTGGGGCAACCCGCCTCTACCGGGCTCGGACAAGCCCGCTGTCGATCGCCTCTCTCTCGACATCAGCGACGGAGAAATTCCTTGCTCTCGTCGGGCCTTCGGGATGTGGCAAGTCCACTTCTTTGCGCATGCTCGCAGGATTGGAAGCAAGTAGATGACGGAAGCATCTACATTGGCGACGACGATGTCACCCACGTTCCTCCGAAGGACCGCGACATCGCCATGGTGTTTCAGAACCTACGCTCTCTGTCCGCATATGACGGTGGCGGACAACATGGGTTTTGCGCTCAAAAATCCAAGGCGTGCCGCGGGAAGATCCGTGAGCGCGTCGTCGACGCAGCCAAGATCGCTTGATCTCGAGCCATACCTCGACCGGAAGCCGAAAGCGCTCTCCGGCGGACAGCGCCAGCGCGTGGCAATGGGCCGCGCCATCGTGCGCGAACCTCAGGTCTTCCTCATGGATGAACCCCTTTCGAACTTGGATGCCGAAACTTCGCGTCCAAACCCGCACCCAGATCGCTTCCTTCAAAAAGCGTCTGGGCATCGCAACAGTGTACGTGACCCACGATCAGACCGAAGCTCTGACGATGGGCGATCGCATCGCCGTGCTAAGGACGGCTTGCTTCAGCAGGTCGGAATGCCGGGCGAAATGTATTCTTCGCCCGCTACGCGCCTTCGTCGCAGGATTCATCGGCTCACCGGCAATGAACCTGGGACGATGGCGGATCGTCTACAACGAGGCGGTCTTCGGCGACTCGTCCCTTCCCGTGCCGTCGGCGTTATTGATGCGCTGTCGCGCGAGGACAACGGTCAGGTTATCGTCGACTTCCGCCCCGAAGCACTCTCGTGGAACCCCAACGACGGCTTCGTTCCAGGCTCCGACGAGGGCGCCCCCTTAGGCAAGATCCCGCTCAAAGTGACACTCGTTGAAGAGCTCGGATCGGATGCCTACGTTTACGGACACGTCGTCGGCTCGACCGCGAAACCGAGAAATTCGGCTCCGGGGATGGTTCCGACCTCGTGACAATTCGCATCGAACCCGACAAGGTCCCGAGCTCGGGCGAGGTCATCCTCCTCGAGCCGAACCTCGATCGGATTCACTTCTTCTCAGCTAGCACTGGCGAACGATCAACTAATGTCGATCAGCGGGATAGGAAAGAACGTCTCGGCCCCAACCGTTTCCAGGCTCGTCCGCGGGAAGGAGAGAAAACATCTACTCGCCCGTTGGGCGTACCCCCATATTCCGTATAGAGGCACCTCAACAGACGAGGAGATCACGCTAAGAATAACCAACACGCGCAGATATTATGAAAGATTCAATCCAACAAGTCAGGACGGCACCAAAGAAAGGGCCGGACAACGTCAAAGACGACGAGACGTCAGGGGACTTCCGATAAGACGAAGCCCATGAGCTCCTCGTTGCGGATCACCGCGGCCAGACCCGACGCAGCTCTCTGGACGCTGCCCTGGGACAAACTCACTCAACGGTGGCCAGACAGCATCGTGGCCGCGACTCCGCAGGGCATCTCTCGCCATGTGCGTTCGATTCGTCCATCTTGACGGGCGCATCCTCGCCATCAAGGAGATCGGAGATTCGGCAGCTCATCACGAGTATCAGATGCTGCGCACGCTCCTGCGCCTTGACGCCCCCTGCGTTGAGCCTGTCGCCGTCATCACGGGGAGAACCACGCGTTCGGGCCACCCCCTCAACTCCGTTTTCGTCTCCGAGCATCTGCCTTACTCCCCGCCCTATCGGGCATTGTTCGGCCAGTATCAGCGTCCGGAGACCGTCGACAGGCTCATCCGGGCACTCTCGGTTCTGCTCGTCAGGCTGCATCTCATCGGATTCTTTTGGGGCGACGTCTCCCTTTCCAATGCGCTTTTCCGGCGCGATGCCGGCGAATTTGCCGCCTACCTCGTCGACGCCGAGACGGGCGAGATCTATAACGGGATCACCGACGGCAAGAGGCTTTTACGACATCGACGTGGCACGTACGAACATCATCGGGGAGCTCATGGATCTGCAAGCGGCAGGCCATCTTTCCGAGGACTACGACACGATCGACATCGGCAATCGCCTCGTCGCCCAGTACACAACGCTGTGGGACGCGCTGACCGGGGAGACCACGTTCGACACGGACGAGAAGTGGCGGGTAAACGAGCACGTCAAGCGGCTCAACGACTTCGGGTTTTCGACAGTCGACGAGCTTCAAATGGTCGCGCGACGAAGACGGCAGCTAGAGGATGCTGAATCCAACCGAAGATTGGTGGACGCCGGGCACTTCTCGCGCAAGGTCATCTCGGCTGACCGGCATGGACGTGCAGGAGAACCAAACGCCAGACGCCTCATACAGGACATTGAGCGGTATCGGGTGGCGATGAATAAGAGCTCGTCGCTTCCGATCGTCGCCCACGACTGGATGACCAACGTGTTCGAGCCGATGATCAACCCGTGCCCAAGGAACTCAAAGGGCGAAAGCTGGAGCCGGCCGAGCTATTCCACCAGTTCCTCGACCACCGTTGGTACATCTCCGGGCAGGCGGGGCGCGAGCATCCCCATGGAAGAGGCGATCACGAGCTTCATCGACAACGTTCTACGCCATCAGCGCGACGAGCGTTCCTCCATCGTGGTCAGCGGTGCGACGCCGATCACCAGCGCCAGCCCAATCACCGGTGACATGCCCCATCATCGGTGACAGCCCCATCACCGGAGACAGTGCGCCTTCGGTGGAGTCGGGCGACGAAGACGAGTTCGAAGACGAAGAATTCAACGAAGACAAGTACGACGAACATTCTTAAACCGCCCCAGTCAGTTGGAGGCGACTCCGCCTCCAACACTGGATTGACCGATGAGTTGAGGGGCGATCGAGAAATCGATCGCCCCCTCAGGTTATTTGCAGCACGAGCGGCTGGGTGGTGCCCAGTTAGCCATTGGCTCGATTGGGCAGTGGCTTTGCCCGCCAGCCAGCGCTCAGATGGCTCGGCGCCAACCGAGCCCGCTAGCTCAATTCGGCCAGCACGAGCTCGGCCAACTGTATGGCGTTGAGGGCCGCACCTTTACGCAGGTTGTCACCCACGACAAACATTGCCAGGCCGCGGCCGTCGGGCAGCGGACTGGTCGGTACGAATCCGGCCCACGTAGCAGGGATCCGTTCCGGCGGCCCGCGCGGCGTCGGCACATCGTCGAGTTGAACCCCGGGGCCTCGGCGAGGATGGGCCCTGGCGTCGTCGGGCGCAACCGGCAACTGGCGAACTCCGCGTTGATTGCCAAGCCGTGGCCCGAAAAGACGGGAACGCGCACGCACGTGCCCGAGACGGCCAGCTCGGGGATCTCAAGGATCTTGCGCGACTCGTTGCGGAGCTTCGCTCTTCATCGGTCTCCTCGGAACCGTCGTCGACAATCTTGCTGGCGAGGGCCACGACATCGAGGCAATGGGAGCCACATAAACGGAAGGCTCGGGCAGGTCCACAGCGGCGTTGTCAACAGCGAGCTTGGCTATATCCCGATCCGCAGCGGAGCGAATCTGGCCTTCAAGCTCTTTTGACTCGGCGAGTCCGGAACCGGAGACCGCCTGGTAGGAAGAAACGACGAGGCGGGCCAGCTGATACTTGTCATGCAACGGCTTTGAGCACGGGCATAGCGGCCATTGTCGTGCAATTGGGATTGGCGATGATCCCCTTCGGACGATCCTTGATCGCGTGGGGGTTGACCTCGGAGACGACGAGCGGAACCTCGGGATCCCTTTGCGCCAGGCGGACGAGTTATCGACGACTACCGCGCCGGCGGCCGCGAACTTGGGCGCGTATTCAGGGACGTGCCTCCTCCGGCGGAGAAGACGGCCACGTCTATCCCGGAAAGATCGGCGGTCGCCATCCTCAACCACAACGTCCTTCCCTTAAAAGGAAAGCACCGTGCCCGCCGAACGGGCCGAAGCGAAGAAGCGGACGTCGTCGACGTCGATCATTTCGCTCCTCGAGAAGGGCGCGCATGACGCGACCGACCTGGCCGGTCGCTCCAACGACTGCAAGAGTTGTCATCGTCCTGTACCTGCATACGACGGCCCCGGATTCGCTGTCGAGGCCGAATGCTGGTGAACTGCCCGAGCGGCCTCGTCGAGGCGCTCGGGATCGACGACACGGAGATTCGAGATCTCGATGTCGCGATCATGTCGGCGTTGATCCCCAGGTCGCCAAGGGTGGCGAAAAGCTTGGCTGAGATGCCCGAATGCGAGCGCATGCCGGCTCCACCACCGAGAGGATGCCGATGTCCTCGGTCACGCGAATCTCACCGAAGCCCAGCTCGCCCCGGTGGCCCTCAAAGCCTCGACCACGGCCGTAACCTCCGCCTTGGGAAGGGTGAAGCTCAGTCTCGAAACGTCAGGCGCGGCGACGGCCGTGTTTTTGGACGATCGCGTCGATGTTGCCGTCAATTCCCGCCACGATGGCGAAGATCTTCGACGCCATTCCGGGAACGTTGGCACGCGCGCGTGATCGTGACCTTCCTTGGGAGCGGTCGGGCGACGCCGGCGACGACGGGCGCTTCCAGGCTTTGTCTTTCAGTAGTTTTCTCGTCCACGATCCAGGTGCCTCTTGGTTGGAGAATGACGATCGCACGTGCAGAGGCACGTTAAACTTTCGGGCGAATTCCGACGGCCCGCAGGTGGAGCACCTTGGCGCCGTGGGCGGCCAACTCGAGGGTCTCCTCTGGGTCATGTAGGGCAACTGCTTAGCCGCCGGAACGATTCGCGGGTCCGCGGAGAACACGCCGTCGACGTCGGTGTAGATCTCGCGAGACGTCCGCGCGCAGAGCTGCGGCGAGTGCGACCGCCGTCGTGTCGGAACCGCCGCGGCCGAGCGTCGTCACATCGTTTCGCTCGTTGACCCCCTGAATCCCGCGACGATGGCGACAGCGCCGGATTCTGAGCGTTCTGGCGATTCGTTCGGGAACGACGCCGACGATCGACGCTTTGCCGTAGTGGGTGCCGGTCCGCAAACCCGCCTGTTGGCCCGTGAATGCGTGGGCATCGACGCCCAGGGCATTGACAGCCATCGACAGGAGCGCCATCGAGATGCGCTCACCCGCTGTCAGCAGGATGTCCATTTCGCGAGCGGCGCTCGGCGGCGCGATGTCGTTCGCGAGGTCGATGAGTTCATCGGTTGTGTCGCCCATCGCGGACACGACCACGACCAGTTCGTTGCGGCATTCTTCGTGAAATCGACTATTCGTTGCGCGACGCGCTTGATGCTGGCGGCGTCGGCAACGGACGAGCCGCCGAACTTCTGCACGATTAAAGCCACGTGTTTCTCCCTTTAGTCTCCGTTATGTTAGCTGCGCATAGCCACGCGCTCTTACGGATCTTCCAATCTGAACACGGGTATTCGTCACACCAATGCTTTCGCATAGGTTTCTTCGCGCCTTTCGTCCCTCCCAAGCACGAACGCCACTTATGGCGCCGGCATATATGAGACGGACGAAGGAGGCTCCCGTCCACGTGAACGCCACAGCGTCCAAGGCGTTGATGGCCTTCCCACATCTCCGATCGAATCGGCGCTGGCGGCCAGCCTGCGGGCCAAGGCGAAGATCGACGTCGGTCTCGCCGGGAAGATCACCGATAAAAATGAGAAATAAGGGAAAGACATTGCCACCCCTCACTGGTACCCGTCGGGTTCCCACGAGAAGATCGCACTCAAGGCGATGGGCTTGCATACGCCTTCAGGACGTCAGTCAGAGATTCGCCTTTCTTCGCAAACTCGTCGGCAACCCGCCGGCCAGCAGCAGGGTCACGGTCGCGGCGACGACAGTCAAGGGGCGAGAACGACGACGCTGGCGCCGAGCGTCGCCCTCTGCCGCGGACGGCTAGCTTTGCGCCGTCGAGGTATCCGGAGCAGCCGGTGCCCGGAGCCGCCGGCGAGCCTTGCGCCGCCACAGGGCTCTGTGCCGACGTCGAATCTGGAGCCGCCGATGAGGCCTGGGTAAGGACCTGCTGCCTCCTCAAAGGCTCGAAAGCGTGATTTCGTCGGCGTACTCCAGATCGCCTCCCCACGGGCAGGCCGGAGGCAAAGTCTGGAGACCGCCACCCGATCGACGAAAGAATGCGGATGAGGTAAAGCGGCGGTGGCTTCGCCTCATCATTGGGGTCGGTGGCGATGATGACCTCGCTGACCGTGCCGTCGCTCAGCCGCGAGATCAGTTCGCGGATGCGCAGGTCTTCCGGCCCCACTCTGATCGGATTGATTGAGCCGCCCAGCACGTGATATCGCCCGCGGAATTCTCGTGTTCTTTCCTGACGGCAACGATGTCTTTTAGATTCTTCGACGACGCAGATCACTGAGTCCATCCTTCGCGGGTCGGAGCAGATCGAGCACACGTCCACCTCGGTGACGTTTCCGCACACCCCACAGAACCGCACCTTTCTTTGACGCGTAACAATGCCGAGGCAAGAGCCCTGACCTCTTCCGGGTCTTCTGCCAGGACGTGAAAGGCTATCCGCTGAGCGCTGGCCGACTCCGGCAAGCGCCCCCACCTCGTCGATGAGTTTCTGAACCGCACCGTCGTAGACTCCGGCCATCAGTTTCCTCCATTCCTCCGTCAGTCCGGGCTATCTCTTCGATGATCGTTCCATCGAAAGTCGAGAGCACCACATCGATTCCTCACTCAGATCCGAGTGCGAAATCGTGGATCCGAAAGGCTGACCTCGTCTTCGCTCTCGTCTATCGCGGCTATTTCAGCTCGCGGTTTTTGGCGCCCCTCGCCGTGGGCCGCCATGATCCGTTCCGAAATCGATGGCGCCTGCCCGGAGGCTGTACGGCCCCGGGATCCCTCCAATCCCCGAGAGGCTTATGAGCGCCCTGAGTTCGCTTCGCCCCTCCGCTATTCCCATCGACCGTGTGCGAACCGGAACCTCGGCCATCCGCCGAACCTTCCGGCTCACCGCTTCCCGGGCGCTTAGGCAGGCATGCGTTGCTCGTAAACGGGATGTCATCAGATCTCGACTGCGTCGGCCCCTTAGGCGACCCCGTGGCTACGGATTCGGCCGATGGCTTGGATCCGAACGATAACGCGGCTTCGGGCGGTATCGCAGCGCCAGATTCCGGTGCTGAAGAAGCCTCAGAGGGCAGCGTAGCTTCAAATTTAGACGTCGACGGAGCCCCCGGGCACAGTTGGGCTCTCCAACGGCGGCGGGCCGCCGAGGGTAGGCGATCCACGTCTCCATCACCGGCGCTCTTGTCGAGCAACTGGGCCAAAAACCCGGCGGGATCCACGTTTTCGGCACTTTCCTCGGCCGAGGGGTTACCGCGGTGGCTCGAGTCGGATCCGACCGGTGATCTCTCGGTTCACGTGGCGGTCCGGGCTGGTCGGATAGTCCAGGCCTATCGGGTGGTCCGGCCTGATCGGCTTGAGCGGGCACGAAATCAGGTGAGCCAGAGGCGAAATCGTAAAGGTCCAGCTCATCGTCAAGTTCCACCGGCTCCGGCAAACCTCCAAAAGCCTGGCCTCCGTGCGCGGGGCCGGTCACGGATTCATTTCAGAATTCTCAGGTGCGGTACCGCTCACGTATGCCGCACCCGGAAGGCAAATCGTCACCGCCGACATCGGGGACACCGCCAGAGCTTGCGGTATCGGGTACACCACTAGCGCCTGCGGCATCGGCACCGATGGGCGTCCCGATCGCCCCGCCTGCTCGGATTCGAGTTCCCTGAGGGCCGAGGCCAGCTGGTCCCTGGTAGGCCTGGGGGCCATCGATGTCGACGGGTCGGAAGCAGAACCAGGCCTTCGTTTCTTCGAGGTCAGCAAGGTCCGACGTCGGCATCCGCCGCGTGCCGCCGGGGTCGGGTGATTCCTTTGCATTCGACGGTCTGGCATTTGGCGCACTTCGTGGCATTCTGCTCATGTGTACGGCCGGGGCATGCTCGACGCACCGCGTCGCGGCACTTTGCGCGCCTGTAACACCCCTAGAGCGCCACTGGGCCCGGCCATTGTAGTCGGGGTGTGATTCCGCGTATCGGCGGGTTTTTCCGTCGCGGGCCCGCGCTGCTTACCGTCGACTCGCGCTCACTTGCGCCAGCTCACGTTCTCTTGCCGTCGACCTCATTCTCTTACCGCCGACTCGCTGCACTTCCGGCGTATTCGACGGGATTCCGCCGCTTCAGCCCGTGACCGGCCAGCGCGATCTACCTCCCGCGGCCCGCCCGAGCGGAAGGGCTCGCTCGTTCCTCTGGTCACACTTGCCCAGGCTGACCAAACCGATCACGCTGTGGTGTGCGTCGTGCCCGCTCAGCGTGTGCGGAGGCGGAATCTACCCCGCGCGGCCCTCCCGCCCCGCCACGGGCGGGAGCTACTGGGCCGCCATCACCGCCAACCAGGCCGCGCACGCGAAGGTTCGAGTCCCAAAACATCGTGGAGCGCTGCGTACGCATCGAGCATGGTCCCGGTCATTGAAAGTGGTCGCAAGCCCAGCGGTTCGGAACTGAAGGCCGAGCACTCCGTCTCGGATACCCGCAATCATGGCGTTGCGCTCATCGATCAGCGCGCGGTCGATTTCGGACGATCGCGCTACTCGCCGCGGCAACCTCCGCAACGCTGGCGAACGATGGTGACGTCGGCATTCGCTGACTGTCCTCCGCCTCCTGCGTCAGAACCATCCACATCTTCGTCATCGGGGCCTCTTCCACGGCTCACGACGTTATTCGCTGTCCTGCCACCCGCACTGCTGTCCTGCCACCCGCACTGGGCATGTTGAACTGCCCGCGCCGAGCACCTGCGCTGAGGTATCGTTCAGGCATTGTTCGAGCTATCACTCGCGGCCCCATCGGCCTCCGCCCGCGCCGCTATCCGTCCCGTCGCGAAAGTCGGCAGACACCGCACTTCTGCGCCATACGATCCCACCAAGTCGCTATTTTCGCCGCTGTCTTGTCAAACCATCTTCGGATCCGTCAAAACCGCGGCCCCACGCCGGTGAGATCGGTGGCCAGCAGGACGGCCGCGCCTCCGCGACGCGCGGCTTTTCGCTGGGCAGAAGCGGCCCGCGGGTGGGCCAGCCGACGCACCGCGGTAGTGGTGTCGTTATCGGACTCGCGCCGAACGCGTGCCGGCGCGGCCAGCACCGTCGGAACGCCCGTCGGCACCGGAGTGCCCGCCGGAACCGAGGCGGCGGAACATCAGAACGTCCGCCGGTGCCCGCGCCTGCGTCAAAACGCCCCACGAGCTTTCAGCTGGATCTCTGACCTCGGCAGGCTTGGGAAGCAACAGCCTGGCGCACAACAGCTCGAGTTGAAGGCGCGGCGAGGTCGCTCCAACCATGCCGCTAAGCGCGTCATTCGTCAGATCGGCTGAACGTGACGCCCCGGAAGCCCCCAGATCGTTCGGCCTGCGACATGCATCCGGCGCTACGGTCGCGCGGCACGGAGCCAGTACGTCGCTGGCGTCTTCTCCCGGCCAGAGCAATAACCACCAGGTGCGCAGCGGCTGGAGCAGGTCCTCGACAAAACGCCGTGGATCATGCCCCGATTGCACGATTCTCTCCACCACGGCGAACAGAGTCGAACCGTCTCGGGCGGACGTGCTTTCGACGGCGTCGTCCAAAAGCGAGCAGTCGGTATATCCCCAGCAGGGCAATAGCGGATCGTACCCGAGCGCACCGCCTCGCTGCCGCCTATGAGCTGATCGAGAACGGAAAGATCGCGCACTGATCCCCGCGCCCGCGCGCAGCGACGAGCGGGACACTCCGCCGATCTCAATCCCCTTCGTCGCAGATGCCCGCCATGTAGTTCTCCAACGTCTCAGGGGGAACCAGATTAGATATGGATAGTGGGTGGTGCGCGAGCGAATCGTGCGATGACTTTTCGGGTTCCGTCGCATGAAAACGAATTTCACGTGCGGCGGGGGTTCTTCCTACGTTTGAAGCGCATTAAACCCTGGTTCGGAGATCACGCGCTCCCTCGTCAATGATGAAAATCTTGTACCTGTCGCGTGCGGGGCGCGGCGGCACGCTCACATGAGCTCGCGGGCGTCGTCAACGCCTCCGTGGCTCGCCGCGTCCATCTCGACGACGTCGAGGCTTCCGCCGCCCGTGCAGCTCACGGCATGACTCGCATTCGCCGCATGGTGTGTCGGTAGGGGCCTGCACGCAGTTGAGACATCTGGCCAGGATGCGGGCCGACGTCGTCTTGCCGCACCCCGCGGACCCGGACGAACAGCGTGGGCGACGTTGCCCGATCGGCGCGCACTGCGGCGTGATCGGCCTCGTCACGTGTTCTTGGCCGATAACTTCCTGGAAGGTCTCGCGGACGATAGCGTCGGTACAGTGCCATGCTCACGCCCCAAGTCTACGGGCGTCAGCCGACAGTTTGCGCGGCCCTTCGCCGGCCGATTCAACTGGTGGCCTTTTTAACCTCCGGCACTTTTTAATCTCTGGCCTTTTAATCTCCGGTTAATCTCTGGCCTTTTAATCTCCGGCCGATTCAACTGGTGCTGATTCGCCTTACGGTTGTTTCAACCTGCGACTTTTCGGCTTGCAGCCAACTGGGGGGCGACGCACGGGCTTGCAACGCCGGTCGGCATCTCGGCCACCCAAATTGACAATTGGCAAACGTGCCCGGGCCATTGACAAACGTGCCTCTGCGATTCAGGAACCTACCCTTCGAATTCATAAATCTGTCATCCGGATACGGCAAAATTGTAACTATCCATCGCACACGAGCTCGTCGATCCACCGGAGGGACATATGAGGATCCGCAGCATTGCCGCATTGACCTTGGCTTTGCTCTGCATAGCATCAGGGTGCAGCCTTCAAGCGCGTCAAGCGGAGCCTTCTCCTTCGACGTCGTCGACGACGTCCCTAGGGCCGAAGATGAAGATCGAGGACAGGAGAACAAGAAGGCTCGGGAAAAGAAGCTTTTTCCCGCCCGAAAAACGGGAATAACATCAAGATCGACGGCGGCACAGACATTGCAGCCGGAAGATACGCGATCTACGTCAGCGGCAATCTCGAGAAATCTTGGAGGTCCTCGACACTCGGGCGGGAATCCACGAGGCGCGCCCTTCTATTCCCGTAGAATTTCGAGATTCCCAAGCGACGCGGCATCCAATCCTAAGGTTCCGGCCTGACGATGGACATTTCACAGACGAACGATTGACGGTAGGCGCGAAGGGCAACGTAAACCTGACTTTCAAACCCCAGAAGACCGTCAAAAGAGCAGGTCCCGCCCGGCGAGTGGATTGCGGGAGTGGATTCCCCGCCGGAAAACCATCGGGTCGAAGCGACCGGAAGCTTCTCACCAGGATTTCACAAGGCCGACGGTCTGAGGACCTCCGCAGAGTGTGGACGCAAGGGAGATCGTCCCTCTCGATAAGAGCTTTTGACGAGGGCGACGTAGTCGCTCACAAACCCATGGATACGGACTCAGCTCTTCATCATCCTCTCCTTCCTTCATCATCCTTCGCCTTCTGCTCACCTTCGCCGTCCGCTTCACCTTCTTCGCCGTCCGCCTCATCCTCTTCGCCTCTTCGTGCGCGCGCGATAGACCCTCAGAACACGTCGGTCTGAAGGCGGGGTCATGCCCTGACAAACCGTGGAAAAGACAATCGCTCTCGAAAAAGCCTCGGGGCCCCGTGACTCAATGCCCGAGAACTATCGTGGTCGGCAGGCAACTCTCCGGGATACTACAAAACTTCGCCGCCGCCTGAGCGTCTTTCCAGCTGAGCTGACCATGCACTAGGGATCAGAGCCAGCCGCTGGGCAGGCTCCTCATCGAGTCGGATCACCGTTCGCCGATCTCGACCGCGGATCTCGCAGATGTCCATCTGGTGAACGGGCAGACCGTGAAGGCGGACGCGAGGGCGTAGTCGAGCGCCTTATTATTCGCAAAGGGCGCGGCGAGGCGATCATACGGCGGTGCCTGCAACATCCGACGGTAGACACTGGGCACCTCACGCGTTCCCTGCTGTTGGTGGCCGCGACATACCGGCGGGAACTTACGCTGTCACGGCCGTGGAACAGGGGTACACGACGTGATGGTGTCTAGCCCGTCCGCGATCAATTACTGGTTCACAAGCATCGGCCGCAGGCAGGAATGAGAATTGTCGATCGAGCCGCACGACGGCGACTTCGTATCCACAGATACGAATAGCTACGTGCAACTGGAGAATAGGGCTGAGGCATCGCGGATGCCACGAACTCCGGGAGCCGGCTGCGCCAGGGAATCATCGCACTCGGTCTGCATAGGCTGGAAGAGTGCCCGGCGGGCGAGTAGCCCAGCATAGCGGGGGCAGCGCGCGAGCGGCGTGCTTCAAACGAGGACTCCCACGCACCCGCCAGAGCCCGCATACTTGCTGCCTTCCAGCCCTGGGGAGTTTTTGCGAGTGACGCCGCATGGGGAGCCGCGCTCAAGTCTACGGCACAAAGCGATTGTGAATACGCGCGTCAGAGACGCCGGTGAGCCCTGCAGAAAAGCCAGCAAGGCCCGTAAAGACCTGAAAACCCAGCCCAGCGAAAGGTAGACAAGGCTGCCTGAAATACCGACCACCGCCGCATAGCCCCAACCGCTGGGAAGACTGAACACAAACGCCCAGTCACCGCGAAAACGAAGCGAACGCCCAGCCGATTCGCTTGGGCACTGCGCTCAAGGTCACGTCGATAGTTCGCCCGTCACCGAAAGTTTCCGGCTATGCTTTGTGGGGCGCATTGCGCGCGCGAGGATTCGCCTAGTGCTCGTGGCGCACGCTTGGAAAGCGTGTTGCGTGAAAGCCTCGGGGTTCGGAACTTCATCCCGCCATATTCGTCTTATGTGCCCCTGGATCTTGAATGACCGGGCAGCTTGTGGCGGTAGCTGGTTGTTGTGGGAGTAGCCGAGACTGTGCCACTTGCCCACCAAGCACTACGAACCGCTCAAAATACCCAGACCAATGAGCTCACGAACCGCGGGGAGCACCTCGGCCTGCACGTCGTCTGCGGGTTCACCCAGGAGCTGGGCGACGGCGTCGCACAGCACCGAGGGGCAGTCGCCGTCGCACCGCCAACGACGGCAAACTTAGGTCTCGTCACCTGAACTTCCCACCGAAAACCGCCGATTTGCGCGAGTTTGAGCATAAAATGGCTCGGCCTGCCCGGGCGCATGAAGGCGATGTTCGATTGCGCGGCAGATTAAGCGGGCCTCCAGCAGGGCGGAATCATCGGCACAAAGCAGATCGTGCTGCGCCCAAACACCTTCGAGATACTCGTGCAAATCGGCCGGCGCAGGGCCAGAAAGCTCCTCGAAACGCCGCCATGGACGCCACGAGCTCCGAGGGTCCGCCGTACCAGGCGGGCGACCGCGTGCGGCCTGCCCTCGCGCATACCGGGCGCTCGCACGGCGATGTACCCCATGCGGCGCTCACGCCGCGTCAGGCCAAAAACATCCTCAGCCAGGGCAGCGCAGGCCTCCTCGTACCCATGATCGCGTCGTTCCGCCATCGCGCAGCCACATTTTCCGCGTCTCAGGCGGCGCAGTACCTCGCGCTGGATCACCCATGCGTGAAACCTCGCGGAATCCAGGCTGCCGGACCGCAAAGCCCGACCGTGGCAGGAACGGCTATGGCATTGCACGGTCAGGAGCAGGTGAAAGCGGAGCCGGAGAGGTCGGGGACAGAGTCGTCGGGGCCGGAGAGCCAGAGCACAGAATGGTCAGGCCGGAGAGGTTGCAGTCTGAGTTGTCGCGGCCCAAGTCGGCGGGAGCCGAGCGACTCGGATGCCGAGCCTTCGGGTCGCCCACGGAACCGCCGATTCCACGTGCCCGAAGCCACGCTTTGCTCCGGGCGCATGGACTTCGCCGAGCCCACCGACGAGCTTCAGCCAACGGCGGGTAACGCCCTCGCGCCCGCCATCGCGATACGTGCGGACACCGCGCGTGCGAGCGCCGGGCTTCCGGCGTGATAACGAACGGCGGATTCGAGACGACGAGTCGTCCGTTTCGCGCATCGGGACCCAGGAGCGAGCTCTTCGCACCGAAGTCGATCACGACCTTCGCGCGGGCGGCGCATTCAGCCGGGCGTGAGGCGAGGAGCTCGGGCGAAACATCGGTGGTCGTCACGCGCGCGGCACCAGCGCGGCGGAGAATCACGTGGCATCCACACCGTTCCGACATCGAGCACCCGCTCACGCCGTAGGCGGCCATCTGCTGCGAGCGTTCGCAGCTGGCCTCCGACAGGCATAATCGCGACTCTGACCCGGAATTACGCTCGCCAACTCGCGATCGGAGGCGATGAGACATCGGCGCGCTCGCCTCCAGCCACCGACGATCCTCCAAAAGTCCGGAGATGCCGTCGACGTTTCGGGAACGATCTGGAAGAGAGCACGCCCTCTGTGGACCACGGCGTCCACGCATTCACGCGTAAGTCGATCGGTAGAGCTGCCGCGATGTCCTCGTCGTTGAGCCGATCGCCGAGCATGAAGAGCTCGTGAGATTAAGGGTTTCGACGCGGACTGCTGACGCGATGCGGTCCGCGTTCTCCGCGCCTCGCTTCGCCGACATCTTTCGCGGCTTTTGCGCTGGTTTCGTTCGGAGCGTTTCACGGCGTGTACCACGGATCTCGCCGTTCCGCGGCATCTTTGGCAGTGCGATCGCGCGCGTCCGCACTTTCAGGGCGGGAAAAGGCGCTGTCTCGCGATGCGGGACGCGGCGGGCCTCGCCGAGCAGTCCTTCTATGGCGGTAAGAGTGTATGCGCGTAGGTCTTCTCGCAGCTGGAGCAGCGTCAATGGCGGCATGAGGGTTCAACTTCGGCGGCGTGTGCAGGGCGGAATCGAGAGTACCGCGTGCGCAGGCACAGCAGAAAGAGCAGCATCGGCGGGAGGTGCGGCATCAGCAGAAAAGTGCGATATCGGCAGAAGAGCAGCCAGCCTCCCGTATCAAAAAGCGGCATAACTGAAGGCATCGGCATCCATGCATCAAGCGTATGCGAGTATGCTGCGCGCGGTGTGGGCGAGTCAGGCCCGCCACGGTGACCCGTTCCCACCGTAGGCGGGCATCCGCGGGCCGCCGCACGCATGTTTCTCATACATCATGCCTTCAGATTCTGCTACAGGGCGTGCCCGCGCGCCTGCTTTCGTCCTCGTCATAGCGGTTTGTTCCTCTCGCTCACTCACCGTGAGCATCATTAACGTGGCGCTACCACCATCAAAACGGCGCTGGATGCCCTCACCCAGCCAGATGCAGTGGGCGCTGGGTACTCGCTGGCCATCGGCGTCGTCCTGTGGCGGCGGGCCGCAAGACATTTCCGAGCGCGGGCGCCTTTTTCGCGGCGGGCGTGTTGATTTTCGCCATCGTCGACGGCGAACCCTGCCAGCAAACGCCCTTATGCTTGACATCGCGCGCGCCGTCATGGGCTTCTGGCGCGGAATTTTACACGCCGCAGACGGGAGTGTCTGATCGGCAGCACTACCGCGGTAAAGAGCGGTGAGGCTCGATCTTTCGGGGCGACGGTGGGCGTTGCTGTGGCGATCGGACCAACTGTTGGCGGTGTTTTCCTTGAACTGCTGCGGAAATCCATTTCAGGCTGGCGAGCGACCTCGGCTTCTAATGTGCGGTGCGCCGCAGTGTTTGTGCTGGCGATCTAGTGGATTCTCGAACCGATTGACCGGAACACCGCAGCCACCTGTGGAAGCGGGCTGACCCCGTGGGTGCCGTGCCCGCGATCGCTATCGTTGGGCTCATGCTGCCGTTCATGGCGGCGGCGACGATGCCGTGACGTGGTGGCTTCGCCGGTTGGCTTTGCGCTGGTGGGTCTGTGGTGGCTGTGGGAGCATCGGCTTCACGGCCGCGGCGGGGAGCCGATGGTGGACCGCCTCTCGAAGATTCGCATTCACTGGGCACGGCCACGATTACGGCTCGCGGGTCGACGACGATGGGCGTGATTCTCGCGGATTACGTTCAGCGCGATCGGCAGCGGGCTGGTTTCCGGCATGCTCGTCCTTCCGAGCGGCGGTGGCGCAGGTATTTCGGCGCCCCTAGCTGGGCGGCTCGTGTGGCGGTGGGAGCCACAGGATTGTGATCGTCGGACCTTCTTCTGAACGTCGGGTCCAGTGGCGATTGCGGTGGCCACCGTGTTTGTGGATCGCGGGCGCGAGTGTGGTGGTTTGGGATCGGCGCGGCGATCATCCGGTTTCGGGATAGGTTGGGTGACGTCGCTCTAACCAGGCTTTCGCTGCGTGATGCCCTGTGGGAAGCGGCGACGGCGTCGGGGATCATGCAGACGGGTCAACGCATAGCGACGGCGATCGGAACCGCGGCCTGCACGGGGTCTTTTTCTACAGCTTGGCGGTGAAAGCTGCGTCGTCAAGGCGATGGTTGCCGGATGTGCCTTGCTTGCAGTATTCATCGCTGTGGCGCTGGTTATCGCTCACTGGGATGCGGCACCCGAGCTGCAGACCTCGGCCCGCCAGAAGGAGGCCGTGCGTGAAGCTCCTGGAGTCCACGCGGAAATAGACCTGATTCGGGCGAGGACAGGGGTCCGTGGTTCAGATATCGATGCTCGCAGGCTGCCTTTTGGGCAAGGAGACGTGGTTTGGCGGGCCAGGCTGTTTACGACAGGGCACATGGTTACGAACTTCAAACAGGCCAACTGCCATACACGCGCTTGTCACGGGACCTGGATTCGCGCTGCTGCCAAATTAGCCCACTTTTCACCGTGCACCCACGGTGCACCTATAGCAATGGAGGCATTCAAAGGCAGCTGGAACATGCTGTCAACTCATGGGAACGACACTCTGTATATTCGTGCGCCTGACATCCGGGAGGACACAGTCCTTTTCTGCTACACCACACTGACCCGCGCACCTTTGGCAAGCAGGTATTGACACACCGTTGCCGCTCGGTGCTTCGGACTGTCAAACCACCACATCCCCACCAGTATACGACCACGCGTCTCAATGCACCTTCTGGTGCTTGAGGCCTGCGACCAGGATTGCC
>BNJV01002771.1_pt1 | contig 102869 bp, 138 predicted proteins | sample 8540591 | NCBI WGS metagenome assembly BNJV01 (sample SAMD00202457, study PRJDB9452) | human saliva metagenome | host: Homo sapiens
TGTGTAATATTTATTGTTTAGGTGTTATTTATGTCTCTATCTCACTTTCATTCGGTGCCAACTCTTTTTTTGTTTGGTTTTGTTGTTTTGAATAATAAAGTCAGCTTTTTCACGCTCTTTTCTTTTGTTATATGATGATTTGAAGATGTCACGAAACCTTATCACATCAGATTTATTAAGCATCGAATTAGTGAGTTGGCTTTTTTATGCGTTGGTTTACTTCCTTACGGCATATAGCATTTTTAATAACTTCTTTGAGTGGGTAGATTTATAATCCAAAGATGATATTGAGTATTGTAGATATTGTAATCTCGATTGTTGGTTAGTGTTAGTACGTTTGATAACACAAAGTGTAGCTTAACGCTTGTTTATATATTTCTTCTTCTGTGAGCAAATTTAAACAAAATAAATATATTAGGCAATAAAAAGGGGTGATTATTTTTGGTTCTTCCGTTAAATCTGTAGATTGTTGATAGAATGAGATTATCTATATTGTTAAAAGCGAAGGGACTATTCAAAAGTTGTAGCAGTCGAATAGAATGATATCAAACTTGTCCGCATGAGAAAGCGGAAAGAGAATTAGCAATCCCGAAGGTCATTATAAACTTTCGGGATTGATTTTTGCATAAGTGTTTTTACTTTAACATTCTTGACACATAGCCATTGTGAGCGGAAACCATTTATGTGCCCAGTTAGGTTCCATAAAGATATAGCCAGAGATGTCCTCGTGTGGAGCGCAATCAAGTTGGTTTACCTATGATGTCTGCAGCTTCTTGTACAGATGTTCTGTATATAAATGTGCTAATTCTTCACGTATGAGCGTATATGTGATGTTACGGATAGAGGCTGCATTGATGGGTTGATCACCTAACAGAGCTAATAATTTTACATTTGCGTGCATGGGTACAAAGTAATAAAAAATGATATGCTGGTGTCCTACAAATCAGATTTTGCTCCTCTTTTTAAAAATGCTAGAACTTATTGTCAAACACTTAGGGTGTTGGAAGCCCTCCATACACCCTGAAAAATTAATGAAAAATAAATTTGTCCGTTAAACTTGGCTAGTGTTTAATTGATTTCTTCAAAAAAACTGCATCTTCTATATCTTCGCCGAACCATCGTTGAATTTTTCTTGTATTCCTTTAAAGATATAACATTGACTTCAAGGACATGTAATTCATCCTTTCTGTCTGTTACAGCTTTTTGAAAGTTCCACACAAGAAGGAGCAAAATTTTTAGTAAGTATCATTTTTCCTGAAACATATTAAAAATATCAGAAAAAAATATGTACTGAGAATACTTTTTAGATTTATTTTGATTTCATTAAGCTTCTTGTTGTTTTGGTGTTTTTATAAAGATCCCAGGCATCTAGTAAAACTCCTATAACAGCTGCAGCCGTTCCAATATTTTTTGCAACCTTAATAGCTCCCCAGGTTTGAATTTATACCCCTTGAAGAGTAAATTTCTAGCTTTGTAAAAACGTTTTTGCCAGTTACTTTATGCATTCCTTGTAATCCACCCTTTAGTACTTTATTGAGAATCTCGTTTTGAGTTTCAAACTGTTGTTTAAATGTGGTTTCGTTCGCCTTTATTTTTAGAATTGTTGGATTCGCAACATTCTTCGAGAATCTGATTTGCCTTTCTTTCAAGAATATTAAAGTCAATCTTATCATTCCTTATTCCAAATTCATCCTCAATTAAAGTTCCCATTGCCGTAAGGTTTCTGACATTATCTAACTCATGATTATAATATTGTCGTAACTGTTCTATGCGATTACACATTATACCTTTTATTTTTGAATAATATCACTCTTCAAGATAGCTAAGTCTGACTCCATCTGATCTAAGGAATCCTTTATAGTTCTTACCGCTTCGTCTAGTTGATCAACTTTTCTAGTAAGAGAAAGTTTCAATTCAAACCCAATGTCTTTAATAACAGCTTCATCTACTTGTGTTGATAAAATCTTTATATCAGATTCTTTTTATGGTGCTTGATACATACTCTTTTAATTGTTGTAAATGGGATCTTCTATCGTATTCTTCCTTTTTTTGTAAACCATTCGTGCAGACCTTTCCCTTTAGGATTTGCAGAAACACATGCTATCTTTAATTGCTTTTTCCTCATCTGGTGTTAATCCAATAACTTGTTTTAGTCTATCAGTGAATGTTTTCTTTTTGATAGCGGAAACTTCCATATATTCTTCTTCATCGTTTGTATCAGCAACATCGTCCATCTTGTTAATAACAAAGATAGCAGACCGAAGTTTTCCATACTCTCTAAGAATTTTTTTACAACTTCTTTGTGACTGTCTTTCAATGTGTTAACAGAATTACAGACGTAGATCACGATATGTGCTTCGGATATGTACTTTTCTGTAATGTCAGAAATCCTAATAGTTTTGCTGTTGATATTTTTTTCTCTGTACCAAATAGTCCAGGAGTGTCTATAATTTGATACTGGTGACCTAATCCATCCATATAATATACAACAAGGTCGTCAGAGACTCATCCTCGTCAATTTTCATATTATCTTCTAATTGGTTCAGTAAGCCAGCAATAGCAGTAGTCTTTCCATCGGAAAAAGGAACCTAAAAAGTACGACTTTTATCAATCCCTCAGATGATGAAGTTATATACTCTTCAAGTTTTTTTGGGAAAAGCTCGGATAAGTCAAGGTCGTAATTAGCCCCTTCTAAGAGCAGGGATTTAAGTACTTCAAAAATCTTTACATTTTTTTCCATAATCTGAAATCTTTAATTTAGATATTTCTATGTTAATTTTTGTTGTAAAAAGAATTTAATTCACGGTTCAGTTCTTCAATATTAGTATAGTCTATCTTGATAGAATTTGCTAACTGATTGTATGAATCATCAAGTTTTTTACAAATTTGTGTTATTGAAGAAATGAATTTTTGATAGTTTTCACTCCTAACCTTGTTTATTTGTTTACGCATTTCTTCTTTTGCTTCAGCCTCTTGTCTCGACCGCCAAAAACCAAATAAGAAAAACTACTAATAGCAATAATCCATCCAATTGGATTCCAAAAATTAACTAAGGTAAGGACTGTCGTAATAGATACTGAAACCATTTTTCTCGAAATCTGCAGAATTAAAGTCTAATTTTTTCTAAAGCTTCTCCAAAAGAAGGTGCTATTAATAGTTTTGGTGAATCTGTATCCATATTTATCTCAGATAAGATTTGATCTAATGACCGTTTCCTTTTATTAATATTCCTATTGAGATCCCTAATTACTGTTGAAATATCTTTTTTGAATATTATTTGTTGTTTCTCTTATTATTTGTTCAGTACATTTCTTACAATATACTTCTTTTATTTTTCTATATCTATATCAATAGAAAGAAGTGCTTCTTTTGTAGATTTGGTCAAACAGTGATGAATATCTTAGTAAAGATTTGTTCTTTATTGAACGTTTGGCTGCTGCAAAATCTTCTTTAGTTTTTTTGGCGAAAATCATTAATGGATTGTTTTAACTTTGCCATCTTCTGATTTTCTTGAGATAATATGTTTATGGAAGTATAATAAATAAACTGCAATAATGCCTTATGCTTTTCTTTATTAGCTTCAATGATTTCATTTGTAAAGTTTGAAGCTTTCTCATTGATAGTATTTATTAATGTTTGAAATTGACTAAACGATAGAACAGACTCACTATCTCCAAAAATAATCTAGTAATTTATTTTTTCCTCTTTGTAAATCTTCTCGTTCAGGGGCGAAAAACAGCTTTTTGAACACAATGCTAGATGAGCCTGAATTGTAATATTGCCCATATATGTGTCACCCAAAAATTTTTAGTAAATGTGTTTTTTTATTTGTGACTCAATTTTTGACTTTCATTAAGTAAACACTTACGTTCGTCTTCTTCTTCATAGCTCGCTGCGATAGCTCGCACATTAAATATTGAGATATTTTTACCCAGTCTCTAAGATACTTCTTTATTTTTACCAGCAGTACCATCATCAGGCTTTTTTTATTTTTGACCTTGAACGTAGAAAACATAGTGAGCTCTGTTTAATGCAGATTTAATTTCATCTTCATATTTTACTTCATTCCCTTCTATTCCAGGAACATCTATAAGGGTAACAGGTACTCCTGATATAGCCATTTTGTATTCTTTATATATCTGAGTACAATCACTTTCACCATTCCCGATAATCAGTCCGTCAATACCTTCTTTTTGAAGAACGAAGTTTATCTGCTCTTTCCTGTTCTGCCAATAATATTCTAAATGTTTCAATTATCGTACTTTTTCCTGCATTGGTTTCTCCAAATAAAGCTAATAACTAAATTATCCCATACTGCCCTCATTTCTAACATCTTCAATTCTTTTGCTTTTGCTCTAATTATTGATGTTTCAAAAAGCTTGCTGAAATGCATTCTGTATGTTGATAAAATCTGTGTTGCTTCCTTTTAATTTGCGGATTCTATCCAAGGATTGGTTCAGAATATGTAAATACAGTTGAACCTTTTTCTTCTACTAATAACTGGGCTTCTGTCATTTTTTTCTGTAAGATATTAAATCAATAGTTCATGAATAATAAAAAAATATTTGTAGTATATCATAGTTAAACGTCTATCTATTTTTGTGTTGGAAAAATTATATTGCTAAAGATTCATTTTGTACATTCATATTTAGAGTTTTTTTAAGTTTAAACCCTGTACTTGAAGCTTGCATTTTTTTATGTTGAATTTGCGAATTCTAACAAATCTTTTTTTACATTCAAGTATGCTGGGGTTAAAGCATTCATCTTCTTTAAGTCCACACCAAAGTGGTTAAAGAAGAGACTGTTTATTTTTCTCGTTCTTGATTGTTTGAAAAGAATGTTTGAAAACATCGAAGCATACTGGATGCTCATGCCTGGTTCTATAACCATGCCATCGCAGTGCTTTGACATCTTCACGGTAATTTTTGAAAAGTGCCATTTTTGTTTTTAGTTATAGGTTTGCTAATGCTTGAGTGGCTGACTTGTATTATTCTATAATATCTATTGCAAATGTAAGGGTTTTGTTGTAAATTGCAAAATAATTATAAGATAAAAATAAAAGAAGTACAAAGGAAACCTCTTCGTGGGGCACTCCTTCTGTGCAACTTGGCTCGTTAGAAGTACGTGATGTCTTTCGCTCTTTCTTTTACCAGCCCCTCCCTTAGATAGTTATCTGTCAGGTATTATGCTTTTTTTACCCTCGTCTATACTTTCCCATATTTCTTTATATAGTTTTGCCTTTCCTGTCCCCAAGCCTAATATTCCAACAGGGTATGTGTGGAAACTTTTGCATTGGGGACATTGTAATGGTGCGGTGAACGCAGTAGCTCTCCATTCAACGTCAAGTCCCCAAAACTTTTTAGAACACTCGTTGCATTTAAATCTTGTAAATCCTCTAATCATAATGTGACTTTTATCTGTTTGAAATTAGTCAGTGAGTTTTTAAATAAAATATAAAGTATAAATGCTATTATGGGTGTTATGCACCCACATCCAGCAGACTGCCTTGTTTCATCTTGATTGTACATCCAAATGATATTAATAGCCCACAGAATGAAGATGATGAGCCAATGTTCATCAAAAAGTTGAACATAGCTATGTGCGAAGTCTTCCATTGCCGTTATATTGTTTTTAGTTATGTTTGTATTAGACGAGGATAAAAGAAGAAAAGGGGACACTACCCGCTTTATCTTTATTTATCCGGTTCGGTTCTGGAAAACACCTTGGAGTCAAAATAAAGTAAAGACAGTCCATGCCCCCATATAGGATAGGGGCACAGAACCTGCCTAAACTCGATTAGTGACGACTCCTTAGTTGAATTTTCCAGATTTAACCGGGTCGAATAACCTCGTTTGCAAGTTTTGTGCAGTGAATGGCGAGTGATTTGTAGGTCATCCGCCAAATACGGCACAAATATAAGGAAATTGTTAGACATAACAAAAATAATATCGAAATAAAGTAAAGAAAACAAAAAAATGCCATCTTCGAAGAGAGTGGAGTTATAATCTTGCTTGATATAGGTTGAATCATTTGAAGTGTATGGAAATCAGTCTTGTTTTCAACAGAACAAGATATACTTGTTAGACTTCGTTAAGTTTATTTTTGTCCATTTCTTCCCAAATCTTTTTATATATGTCACGGTCGTTGCCGAAAGGGTAAAAGCCGAATATACTTAGACTTGGGATATAAGTGTGTTGGCTGTTACACTTTTGGACAAGGCATTGAACAGAGAATGCACTTGCATTGTACTCAATGTCGAATGCGCGAAAGGTGTTGTTGCAGTTGTCGCATGTGAAAGTGATATGACCTCTAATCATAAGTGATGTGATTTTAAAGTATAAATACTTTGTTATGATATAATGACCTTAAAGCGTCATTCTTTGCTTTTATTGCTGATGTTTTATTGCTTATCACACGTGGTGCTGTTGGTTAGCACGAGTAGTGCTGTTGGTTAGCACCAATGGTGCGGAGGCTTAGCACGTCGTAAGATGTTGTGGAGTTAGGGTGCAACGAGTTGTTAGGAGTTGTCTTGCAGCATTGAGAATACGTCTTGATTGATTGATAGCTTTTTGTCTGTCAAGATATATTTGCTTACGAGTAATGTTTGTTTTTTGTTCATTTTCTTTTAACTGTTTTGTTTCTGTTTGCAAAATAAATGCTTAATTGTGAGAGGCACAAAGGATTTAATTTGTATTTTTGTGAAAGAGTAGCTTTATTGCTGCAATTAGTAATATATGAAGAAAGGAAGTTTGGATCTGTATGAAATGTCTTGTTGGGACATTCTTTAAGGATTGAACTTTGTAGCTGTAAAAACTATTGAAGATGAAAAGGAGGTGATCTGTCAGATAGTTTATTACTTTCAGATAAGATGATAGTGTAAAGGATGAAAGATATGAATAGAGATGATAAGACTGTTAAGATGGTAGATAAGCGGGATGAAACTCAGGCAATAATGTCTAAGGCTGCTGCTGATGACGAGGCGATGAAGGAGAAGCTGAATGCAGTGTTTCGACTCAGGCTATTATATAATAGTGGTGAAGAGCTATGGAGGCATATCGGAAAGTCGGGTGGTGGAAATAACTCTTTTGGTCGTGTTGGTGGAAAAGATGCCTTTTTGCGTAAGGCTGTTTATCACGAGTTGGAGCGTGAGTGGTATGACAAAACGGGCATTATTCTTAATGGGTTGTTAGACGCTTATGCACAAGCAACAAAGTTTATGGAGAGGTATAAGCCTTTGCATGAGGATGAAGAAGAGGGTGTGAGGATCGAATGTTGTGAGCAAATTGTCAATGTTTGTATTTTTGATGATGAGATAACAGATAAGCAAGGTGCGAAGATGAGGGAACTTCTTTTGCGTTTGCAGGAAGAAGATACTTATTGCCTTGCGGTTTTTGTTGTTGATGTTGCTTTGGCGTATTGCCTTCGTCTTTTGAAACTCGGCAAGGTGATGCGAGGCAGATGAAGGTAAAATACGATCAGGTTTATAACTTCTTTCTGCGCGTATGTCATCGTAATATTCTTTTTGTGCAAACGCCAAGGATGACACTCTTTCATAAGGCTTTAAAGGAGTCGGAAGAGAAACTGACACGTATTAGATTGGTTAAGTTTACGGCTGATGTACTTTGCAATCTGTCAATTCTTGCAAGTGCAGAGCAGATAGCAGAGAATGGACGGCGTGTTCAGTGGGACCAGTTATATCCTGATCTTGATGGTTATTGGCTGGGTGAGCAGCATAGTGAGCAATGTCCAGACTATTGGCGGGTAGAAGAATTAGCAACAAGCTACCAGTTCTGTCATTATTTTCAGAAGGAAGGTGAGGTTGGTAAACTGCATCAGCAAGAGTTTACGGTAAGTTTCTATAGTAATGGTGAGGATTATGCTTGAGTGCAGCACCCCCGTTCAGTGTTGCAATGGTTGAACAATGAAAAAGCTGTCAGAGGATGATATCACTTATCCACACTTTGTTTTTTGGGGAGGAGAAAAACCAACGAAGATAGCTTTTGAGTCGTTTATGATGGATGTGTCGTGGTTTCGTCCGATGCAACTGGTGCGTGCAAAAGAAGATTGGGTATCACCTGTAGAGAAAGATTTCGAGGTAATCGATGATTATGAGGAATACTCTTATAGTTTCTATCTGGGATTGGAGCAATAACGCCAACGCATATTTTTAGTGAAGGATGAAGGTGGAGAGTCGCACCATGTGCCGTTATCCAAATACGAAGGGTTGAGAAGTTGTACGCTGAACGACCCTATCGGAATCATTACTTTTAGGGATAAGCGTTATATTGCTTTTTGACAATCTGATGTTGTATATTCCGATAGAAACGTAGTAGGAGAGGGCGTTCTATGCTCAGGTCGTAAAAAGAATAGAAGAAACAATTTAGGTCTTTTAGGGTTTTCCCTCGCTGAGTAGGGAAATATCTTTGTAAGTGTGAAAATATGTAGCTAATTTTGCCAACGTTAAGAATTTGAAAGTTATGAAGAAGGTTTTAATTCTCTCCATCTCTGCAGCTATTGTGCTGGTAGTTGCGATACCTATACAGGGTCAGGTGCTATAACAGGTGGTTCACTAGGAAGCATTCTTGGAAGTGCTATTGGTGGTATAGCTGGTGGAGCGAGAGGCTCAGATATAGGTACGATTGTCGGTATGGCTGGTGGTGCTATTATAGGTGCTTCTACAGGAGCAAAGGCAGACCGACGTGCGAAAGACGATGTACACGATCACTATGAGAAGGTGCAACAGCGTAAGGAACGTGAGAGGAAGAACCAATCAGGATACGATAATTATAATCAGACAGACGACTATGCACAGCCCTAATAGGGTAGATGAAAGCGGCTTTTGACAGCACTAACTCTGGTGATGACCGTATTTACGATTTCCAAGGCAGTGATTATACCGGCAGTTACAGTGCGGCACAGCCAGATACAAAGGCACCTGCTGAGTCAAGTGTAGATAAGTTAGCTGGTAATTACCAATATACTCCTAATATTGAGATTGTCAATGCCTGTTTTGTTGATGACAACCAAGATGGTGTCTTGTCACGCAATGAGGTAGGTAAGATTATCTTTGAGGTAATGAATCGTGGAGATAAGACGATTAGTGATGTACAACCTTCAGTGTTGGAAACAACGGGTAATACACACATTTACATCAGTCCATCTATTCACATTGAAAGTATTGCACCCGGTAAGGGCGTTCGTTATACGGCACTTGTGAAGGCTGATAAGAAATTGAAGAATGGAATGGCACGTTTTGCTTTTGACGGTTCTGCAGGGTCAGAAGAGTATAAGTAAGGTGACAGAATTTAATATAAAAACCAGCAAGTAAGATTGTTGAGCACATGTCAGGAAGGCAAATTCAATTGTCATCTTATTGCATGTAAACAAAGGATTTGATAATGATAGAGATTATAAAGATATTATTGTGTAAGTACTAACTACTGATAACTAAGGCTTTTAATGATAAAATGGGGCGCATCATTCCAATGATGTGCCCCTGAACTTTTGAAAAGTAAAGAAGTAAAAACAATTTCATAAAATATAAGAGATTTCGGCTCAGTAGAAAAAGGTGGGAAAAATATCTATTACTGATACTTCTCGGCACCTCCATATTGTGACATTTAGCTCTGCACTACATTTCTCTGTGTGCCAAATGATAATGGGAGACTTAAGTTCATCATTTCATAGTTTGGAATAAAAAGAGTTTATGGCAATTAGCCGATTTAGTTTCACCAGATAACACATAAATCTTAGTTCCTGTCATTCCTGTCATTTGTGATAGGTGCTTAACTTGTTGTATCTCAGCAGGATGCATGAAATGTTAAAAATGACAGCAACTTAAAAATAAAAACTTCTCTTGTATTTTATGCGATAATTTCTTTCTTATTTTGGAATACTTGTTAATCAGAAGTTAGAAAGAACTTTTTATCATTAATCTTTTATGTGCCCATTTCCACACCCTCTTTTCCTTCTGAATCGAGACTTCTAGAAAAGTAAAAAGCTTCTAGAAATTAAAATGGGAGAAAGCTTAGGGAAAAATGAAAAAGTAGAAAGTAAAGGAACGTACAGCACATGAAAGACAGTAAAGGAGAAGGTGAAAGAACGAAACTTGATAGAAATTATATGTGTATTACGATATTTTACGCCCTCCCAATGGGGGAGGGGACGTGGGAGGTGCTAGCACTTACTTTATCCTATTCAAAGAGTCCAGTCACACCATCCTTCACACGTTTGAAGAAGTTGGTCCAACTGCTACTTGAGTTGTTCTTTGATGTAGTTGATTGTGTGGTTGACTTATTCTGCTGGGCAGACTGCTGTCGGTTGGTTGTAGCCGGACTGGTACGGGTTGTCACCCTGACTTTTTGTCTTGTTAGTCTGCTGGTTAGCTGGCGTAGAAGTTTGTAGCTGCTTGCGTGTCTCAGTGATGTTTTCTTTTCTCACCTTAGCCTGCTGTAAAGTCTTTTTGTTTAGGCGAGTATCCACTTTGCGCTCAATCTCCTTCGGTTTGTCTTCTTCAACCTTTTTCCCATTCAGGGATAAAACTCATAGCATATACCAGCTGTACATATTCAACTTCTGGCAAATCAATTAGCCTCGTTGATTCAGTAGGGAAAGGAATTTCGGTTTCTTTTTCGTCAAGTTCTACTTTTTACATAAGCTACAATCACTTGAGATTGTACCTAATTCTCGTGCTGCAGCATAGGATAAGTCCACGACGTCATACGTACAAATGGACCACGATCCGTTACGCGGACAATGACAGACTTACCATTTCGTGGGTTGGTAATCTTTAATCGTGTACCAAAGGGAAGTGTGCGGTGTGCACATGTAAAAGCATTGTAATCGTAACGTTCGCCATTACTCATTCGGCGACCATGTAATCCGTTACTATAATAAGAAGCTTTACCATCTGACTGTGCTTGTATTGTCAGAGTAAAGAAGTTGCATAGCCATAATAACGCTATAAAGAGAAGTTTGGTTTTTATACATAATGATTAATTAATCGCCCAGCCTTCTCTCAATAAAGAGAAAGTTAGTTCTATAAATTACCTAAAAATAGTAAAACCTTCAAAGATAATTTATAGAACAAACTTTATTCCCTCCCTGCTTTTACCAAGCAGGGAGGGATTAGAAAAGACTGGTCTTTTTAAACTACACCTTGTGCAAGATAGCCTTCGCTACCTTCATGAAGCCAGCGATATTGGCACCCTTGATATAATCAATGTAACCATCAGCTTGCTTACCATATTTCACGCACTGCTCGTGGATAGAGCTCATGATGTAATGGAGCTTCTGGTCAACCTCCTCTGGACTCCAAGAGAGACGGAGAGAGTTCTGTGACATTTCGAGACCCTGATGTAGCCACACCACCTGCGTTAACAGCCTTACCAGGAGCAAAGAGCATCTTTTGCTGCAGTGAACTTATCAGCAGCCCTCTGCTGTACAACCCATGTTAGAAACCTCAGCTACACACAATGGCTTGAATGCAAGGATCTTATCTGCATCTTCACCGTTAAGCTCGTTCTGAGTAGCACATGGCAAATAGATGTCTGCCTTCTGCTCCCAAGGTTTGCGACCCTTGAAGAACTGTGCACCAGGATATTTCTCTGCGTATGGCTCACAAACATCATTACCACTATTGCGGAGTTCGAGCATGTACTCAATCTTTTTCGCCACTGATTCCGTCTGGGTCATAGATGTAACCATCAGGACCACTCAATGTGATAACCTTTGCACCAAGTTCAGTTGCCTTCTTAGCAGCACCCCAAGCCACGTTACCGAAACCTGAGACAGCAACGGTCTTACCCTTGATGTCAAGACCGTGAGTCTCCATCATCTGGTGAACGAAGTAGAGTGCACCATAACCAGTAGCTTCTGGACGGAGGATAGAGCCACCCCATTCTCTGCCCCTTACCTGTGAGCATACCCTGGAACTGGTGAGTCAGCTTGCGATACTGACCGAAGAGATAACCAATTTCACGACCACCAACGCCGATGTCACCTGCAGGAACGTCCTCATCAGGACCGATATGACGATAAAGTTCGTTCATGAAAGCCTGGCAGAAACGCATGATTTCAGCATCGCTCTTACCACGTGGAGAGAAGTCTGAGCCACCCTTACCGCCACCCATAGGCAATGTGGTGAGTGCATTCTTGAATGTCTGCTCGAAACCGAGGAACTTCAAGATACTTAGGTTTACAGATGCGTGAAAACGCAGACCACCCTTGTAAGTACCAATAGCACCATTAAACTGTACGCGATAACCGATGTTTACCTGTACCTTACCTTGGTCATCAACCCAAGGAACACGGAATGTGATAATACGCTCAGGTTCTACGATGCGCTCAATAATACTTGCGCGCTCAAACTCTGGGTGCTGATTGTAAACATCCTTTACAGACATAAGTACTTCATGTACGGCCTGTAAATACTCTGACTCACCTGGATGCTTCTGCTCCAGTGCTTGCATGATTTTTTCGACTTCCATAGTAAATTGACTTTTATTTGTTTATGTTAGATAGTATCATTCTGTTAGAATGGTAGGGCAAATATATCCAAATTCTGTCAAAGCACCAAATGAAATTCGATTTTTTATTTTCTTTCCTTATTTTGTAAATCATTTTTGGTTACAAAATGTCAGGTAATAGTTTGCAAAGTAATAAAAAAATATATTATTTAAGTTGTGAAAAGATAGGTTTCCTTTATAATTATTTTTGTATTTTTGTCCAAAAATTAAGTTTTGGGTTATGAATGAACAAGTTCCTGCAGAATGGAGTACTTTTACCTCAAGGACGTGAGTTTTGCTCAATCTTATGATGGGCGAATCTACAATGTCTTGATTGTAGCCAATCCATACGATGCTTTCATGTTGGAGGATGATGGGCGTGGAGGAGAAGATCTACAATGAGTATATGGAGTTAGGTTTGCGTTATCCGCCAACCTTTACACAGGTGTCAACAACCGAAGAAGCTTCTAAGGTGCTCAACACAGTGGATATTGACCTCGTTATCTGTATGCCCGGTAATGCTGATAATGATGCCTTTGATGTGGCGAGAGCTGTGAAGGCAGAGTTCCCTCGACATCCATTGTGTAGTACTTACGCCATTCTCACATGGCATCACGAAGCGCATCCAACACGAGGACCTCAGCATCTTTGATTATGTTTTCTGTTGGTTAGGTAATACCAATCTCATACTCTCTATCATCAAACTGATGGAGGATAAAAATGAATATTGATAATGATATTCATGAGGTTGGTGTGCAGATGATATTGCTGGTAGAAGATTCTATCCGCTTCTACTCATCTATTCTACCCTAATTTATATAGGCTACATTCTGACGCAGAGTCAGAACTCGCCACTGAAGCCTTGGACCCGACACGATGCGTCTTTTGCGTCAGCGAGGACGACCAAAGGTTGTTTTAGTGCGTACCCAAGTGAGGAAGCCTGGGATATCTATCAACGTTATAAGGATAACTGTTTGGGTGTTATCTCTGATGCAAGATTCCCTATTAATAATGTAGATGGGAAGGGCTCTTCTGCGACAGAAGGAACATTCCTGTAGCGGAGAAAGATCCAGAGGCAGGCTTAAAAACTACTTCGTGCCATAAGGAAAGAAGATGAATATCTTCCTCTGATTATTGAAAGTTCGGAGAGTGAGAACCGTGAAAAGGCAGAGGCAGAAGGTTTCCACTTTGTAGATAAGAACTCAAAGAAGATGAGTAGACCTTCGCCACCTACTGAAGAACACATGGGATTCGGTGATTTCATCTTCCGTAATCCAGAAACACGTGAGGAGGTGATGCGCATTCGAAGCTTGAAAGAGTTGCAGGATAATATCTTTACAATTCCACGTGACTCATGCCTCATCATATCTCCCTGCAATCACATGAGTCGTTGGCTCTCTGCACGTGCCATTTTCCCCTGTTTTCTTCCTTCCTAAAAGGTATTACATGGCATAAACTAGCAGGATGTAGATATGCACAGACAGATTATCTTTGATGCCATTGTCGCCTATCGAAGGATGCGCAATGTGGGTGTTGTAGTCCCTGTTTGATAGGCAAAAATTCGACCGCTATGCCCATTTTGCTCGTATTGGAGATGGTTCGCTTGGAGGTAAAGGACGTGGTTTGGCATTCCTTGATAATGTTATTAAACTCGACCAGACTTCAATCGCTTCCCCAATGCAAAGGTGCAGATACCGAAGACAGTTGTTCTTTGTACGGATGTCTTCGATAGCTTTTATGGAACAAAACAATCTTACCAGATTGCTTTTGAGTGATGCGAGTGATGACGAGATACTCCATGCCTTCCTTCATGCCCAGTTGCCAGATGAGTATATAGGCGACTTTACCTTCTTTGAAGCTACTCGCTCACCAATAGCCGTTCGTTCCAGTTCGTTGTTGGAAGATAGTCACTACCAACCGTTTGCAGGCATCTATTCTACCCTATATGATTCCTTATCTGAGGATAAATATGAAATGCTCTGAATGTTGGCTTGTGCGATTAAAAGCTGTCTATGCATCAGTTTATTATCGTGACTCTAAAGCTCATATGACAGCCACAAGTAATGTCATTGATCAGGAGAAGATGGCTGTCATCTTACAGCAGGTTGTCGGTATGAGTATGGAAATCATTTCATCCGAATATCTCTGGCGTTCTTCGTTCTCTCAACTATTACCCTATAGGAGAAGAAAAAGCAGAGGAAGGTATCGCCTCTTTGGCATTGGGCTTGGGTAAGTATATAGTAGATGGTGGTCAGACTCTGCGTGTTTGTCCGTTCCATCCGAATCTGCGTTACAGATGAGCGAGATGGCAATAGTCTACATGCGAAACCCAAACCCAGTTTTATGCACTTGACATGAAGCATATCAGCGAAAGTTTTAAAGTGGATGATGGTTTTAACATTCTCAAACCATAAGTAAAGGATGCTGAGACTGATGGCAGTTTACAATATATTACTTCCACTTACTCTCCCGAGGATCACACCATTTACGATGGACTTTATGAGGGTGGACGAAAGATTATCTCTTTCTGTGGCGTACTCAACAGAATGTTTTCCCTACTTCCAGAGTTGTTGCAGATGGCAATGACATACGGTGCAGAGGCTATGCGTCGTCCTGTTGAGATTGAGTTTGCTGTTAATCTGAACAATGATCGTACGGGTGAGTTCTCATCTCTTACAGGTCCGTCCAATCGTTGATTCAAAGCAGATGTTGGATGAAGATCTCACGGCTATACCTGATGACCAATGTCTTTGCGGAGTCATAACTCTTGGGACATGGCGTGTCAGATGATGTGGTAGATGCTGTCTATGTAAAGACTGATAGTTCATTCACGGCATCCAACAATCCCTGCCATTGCTGACGAGATAGAACGGATAAAACCGTAAGTTCCTTGATACTGACAAGAACTATGTGCTTATTGGTCCTGGTCGTTGGGGGTCAAGCGATCCTTGGTTGGGTATTCCAGTGAAGTGACCACACATCTCTGCAGCCCGTGTTATCGTCGAGGAGGGACTTGAGCATTATCGAGTAGATCCAAGTCAGGAACTCACTTCTTCCAAAAACCTCACGTCTTTCGGTGTTGGCTATTTCACTATTAACCTTATAAAGAAGATGGCTTCTATCAGCGCAGTGTACTTGATGCTCTGCCAGCTGTAGAAGAAATGAAATGGGTGCGCCATGTTCGTTTCCCAAAACCATTGAAGATTATGATGGATGGCAAGAAACAAGAAGGTGTGGTATTAAGCCTCAGGATGTAGATGAGTAGAATAATTTATAAAGTAAAGCCATCATCTACGACTTTTGTCTGTGGGTGATGGTTTTTATTGATTGCTGATCTTCTTTTATACAAAAATATTTTGACTCGGTAAAAAGGTTGCAGAATATCTATTACCAGGAATTGAGATTTATCGCAATACATTATATCAAAGGACTTTGAATGGAATTTTGCCATAGATGACAAAGACTTTCAGCCACTATTCAATGAATTGAACAAATATGTCAAGAGACAACTTTTCAGATGGCATAGACCAATGGAGAAAAGCGGCAGTATGAAGAAATATTATAAGAAAAACAAATAAAGTATTATAAACTAACATTTTATTGTATCTTTGTGCCACAAAAGATACGTTATGACAAAATTCACCAAAGCCAACTGGATGACCAGAGCACTGCAAGAGAAGTTGAATGTTGTGGGTGAGCAGTTTTGCCTGTCTCCGGTTACGAAGAGACCTGACAATGGATCAGGTGGCACAACGTGCGCAATGCACAAGGCTTACTCGCACGTTTGGAAAAAGGGGAGCCTACCGTGTCGCTCGGTGTAGTAATGCTGTACCAATGCCCTGCAGCTTGAAGATGATATTCTCCATTTTACCAAAGACGATGAGTTGAGCACATGATACAGGACTTAGGTATTAAGAATAAGAAACGAGCTTCAAAAAGATGACACATGGAAAAATTAGATGTGATAGCTAGTTTCGACTGGATGGATGAGGAAGAAAAGGTAGGCACTCTTGGACATGAATATCTCAAGAGGTTTGATAGAACTGAAGAAAAAGAGAATCCACATGGCTTCTTCCCTTACTGTTCTCGGACTCACTGATGGCGACGGACAAAGAACAGGAAAAGGTTATTTGGATATTGTAGATTTTTGTCATTTCAGGAGGTGGTAACCACTATAGAGACTAATTTAGAAGAACCATACAAGTGAGTAGCCTTTTAATATCTGCATTATCAATACTGACGATCACTTTAGAAATCATTCGTTCCTGCTTGGTAAGGAAGGCTGGGAGTTGTCCCCGCTTACGACATAAATCCAACGAACAGTATGTTTCAGGCATTGCTTATTGATGCCAAATCGAACGATAGTTCTCTCAATAGTCTTTATAATGCCCATGAGTTTTATATGCTGGATGAAACGACAGCAAGAGGTATTATCAAGGACGTGACAAGGAGCATAGAAGTATCTGGAGAGAATATGGCAGAAGATATAGACTTCCCCGAAGAGAAATAACATACTTTACGAATCGTTTTGAACAAGGTATGGAATTTCAATATGGGTCAGGACTTTGTCGGTGAGGTTAAACGAGGGTGCTTCTGCTTGCCAGTTGAGAGCATTTCAATGGTTTTGAAGCGGATGCGATGTGGCATTTCTGCCCGTGAAAGTTGTGGTCGGAGCCAGTTGAGGAGTGTTGCCTCTGTTAGAGTAGCCTTTGGTGTACATTCTATTTCCGTGTGGATGACATTGCCAAAGTTAGGGTCGGGAACGTTAAAGGCACGTGCTGCAACAATCATAGGGTGAGAGAGAAGAACCTGTTCTATGTGTTCTGGCTGTACGTTCTCACCTCCGCATACAATCATTCGGTCGAATTCCCATGATGAAAGAAGTAACCTTCGCTATTCTGAGAAACTAAATCGCCAGTATTTTTGCCATTGATTCTGTTTTTCCATGCATAGCCCAACGAGAACGTACCAAAGTGTTCCTATTCCTTCTTCATTGAGATTTTTTATTTTACAGTCAACTCCTTGGATAGGCTTACCTAAGGTTGTCTCTTCAAAGGAAGCTAATTCTTTGGGTGTTGCCAGCATAAAAAATCCTGCTTCAGACGTACCATAAAGGTTAAAGAGTACCTCACCAATTTGTTGATGAGTCATGTCGATGAGACATTTAGGAAGTTTATCACCACCGCTTATCAGGCAGCGCAGGCTCTTCATCTTCTCTTTGCATTTTCAATCTGCCAAAAACGTGAGAGCATAGCTATGGGAACAATTGGCATGACCTCTATCTGTTCACGCTGAATAATCTCTAAGGTTTTGATAGCATCGAAGCGTTTTTGTAGACATACTTTCTTACCCATGAGTAAGGAGATGATAAGTGTTGAAAGTCCGAAACCATGATAGAATGGTAGTGAAATCAGCACACTCTTATATTGATAGATTCTGATGTTGTGTAGTAACGCAAGCAATGGAGGGAGAAAAGAGGTGACAGAAGGTCGGCGAGCAATACTTTAAAGTTGCCACTTGTTCCTCCTGAGTGAATGGTTATTTCTCCTCCTCGCCATATTTTTAGGGAGTTTTAGATCTCTTGTTTGTGCCTCCTTAGATATAAGGATGTCGCTTAGTGCCTCTGTTGTAACAGCCATACAAGGAGTTTCTGTGGGAATCTGTTTGAGTTCTTCGTCATATATAAAGAGATGATAGTGATGCTTTTGTAAGGCTGCTGTTATCTGTTCTGTAGCTAAGTCTGTGCTAAGCAAGGTGGTGTGTATGCCTAATCGTGAAAGTGCATGTAGAAGGATAGTTAAGGTAAGGCTGTTACGTCCTATCAAGGTCACTCTCATTTTCGGTTGGAGGTGGTATTTTGTGTAGAGGATTTGTGCGAGTTGACGGTACGAGTGTAGAACCTCGATAGGTCAGAGATTGGCAGTCATCAATGACAGCACAGCGTTGTGGGTAGAAGTAAGCAACAAAGCGAAGTAGCGTCATTAGGCTAATACCTTCCAAGATGAGACTTTTTGCCCACATAAATAAGCCCTTTGGGGAGATTAGTGTAATCGATAGAGAATTGAAAAGATAGAGGCGTTTCTGCTTTTTCATGTCATTCGTTTATAATATAGCTGTATAATAGGTGCGAAGATGTGGGCTATCGGAGCAGATAGCTAGCCCACCAAGGTTTATAAGTCCCGACCTTCCGTATAGCAAGTTTCAATAGAATATTGGCTGCATCAGCTGGACTGTAAGCAGGTAGATGCTTGTATTGTTCGTTAACATCCGACATTGCTGTGTGAACCAAGGGTAAAAAGCTATCTGTACACGGACACCTAATGGGGCAAACTCGCTGTCTGCCGTTTCGCACCATGTGTTAGCAGCACTTTTTGAAGCATGATAAGCCGACCAGCCCGGTGCCATTGGGTAGAGTGTGCTCACTGATGAAGAGTAGATGATTCGTCCTTTGCTTGCCTTCAAGACAGGTAAGATAGCCAATGAAAGCGCCACTAGGGAACGGTAGTTGAGGTCTATGGTGCGGTCATAGTCGTGTAAGCGGTCCTGCGCATCATTAATCTTGCGATGGATAGATTTACCCGCATTGCAAAAGAAGTAATCCAACGTGTAGTGTTTTCCTTAGTCTTTGGCAAAGCTGTTTCAGTTTTTTTCTGTCTCTTAGGTCTATTGCGCAGTAGTCTGCACTACTTCCCATTTGCTCCGCCTTAGCGCATAAGAGACGTAAGTCCTTCACTACGAGCAATGAGGAAGACATTTGCACCTGCACTGATTAGTTTTTTTCGGTTAACGCCCCTACCTATTCCATGCGATGCACCCGTCACAAGTACCCACTTCCCAGAGAAGTATTCTCTTGTAATGTCAGGTGAAAGACTTATGGTTGGGAAAGCCAAAGCCCTCCAATAGCTATTATCTTTTTCTGAGAGACGTCATTATAACTCTTTTCACAATCAGTAGTACTTGTTTTGATAGCTAATTGTAATGTGATTAATGCTCTGCACATCATGTGATGAGTAATAACACAGTGGAAGAAAATGGGTAAAACGTTTTGTTCTTTGTCGTTATAACAAGATAGTGTAAGGTCCAAATACTAAAATCTACAGCGCAGTCCTGTTAGATATCATGCTGTCTTATACTTACCTTTTTTTCCTATTTCTTTATATTATTTCCATGCTGTAATGTTGGTAATCACGTACGATAGTATAAAGGAACTTCTCATCAGCAGTATTAGTGTCAGAGATGTTGAGGTGTGTTCGTACTTTCTTAGCAAGGGAGGCAATACGACGTTCACGCTCGTATCCGTATTCAGTATTGAGGGCACGTTGGATAACATCAAGTTGGTTAAGAGATAGGTCTTCTGCCTGCGGATAGACTGGTTTATACTTTCTGTCAAGGTAATAGAACCCGTCAAGTGAGACTTGAATCTTGCGATAATCGTTGAGTTGGATGACCATCGTTCCTGCTGCAAGGTCGCCAAGGCGTTGTGAATTTTTAGAGATAAGAATGACAAGTGCACCAATCCCTCTGAGAAACCAAGATCGACGAGTTGTAAAAGCCAACGCATAAAAAAGTCACCAATGCCCGGTGTCGTTCCGTCTTTCTTCACAACACGGATATGCATCACCATCTTACCAACACTTTGCCCATGGTTGAAAAGCTCCATAAGGAAGTGATAAAAGAGGGCAGGAAGTAGACGGTTATTAGGAAGAATAATTCATTCTGAGGTAAAAAGAAAGGTTCATTTCAGCTATTAGAGTGTCACACCAACTATATAGCAGATAATTAGAAAGTCATCAATTATTTGCGCAACGATACGTTCTCCTAAACTTGCCGGCGACTGACTTATCTGGACGTACTGGCCTGTTATGATATTGGCTTCGGGCATTTTCTTAATAATTAAATATTGTTTCTGTTGCAAAATGTAAGAAAAACTCTAAATTTGTTGCGTAAATGATAATAAAGTGTAAATCACTTGTGGTCTTTGCATGAAAGAAATTCTTTTCATACGCAATAATATTGAGAAGTGGCGGCAATAGAAGGCATGATAGATAATGTCAAGTTTGAGATGCCTGACCAGTTGGCTGATGCTTATACAGAGCTTACAGCCGATCTCGCTTTTGCCCAGACACATTATCCTCGTTCACGTATTACCATCTATCTCAACAAACTTGCTTCTGCACTTCATAATGAAATCTACCGTAATAAGCGGGAAAAGTGGTCGCGTTTGGTGACTTTTTGGACACAAGAGGTGCCATGATGATGTGGAAAGAGCGTAAGTTGTTGCTTCTGTCATTCCTTATTTTTATGGTGAGTGTGTTGATTGGCGTTGTATCAACCTTAGGGAGACGAGTCTTTTCCACGCTTGATACTTGGGACGGCTATATGGATATGACCCTGAGAATATAGCAAAAGGGTGAGCTGATGGGCGTATATGGAAATGAAGGAGAGGGAAGTATGTTTATTGGTATTACGCTGAATAATATCATGGTGTCGTTTAATGTCTTTGTTTCGGGCGTATTGACAAGTTTTATGTCTGGCTTTCTTTTTGTTCCGAAACGGTATCATGGTAGGTTGTTTTGATACTTTCTTTTACCAGCATGGATTATTAGGTGAAAGCCTTTAGCGACGATGTTGCACGGTACGTTGGAACTTTCAGCTATCATTGTGGCTGGTGCTGCAGGTTTAGCAATTGGTAATGGTTGGTTATTCCCAGGTACTTACTCGCGTTTGGTCAGCTTTCAGCGAGGTGCAAAGAGAGAATGAAGATTGTTGTTGGAACGGTGCCCATCTTTATCATGGCAGGTTTTATCGAAGGCTTTATTACTCGTCATACAGAGTTGAATGACTTTATCCGCCTTGGTATCATACTCGTATCATTGGCGTTTGTCGTGTATTATTTTATTTACTTACCTTATAAACGTAATTATCATTTAGAAGATGCAAATAGAAAGACCAAAGATTGAACTTTATCAAGTTCGTAGTTTTCGGCGAGAAGTTCTCAGCGATTTTTGAGTTTATTCGTGAGAACTTTAAGTTTTTGTTGCGTGCATGTACCCTATTTACTCTTGCCACTTTGTTTGGTACAAGGTTTCGCAATGGAGATGATGATGAAGGTCTTAGCACCTTATTATACCAATACCTTCGATATCGGGAGAGGATGTAGATGTAGCGAGGGGATGCTCCTTAGATTAGGTGCTTCGTACGTGGGATATGGTATTTGTCTGCTGATAGGTTCTACTTTGTTGGCTGGAATCTGCTATAGTATGGTGAAATACTATCATAAGAGTCCAAATAGACTTCGTAATACGACCCTGAGTGACTTAAAACCTATAATCATTCAGGTGATTAAACGCTCGTTGTTAATGACCTTGGTTCTTGTAGCTCTGTTTATAGGAGTTTTGGTTCTTATCATTTCTTTTGCTGCAATCACAGTGCACCGATACTTACCGTTATACCAATTCTGCGTTAGTAGTATGCTGTTTGCCTGTTTCTATGGCGTTACCTGTCTATGTTTTTGAAGATGAGGAAACGTTGTTTAGCTCAATAACTCGTGGCTTAAAACTTGGCTTCCATTCATTCTGGTCATTGTTTGGCTTGATGTTTGTGATAGGATTCTTGACTAATATCCTGTCTTCATTCACATCAATTCCTTGGTATATATTGACGGTTGTAAAGTCTGTTTTAGTGGCTACTGATACCACTCAGAGCTCTTTTGCAACAAGTCCTGTGTATAGCTTCTTCGTTTATTTGTCATCCGTATTTATGAACTTTGGTATGTATCTTACGATGACACTCTCACCTTTGCCTTTAGCTTTTTCACTATGGAAGCATTGCAGAGGAGGAAGATGGCTTCTCTGTAGAGGAAGACATACAGCACTTTGATGAGTTGGCAGAGAAAGATACCGACATTGATAACTTTGATAAACTCTGATAGAGCGGTTCTATGTTACAGCCATTAAGTGATACTTTGTCGTGTGATTCAGCGTTGCTTCATCAGTATCGTGCTGATGAAGCGTACAACTATGCGCGAGAGTTGCAGGCACCTGAACTTGATTGGTGGGATTGGCTGATGTCAAAGATAGGCGAATTCTTGTCTGAGATATTCAATATTCACAGCAAGGGGGACTTCCGTATCGTGATATACATTGTTATTGCTCTTGCTTTTATTGTCCCCTAATCGCTTTCATTTTGTACCGTTATCAATTCAAACTCTTCGGTAGAGCGGGTAAGGTAACGAATGAAAATGATGAAGAAGACAATATCTATGGTGTTGACTTTTGAGGCTGTCTATGCCAAAGCAATGGCACAGAAGGATTATTATAAGGCTGTTCGAATTGTCTATCTGCGTACACTTCGTTGGTTATCGGATGGTAATAAGATTAGTTGGCAGCTCTACAAGACGCCAACTCAATACACTCGTGAGTATCTATCAGTAGAATTTGAAAGAATGACGACAGCTTTCATGCTGTAAGATATGGTAATTATCAAGCATCTGAAGAACTCGTAGAACTACTGATAGACTTGGAAAGCAAGATAAAGGAAGGAGGTCAGGGATGAACAAGCGGTTTTGGTTCTTCGTAGCAGGCTTCCTTGTCTTCGTCTTTCTATTAGAGTGGAATGCTCCTTCAAAGTTTGTTTGGGAGCCTACCTTTAATCATTACGATAAGCAGCCATTTGGTTGTGCGGTGTTCGACTCACTGATGAAGAAGTCTGTTCCTGCTGGTTATGAGGTAACAAAGAAGACAATAGCACAGTTGGAACGTGACGGATATGGTAAAAAAACCGCATGCCTTCTTAATTCAAACAGTTAGTTTTCGTCCTTCTGCGACAGATATTCGCGCGCTGGATAGACTGTTGAAAGCTGGTAATAAGGTGTTTATTGCAGCGTCTGATATTGAGCCTGATTCTCTATATCCAGATTTGCAGGTAGATATTAATGGGCAATATGGGTTCTCTCCTATGAAGGTTAAGTCCTCAATTGCGAATCAGTCAATTCCTTATGATACCTTAGTTTGGTCTCAGCAGTTGCCATATCAGAAAAAGAATACTCAGTCTCACTCTGCTATGATAGGTTATAATGTTATAATAGGAGAGAAGACAGTGTGTGATACTTTGGTTAGATGTTGGGTTTCTGAGGAGGAATCTGATTCTACAGATGGCTATTGGTTGGCAAATATGGTTAGGGTGAAGCGAGGGAAGGGTGAACTCTTTGTTTCTTGTGATCCATTGTTAATGACCAATTATGGTATCCTTGATATCAGATAAATGGATTCATCTTCCGTTTGGTGTCACAATTCCGAGGGTTGCCAATTGTTCGTACTGAGGCATATGGACCTGAAACAGAATTTGAAACAGATACTCCACTGCGTTTTTGGCTACAAAACGAACCTTTACGATGGGCTATCTATCTCACCTAGGAGGGTTATTACTCTTCTGTGTATTCTATGCACTTAGACGACAACGCGTTATCCCAGTAGTGGAAGAGCCTGCGAACCGTTCGTTGGAGTTTGTGAAGTTGATAGGAACTCTTTATCACCAGAAGCATATTAATCGAGACCTGCTGCAGAAGAAGTTTAGTTACTTTGTAGAGACCTTACGTCGTATGACGATGATAGATGTCGAAGATGTTGAGTCAAGGAAGGAGAATATCGCACAGATAGCCATTCGAACGGGAATGCCAGAGGCTGAAGTGCGTATGATACTCGACCGTGTTGAACGTTATTTGCAGGGTAATGATGAACTGAAAGATACTGCTTTGCGAAAGGCGATAGACGGAATGGATATGATAATCAATAAGCTATAATAGCTATGGATGAGCAAAATAAGAATGTAATTGATGAGCAAACAAAAATAAGATGGAAGAGCATAAAGAAGAAAGAACCGACCTCACTGCATTTAGCCAAAAGGTATTGCAGTTGCGTGAAGAGATTAGTAAGGTTATTGTTTACCAGCAGGAGACAGTTGCCCTGCTGTTAACAGCGATTCTTGCAGACGGTCATGTGTTAATTGAAGGTGTACCTGGAGTTGCAAAAACCTTGTTGGCACGTCTGATGTCTCGGCTGATTGATGCACGCTTTAGTCGTATTCAATTCACGCCAGACCTTATGCCAAGCGATGTGCTTGGTACGACAGTGTTCAACATGAAGACCTCTGAGTTTGACTTCCATGAAGGTCCCTATGTTCTCAGATCTTGTCCTTGTAGATGAAATCAATCGTGCTCCTGCAAAGACACAGGCAGCTCTTTGAAGTAATGGAAGAGCGCCAGGTGACAATCGATGGTACCACTCACCCTATGAGCGATGTCTATACGATTATTGCAACACAAAATCCAGTAGAGCAGGAAGGAACCTATCGACTCCCAGAAGCCCAACTCGACCGTTTCCTCCTCAAGATAAGAATGGGTTATCCTTCTGTTGATGAGGAAGTGAAAATCCTCAAACGTCATCAGGAGACGAGAAACCTCATCAGGTTGGAAGATGTCAAACCAGTATTGACTATCGATGAGCTTTTTGGATATGCGTAAGAAACTTGATACAGTATATGTCGAAGACAGTCTGCTACGTTACATTGCAAATATCGTGGAGCAGAGCGCACTTCAAAGGCTGTCTATCTTGGAGCTAGTCCACGTGCTTCTGTGGCTATGCTTAATGCTGCTAAGGCTTCAGCTTTATTGGGTGGTCGTGACTTTGTAACACCAGAAGACATCAAGTTTGTTACGCTAAGTATTCTTCAACATCGTCTTATCCTCACTGCTGAGGCAGAAATGGAGGGCTACACCCCATTGAAGGTTGCGCAAGTTGATTGACAAGGTGGAAGTTCCTAAATAACGTGACAGGAGAAAAATCTTAGACAAATAAAGAAGAAATGTTCCTTACTAAAAAGGTTTTATTTTTATATTAGCAAGCCTTACGCTGCTCGCAGGGTTTGGTTATGTGTATCCACTGCTTTTCATGGGGGTAAAGGTACTTTTTTGTTTATCTTTGCAGCTATGGTTGTGGTAGATGCTGTTATGCTCTATCATCGTCGTGGAATAACAGCAAAGCGAACCTGTTCTGAACGTTTCTCTAATGGTGATAAGAATGTCGTCAAGATAAGCCTTGAAAGTAAGTACTCCTTCCCTGTATGGCTGACGGTTATAGATGAGGCTCCTGAAGTGTTTCAGCGGAGACATTAGCTATAAGAGTCATCTTGTAGCGATGGGCAAGAATACAATTCGTTATACGCTTACACCTAAAAAAACGCGGCGTTTATTCCTTTGGAAAGATTCGTTGCTTTACATGTACTGTCTTAGGACTTGTTGAACGCCGATATACTTTGGGCGAGGCTGAGGATGTAAAGGTTTATCCATCTTACATGATGTTGAATCGCTATGAACTCCTGGCTATAAGCAATAACCTCACTGAGATGGGGATTAAACGGATCCGTCGGGTAGGGAAATAATACGGAGTTTGAGCAGATAAAAGACTAGTGAAAGGTGATGAATACCGAAACATAAACTGGAAGGCGAGTGCACGTCGTAATCAGTTGATGGTTAATGTCTATCGTGATGAGCGTTCGCAGCAGATTTTTCTCAGTCATCGATAAGGGGCGTGTTATGCAAACAATCGTTTCGAGGTATGACACTCTTGACTATAGTATTAATGCTGCTTTAGTATTGTCTTATGTTGCTATGCGCCGTGATGATAAAGCTGGATTGATAACCTTTGCTGACAAGTTGGATACCTTTGTCGCTCCTTCGTTGCGTACGGGTCAGATGCAACTTCTCTTAGAGTCGCTTTATGCGCAGGAGACCCAGTTTGGTGAGAGTGACTTTAGTAGTTTGTGTGCCAATGTTCATAAACTGGTGAGCAAGCGCAGTTTGTTTATTGTCTATACGAACTTTTCGGGCATAACAGCCTTAATCGCCAGTTGGCTTACTTGAAGTTGCTTAGTCAGTGGCATCGTGTACTCGTTGTCTTCTTTGAAGATGCAGAGATGAATGACTATATTCGTTCGCCGAAACACTCGGTAGAGGATTATTATCAACATGTTATCGCAGAAAAAGTTTGCCTATGAGAAGCGCCTGATTGTCTCAACCTTACACCAGCATGGTATCTTTAGCGTGTTGACCACTCCTGATAAGCTAAGCATTGATGTCATCAACAAATACTTAGAGATGAAGCAAAGGCAAATCTTAACCTAGTCTTAAGGCTCCGCACAACTTAGTGCTATACCCGCACGCGTGAGTGTTGAGACTCCGCACGAATGGTGCGGATGGTATGCACGAATACAGTTGATTATGGACATTATGTAGAATAATATCAAACTGGTATCTAATTACAAGCAAAGATGTGTCCTGTCATCATTAAAAAGGCAAAGCTTTGTTTGAGGAGGGCTCATATAACTAAAAATCTCGGAGCATGGTAGCGGAATGGTTTATATCACATTTTTCATAAATCTATCTTATATTTTTAGGTATGTGTTTGTGCTTTTTAAGCCTATTTCTTCCTAAAATCATTATTAATAGGTATTGTGGCATTCTGGTGTTTCTTATAACTTTGCATTCGAATAGAATTAATATAAACTGAATCAGTAACATGAGAATTAAAAATTTATTTCTTACACTTGCTGTTACGCTGTTAGCTTCGATGACTTCTATCTCTGTCTCTGCGGCTAAGCACGTGAAAGTAAGTGACAAAGATGGCAATAACACTTACTTTGCTCTGTCTGAGAAGCCTACTGTTACCTTCACTTCCACCGCCATGGTTTTGACTGCTGGAAGCCAAACAGTAGAGTATCCTTTGACAGACTTCCGTGCTTTTGCCTTCGAAGATGATCCAACAGGAATTGGAACGTTGGATGCAGAAAGCAACAATGCTGTCTTTTCCTTTGGTAACTCCTTGAAGGGAGAAGGCCTGAAAGCAGGTAGCCAAGTAGCTGTTTACACCATTAATGGACAGTTGGTAGGCCGTTCCACCGTAAGCCAAGCGGTACTGTTGAGATTCCTCTCGACGGACAAACAGGCGTTTTTGTAGTTAAATCATTATCTAAGACATTTAAATTCATACGTAAATGAAAAAGATCTTTACTTTAGTAATCGTATCTTTCTTGAGTGCACTCGCAGTACAGGCACAGTCATTAAAGGTAACAAAAACTGATGGTAGCGTTGTAACTTATAACGCGTCAGATATTTCAAAGATTGAGTTCTTGCCAAGTGAGACACCTTCACAGCCAAAGTTGATACACGAGTTTGCAGGCTATTTGACTGTAAAGAACAGAGTACTCGACAATGCTCGTTTTGACACTGGTGCTAAGATTAAGGTGTTGCAGGACGGTGGTAAGTTCCTTGCAGAGTTCTCCGATACTCAGTGGGGTACTGGTTCTTTTGTGATAACCATGGCTAATCATGCTATTAACGGTACTGGAAAGATGAAGATTGCAAACCCAAAAGCTGGCGGTGCAATGAATGAGTATGATGCAACAATGAGTGGTTCGATGACAGAAATAAAGATTTCAATCCCATCACTCATGGGTGGTACTGATATTACTTGGCATTATGCTGAGGCTTCAGCAGCATCTAAGGTGGCAGGAAACTATACTGGTACAACCTCTTTGAAGATTGGTGAAATGCCTGGTTCATACACATCTCCAACGGTTGGGTATAAGGTTACTGCTAATGAAGATGGCTCTATCAATGTGACAACATCAGAAGAGAAGTACACAGGAGTTCCTATGGTAGGAAACTTGACAATAGGAACATACACCGTAAAGAACCTTGCTTACGATAAGGCAACCAATAGTTTTAGTCGTGATTATAGCAGTGATGATCTCAAGGTTTATCTTAAGTCTGAAGGAGGTCTGATGAGTCTTAATAAAGACTATGCTTTCGAGTCACCAAGTAAGATTATTGTAAAACTTGATGAGAATGGGACTTTGACAATTACAAATAGCTATAAGCTTACACATATGCCACTCCCAATCTCAGCAACATATACTGGTAAGAAGGCTAAGTAAAACGTTATACGCTCATGCACAGAGTATTTCGCCCTATTTCTATCCTTGCAGGCTGTGCCATCATGATGTTGGTAACAGCCTGTAATGGCATTTTTGATGATATATATGATGAGGCTTCTGCTTCATCAAGTGTAACTACAGAGGGTCAACTCCTTGTTAATGCCGCCAGTTGGAAGGACTGGTATTATGTAGACTTTGACTCTTTACAGATGTATATCGAGCGTAAAGACACGGCAGGATTGCTTAAGGCACAGACGCACTTCACGCATTATGCCATCCCTACGAGTCTGTCGTCGGGTAGTGGTGATGGGAAAACGGGTATGTACACTTACTGGTTTGATGTCTTTGGAAAAGGTATCTCGGTAAATGAGAAGCGTGGTTTTACTGCTACTGATACGCAGCCTGAACCACAGTCATGGAGCATTGCCTTTCATCGTAACAATGTTAGGACGAACGGTGGAGCCGTACTTGAAACGAAATACACCTCTTTAAACGACCTTCCAAAGAATAGTTCCTATTTCTTAGGAGCAACATTCCAAGAAGATGAATGGACTGAGAACGAGGTATGGGAAGACCAAACGCAGATGCTTATGAGCCTGATTGGATGCCAGGGAATACGTATTAATAAGGTACTATCGTCTTGGTTGAAAATCGATATACCCCCAATGCCACCTGCTTTCACGATGAACAAGCATGTATTCATTGTTCGGTTGAAGAATGGGAAGTATGCTGCCTTGCAGTTACAGAACTATATTGGTACCGATGGAACCAAGTGCTGGTTGACTATTAACTATAAGTATCCATATTAAATTAGACATGTAACCCTTTTCGTTATGCTTTATTCGAGGATAAGAAAGGGGCTTCATTAATATTTGTTATTGGCTATGATGCGAAAGACCATTATATTGTCAGTCCTACTCAGCCTCACCTTTGAAGGTATGTCGGCTGATGTTCCCAATGACTCTATCCCCCAGACGATAGAGTTAGACCAAGTAGTAGTGACGGGAACACGTACCCCAAAGCTGCTTGCCAATACCCCTGTGTTGACGAAACTCATCACTGCTAATGACATAATGAAGACAGATGCCACCAATCTACGTGATGTCTTACAGCAGATAATACCAGGTGTTGAGTTCTCATACGCCATGAATCAGCAGGTACACATGAACTTTTCTGGCTTCGGTGGACAGAGTATGTTGATACTTGTTGACGGTGAACGCCTGGCTGGAGAGACGATGGATGATGTCGACTTTACTCGTATTGGTATGGAAAATGTTGACCATATCGAGATTGTGAAAGGTGCTGCATCAGCGCTCTATGGCTCTAATGCCGCCGGTGGAGTTATCAATATTATCACAAAGAAAAAGCCCAATCCCTGCGCACTCAACCTTAACATGCGCTTTGGTCGTCATCATGAGCAACGTTATGGACTGTCTTGGCAGTACGCAAGGGGCAAGTGGAATAACTTGCTGACTGTCAACAGGAATAGTTCCAACAACTTTAATGTGCACAACGGACCTAATCCTATTACGCGCGTCGTATCTACTATCTATGGTGATGCCGTCTGGAACTTTAAGGAACAGCTAACTTATACACTGAATGAGAAGCTACGCTTGACAGGACGTGCTGGTTATTTCTATCGTCAGTTGGTACGTACAGAGGAGGTACCAGAGCGTTATCGTGACTTTACAGGCGGCCTTCGTGGAACATGGACACCCGACCTCTTCAACAGTGTAGACCTCTCTTATGCTTTCGACCAGTATGATAAGTCAGACTATCAGCGCATTACTCGACTGGACATCCGTGACTATTCAAATGTACAGAACAGTCTTCGACTACTTTATACGCACACGTTTGAAAACGAGAATGTCCTCTCTGTGGGTGCAGACTATATGCATGATTACCTCTTCAATACGAATTTAGAGGGTAGAGTACGTAAGCAAGACTCCTTCGATGCATTTGCTCAATACGACTGGAACATCAATAAGTATTGGGAAATAGTAGGTGCGCTGCGTTACGACTACTTCTCTGATGGACGCATTTCAAGACTGACTCCGAAGGTTAGTGCACGTTATCAACCAATAAGAAACCTAAATGTTCGACTCAGTTATGGCATGGGCTTCCGTGCACCAACACTAAAAGAAAAGTACTATAACTTTGATATGTCGGGTATATGGGTGGTCGAAGGCAACCCTTCTTTACGGCCAGAAGTGAGCCAGAACTTCAATGCCTCGGTTGATTACACAAAGGGTCACTATAACTTCACGGTAAGTGCTTATTGTAATAAGATTGAGAACAAGATAGCAACGGGTGCTCCTTACTATAAGAACCCATCGGACGTCATGCCTCATCTTCCTTATCTTAACCTAAATAACTATACGGTAAGTGGGGGAGAGGCAACGGCACAAGCGCGTTGGACGAATGGTCTTACCGCCCGTTTAAGTTATGCTTATACCAATGAGCGCCTGCCTAAAGACAAGAATAGCAACGCTGTTAATAATCAGTATATACCTGCTCGCAAACACTCAATGACAGGTCATGTCGATTGGGATCATCAGTGGTTGAAGAACTATGGAACGAACATCGGATTAGATGGACGCTTCCTCTCTGCAGTCGACAATGAGGAGTTTGTCGATTACTATGACATCTCTAAGGGTATAAAGAATATCCATTACCCAGCATACGCACTCTTCAAACTATCCTTAGTACAGCGTATCAGCAAGGCTGTAAAGGTAAGTGTTGTACTCGATAACATTTTTAATTATAAACCAGAATATTATTATTTGAACTGCCCATTGACTGATGGAACAAACCTAATGATAGGGATGTCGGTCGATGTGGACAAACTCTTTTAAGCACTGAAAGCTTTATTTAATTTATGGAAAAGGATAAGATCTATTTCTGGCGAGCCATCGCCTCGTTTATTTTAGTGTTGTTCACGATGCCTTTAGGTCATGCTCTTATGATCATGATGGATAAGAACATGGCGCCAGAAGCTGTGCATTATGCTGGCTTTGCCATGGGTTTTGTGGGATTGGTCATCGTTATCATTGGTGTATTTGTTAAAGGTGATACTCGTCAAACACTGTGGGGACTTATCGGAGGGTTGCTCTTCTGGACCGGATGGGTAGAGTTCCTCTTCCAATACTACGCCAATCGCTATGGCGTACCACCAGAGATTGAACACGGACAGGTCGTTACTAAGCCAGAATATCTGATACTTCCTGCGTCATTCGGGTTCTGGATGATGATGATGACGATGTACATCTTTAGTACACGTAATGGTTGTGACTTTATAACATGGATACAGAAACGACTGTTTGGAAAGCGTAAGAACGAGATAGCCTTCCAACCGATGACCCGCCACACGTCTATTGTCACGTTTATGGAAGTCAATATGATTCTATGGGCTTCTTATCTTTTATTGATGTTCTGTTACGATAAGAACTTCCTTGGCGACCATCATCCCGTGACTTATCTCATAGGTTTTAGTTGCTTTATCGGTTCGTTGTTCATGTTCAAGAAGCAGCTCCACATCGCTTCATGGGGTGCTAATATCCGTATGTCAGTGGCTACGGTGATTGTTTTTTGGACTCCTATTGAGATTCTCGGACGTATTAATTTTTTCAAGGAGTTTTGGGTTAATCCACAAGAATATGCCGTGCAACCCTTTGTATCTTGGCTGCGTCTCGTCCTTCTGCTGGTTTATATGTGGGTGAAAGGCTCTAGAAAAGAAGCATAACAACAAATAACAAGACTCTTCGTTGAGGAGGGTGTTGGTGGTTAATGTTGTTGGCTGATAGCGTTTACTATCGTTGGCTGATATTGTTCAAATATGTATCCTCCTTTTTCTCTGTGTGCTACATTATACCGAGAGACTGACTTTTATCACACAATATTTTAGAAGAATCTGAAACGAATAATGGTTCAACTAGAAACTTTTCAACCATCACGAGGATTATCTGCTTTTTTCATTCCCTCCCCTGCTGGGGAGGGGTTGAAACCGAAAATTTAATTTCCTGTCATTCCTGTCATGTATAGTAGGAAGTTAACTTGTTAGATTACAGCCGGATATAGGAAATGTTAAAAATGACAGCAAACCTAAAACAAAACTATTCTTGTATTTTTTTATTCTTGAGCTGTTAGTTTTTATCAAATTTCCTGAAGGGCGTTCACATTGTGAATCAGGAGGGTGCTACTCAGCTAAGAAGTATATTGTCCGTTAAAAATCGTAAAACCATAAAAGCAGATATGTCATGTAAGTTTTATTTACTATTTTTCATCGTTGCAGTCTTTTTCTTCTACCTTTGAAGGTTAAGGCACAAGAGTATAGTCTGATTGCAGCTGCAGGACAAAAGGTATATGTGCCCATTACGGCAACGAATGTAAAGGGAAAGATGAACATCACCAATTATGGCAGACCCGCCATTAATAATTTTTGATTATACACTATCTTTCAATGGTACGGAGTTGTATTCAAAAACATTATGTCTTGCCACAAGCGCTGAATCGTTATGACGATGCTACGATAGAGATTGATGTTCCGCCTTACACAGAATTAGGTGAGGATGAGCTGATATTTACGATTACGAAGGTAAATGGAACTCGTAATAGTGCTACTGTCAACTATTCAACACCCTGAGAGTAACTGTCACAAAGGTGCCTCATAGGAGAGTTGTTGTTGAAGATTACACGGCAATGTGGTGCAGGTACTGTCCACGTGGCATTGCATTAATGGAGAATCTGCACATAAGTATGGCGATGATTTCATAGGTATAGCTGTTCATACGGGACGTGGTTATGAGCCGTTATATTGTGAGGACTATGCCTGGAATATTGCAGAAATCAAGAATTATCCTACACTCACAATGAATCGAAGTCGTATTCTCTCATCTTACATAGCGCAAACTGAATTTGAAGAGGAACGTTCAAAAGGAGCTTATATGGATATTGAAGCGTCAGCGATGTGGGATAAGGAAAAGAACAATATTACCGTTACTCCCCGAGTTACCTTCCGTCTAAACCGGAAAGAAGCTCCGTATGGTTTTGCGTACGTGCTGACGGAGGACGGAATGTCTAATCTCTAGATGGGCGCAAGCCAACATAGAAAGTGGTAATACTGAAGTTCGCGGTATATCAAGTGAACTCGATTATTTCGTCGATGCGGCTAGTACTATCTATAACCTTAAAAACAACTCTGTCGCTATTGCAGCTGAAGGGGTGAAAAATCCTGTTACAGGCAAGATAACAGCTCCCATTAAGGCAGATGAACCACAAAGTCATACATTCATCTTGCAGAATATTTCTAACAAGAGCATGATCCAAGACAAGTCTAAATTAAGCGTATGTATATTCCTGATTAATACGGAAACTGGGTACATTGAGAACGCTACTAAGTGTGCTATCTCTGATTTTTAATACCACAGGAATTTCTTCATTGTCACAGGAGAGTACTGAGTTGTTGAGACAGCACGCTATGCCCTTTGATGGTCGTCGTATTACGGCTCCACAAAAGGGTATTAATCTTGTGAAGTTTAGTGATGGAAGTGTTCGTAAAGAGGTAGTGACACAGTAATGTCCTCGGGTTTGATATATGCTTTACATTATGAACAAGCGTTTGAGAGAATCGTACCAGCAGAAGGCAGAAGAGACGAGCAAGCTACCGTCCTCTCCGTAATCGAAGTCGTGTTTTTATCCTATCAGAGATAGGTTCTTTTTTAGTAGCCATTGGTTTTGTAGTTCTCTACACCTTAATAGATAATGCAGCTTGGACGCTTCTTTGCGCCTTAGCTGCATTGTTGTTTTATCTTTATATTCGTCGTCGTGACGTGCTGAACGACCGAAAGATAAAGACGGCAGAGGCTCTGCTGCGAGTTTATCAGAATGAGATAGACTATCTAAATGGCTACTTCTCTGGCTTTGATGCTGGCGAACAATATGTTAATCCGCAACATCCTTATACCTTTGATATGGATGTTTTGGCACAGGTTCGTTGTTTCAAAGAATGAATCGCACCATCTCAACCGGTGGTAGTGACCAGTTGGCAGCTTGTCTATCACGGAGTGGGGGAAGTGCAAAGAGAGGAACTTGTTATAAATACGTCAACGAATGGCTTCTGTTGACGAATTGGGGAAGGCAGAACTATTCTTGTCAGAATTCAAATCTTTAGGTGTAAAGGAACGCATCAATACGGAAGAAGTGCAGAAAGCATTGACGGATGTTCATCGCCAGAGCTTTTCCAAAGTTTTTTTCATAGCTCTTTTACGTTATTTCTGTTATGCTGATTTACTCGGTTTCTATGTGAGTATTGTGCTTTCCATTGTGGGATTGGTTCCTTTCCTATTGCCTGTATGGTGGGGAATATTTAACTTTATGTTCTCTTTTCTTTGTGGGCATAAGCACATGCGTGTCATTTCTGAGCTGATAGCAAAGGTACATACGCAAGTTGATGGCTACTTACGTGTATTGAAATTGGTTAATAAGACTGAGTTTAGGTCGGCCGAACTACAAGCTTTGAAGCAGAAACTTTCGGGTGCAGAGGAGTCTTTCGAACAGTTAGAACTTATCTTACAAAAGATAGATAACAGAAGTAACGAGGTGGGTGTCTTTGTCTTTAACAGTTTTGCCTTAATTGATATTGCAATCGTAAGACTCTTCCTTCGTTGGCAACATACTTATGAGCAGCGCACGAATGAGTGGATAGATAGTCTAAATCTCTTTGATGCTTTGGTGTCAATGGGTAACTTTCGATTGAATGAAGATAGGGCAGTACAGGCAGAAATCAGCGAGGAGAATAAGGTGGTTTATGATGCGAAAAATCTTTATCATCCGTTCCTTGGTGAGAAGGCTGTTGCAAACGACTTCACAATCCATGATCATGAGTATTATATTGTTACGGGTGCGAATATGGCAGGTAAGAGTACTTTCCTGCGCTCGTTGGGTATAAATTACCTCTGGCGATGAATGGTTTGCCTGTTTTTGCAGAACACTTGAAGGTTTCGGTGTTTCATCTTTTACGAGTATGCGCACCACAGACGACCTTACGCATGGTATCTCTTATTTCAATGCAGAGTTGTTTGTTTGAAGAAGTTGTTAGGCTTGCTGTGATGATGTACCAAGTCTGATTATTTTGGACGAGATTTTGAAGGAACAAAACCTCTCTGATAAGTTGAATGGTCTCGTCTTTTTCTTGCAGTATATTGCCGAACGCAATGTAACAGGCGTTATCGCTACTCACGACCTTGAACTTTCAAAGATGGAAGAGGAATATGCAGGGCGTTTTTCATAATTATTGTTTTGAGATCGAGTTAGGCGAGGATATCACTTATTCGTATAAGATTACAAAGGAGTAGCACGCAATCAGAATGCTACATTCTTGTTGAAAGGAATCTTAAACCCCAATCGTATTTGAGTGATAAACCCTTTCAGATCGTAGTTTAAACGCATGTTTGTTTAGAAATTTATTTATATCCAATAGCTGTTTTTACCTTATTTTTAGGGTAAAAACGGCTATTTTTTGTTGCTCTTGTAAGTGTCATGTATTCAATTAGTTACAGAATAGTAAAGTTAAAGGTGCTTAATTGGGCTTCAAAAGGGCGTTAGTAAGAGTCTTAAAGGGCACCTTTTGTAAGCTGATTAGGCGTCTTTAGGAGCCAAAAGAGCATGTGTTAGTTTTGAACTGTGTGAAAATGGTTTACTATATGACTAATAAGCAGATGAGTTGTTCGTAGAAGATATCCTCTTAATTCATGTTCTCTCGTGAGAGAATAAAGCGTTCAATGACGTGTGCAACACCATCTTCTTCATTTGATAAAGTAACGAAGTCAGCTTCACTTTGAATGTCTTTTGCAGCGTTTGCCATAGCAACACCAAGTCCGGCAAAGCGAATCATGCTAAGGTCGTTATAACCATCGCCACAGGCAATAACCTCTTCGCAGCTGATACCGAGTGATGAGATGAGACGGTCAAGAGAGCGTGCCTTGTCGATACCAAGTGGTACACATTCAAGGAAGAAGTCGGTAGAACGATATACATCCATCTTCCCTTCCAACTCTTTACTAATCTTATCTCCAACTCGTGGAGAGGGGTAGGGTCGCCAACAATCAAGCATTTGTTGATAGGATAGACCAACTGATTGAGGAAATCGTCATATTGCGTGACAGGCATCTTGTTGATAAAAGCCTCGTGTTGTACTGTATTCTGTCATCTTTATTAGTAGCAGCAATACCCTCACCTTGATAGGTTAGGATTTCTATTCCAGCTTTTTGGCTTTTGAAAGAGGATAGGCATAAGCTGTTCGTCCAATTTCTGTTCAAAAAGAACTTCGTTGTTAGTGCAATCAATAATCTTTCCGCCATTGAAAGCGAGGATGAAACCGCCATTTTCTTTTAGTTTCACTCTTCTGCTAAAGGGACGATGCCGTATGTAGGTCGTCCAGATGCCAATACGACATGTACTCCCAGCAGCCTGTGCTTGTATGAGAGCTTGTTTTGTCACGTGGGTAATCTCCTTTTATTATTGGTCAGTGTGCCGTCCAAATCGAGCACACTCATCTTATACTTCATCTTGTTTGTCTTCTTATTACTTTGTAATTCTATATGGATAATGACTTTATATTTATCGAAACCATTAATCCTTGTGCAAAGGTACGGCTTTTTTATGGACTAAAGGTTGTGTTTGCTTTTGATATAAAATGATAAGTATGAAAAAATTTTTAGATGTGATACAATAAATCGCAAACGTTTACGTGAAGGATTAATCTTTCCTTTGGGTCTTTATCGTATACCCATTTGCTGGTGGTGTACTTGCATCAGTAATTTGGCGTGTTATTGAGCCATCTGAGAAGTAATTAATTTATCAAATAAATGTTTGGTTAGGCTTATTAGGTAGTCATGTCTAATAAGCCTCAATTATCTTTTATTCCAAAAACTATTGTCTTTTATTACGGATTTTAACACTTTAGGTTTATTAAATATGTACGATGTTTTGGCTATCAGAAAATAAAACCGTACTTTTGCATGTGTAAATAGGTATAGAGTTATTAATTTTTAAAAGATAAAAGAAATTATGTAGATTACAAGAAATTAGGTCTCGTGAACACCCGTGAGATGTTTAAGAGAGCAATTGACGGCGGTTACGCTATTCCAGCGTTCAACTTCAATAACCTTGAGCAGCTTCAGGCTATCATCAAGGCTTCTTCTGATTTGAAGTCACCAGTTATCCTTCAGGTTTCTAAGGGTGCCCGTAAGTATGCTAACCAGACTCTTCTCCGTTACCTCGCAGAGGGTGCTGTTGAGTATGCTAAGGAGTTGGGTTGTCACCATCCAGAGATTGCACTTCACCTTGATCATGGTGATAGCTTCGAGACTTGCAAGAGCTGTGTTGACTTCGGCTTCTTCTGTAATGATTGATGGCCCTCTCTTCCTTACGAGGAGAATATCGCTTTGACTAAGAAGGTTGTTGAGTATGCTCACCAGTTCGACGTAACTGTTGAGGCTGAGCTTGGTGTCCCTGCTGGTGTTGAGGATGACGTTGCAGCTGAGGTTTCTCACCATACAAAGCCAGAAGAGGTTGTTGACTTCTGCTACTGCACAGGTTGTGACTCTTTGGCTATCTCAATCGGTACTTCTCATGGTGCTTGCAAGTTCACCCAGAGCAGTGTACACGTGACCCAAAGACTGGTCGTCTTGTTCCTCCTCCATTGGCATTCGATGTTCTCGCAGCTATCGAGAAGCAGCTCCAGGTTTCCCAATCGTTCTCCATGGTTCTTCTTCAGTTCCTCAGGAGTATGTTGATATCATCAACGAGCATGGTGGTAAGATGCCTAACGCTGTTGGTATTCCAGAGGAGCAGCTCCGTCAGGCAGCTAAGAGTGCTGTTTGTAAGATTAACATCGACTCTGACTCTCGTCTTGCATTCACCGCTGGTGTCCGTGAGACATTTGATGAGCACCCAGAGTACTTCGATCCACGTCAGTACTGCGGTAAGGCTCGTGAGTACATGGAGCAACTTTACAAGCACAAGATCATTGACGTTCTTGGTTCTGAGAACAAGCTTGCTAACCTCGACTAATCATTTGTTGAGGTCGGCTTAACAGAATAAAACAATAGCGGCAGTTTTCTTTTGGGAGCTGTCGCTTTTTGTTTTTACGAGGCAGTGCTTCGTAGGGCTTCGTAGGGTAGAGTAGAATGCCGCAGCCCCGCATGGGTTGAACCATACGGGGCTGCGGTGTGCTTCGGTTGAGTTGCTGTTTATGCTTTTGGTAGGCGATTAATCGTCCAGAAGCTTGAAAGCCTTAGGCAGATAATTGATAATATCTCCTGCAATAAGGCTTTCCTTACCTAATTCTTTCGCTGCTAAGTCGCCAGCAAGACCATGGAGGTACATTCCCACCATACAAGCGTTCTGCTGATGATAGCCACGAGCTAGGAGTGCTGTGATGATACCCGTGAGTACATCACCACTACCAGCTGTTGCCATACCACTATTACCTGTTGAATTAAAGATAACGTTGCCATTAGGTAAGCAGAGTGCGCTGTTATGTCCCTTAAGGATGATATAAGCCTGTAAGGACTTTGCCAACTCACGTGTACGATGGAGACGCTCATAGTCCGCATTAGCAGGAGAGCCTGTAAGACGGTCGAGTTCCTTTGCATGAGGCGTCATAATGATTCCCTTTGGCAGTTGCTGCATCCATGCACGATGGCTTGCAAGAATATTAAGAGCATCAGCATCTGCAACGATAGGACATTGTGCGCGTCTTATCTGCGTTATCATTGCTGTAGCAGTAGGCTCCTGTCTGCCCAATCCTGGACCAATAGCAAGTGCATCGAAATCATCTGTATCAACGGCTTCAGTGAAAGCAGTCTCCTCATGGTCCATCTGCAAGATTGCCCTCTGGTACAGAAATCTGCATGATATCATACTCTTTTGGCGTATGTACTGTAGCCTTGCCCACACCGCTACGCAAACAGGCACGTGTGGTCAGTATGGCAGCACCTGACATGCCATAACTACCAGCAATGATAAGGGCATTACCCATATTACCTTTGTGTGAGAAGTCATCGCGATGAAGAAGACGTGATCGAATGTCGTTCTCTTCTAAGATGTAATATTGTGCATCCGTCTTTCTGATGAATTCCTGGCTTAAGCGAATGTCGAGCACTTTCAATCTACCAATGAACTGCTGTGCATCAGCGAAGAGAAAGGATAGTTTCCGCTCGTGTAGCGTTAGGGTGAGAGTAGCGTGAATGATATTTGCACGTACATTATACGTGTTGTCCTCTGTCATCAGACCAGATGGAACGTCAATACTCACAATCTTTGCAGGACTTTGATTGATATATTTCACCAAAGAGGCAAAACCACCAGCCAATGGCTTGTTGAGTCCAGAGCCAAATAAACCATCTATCACCAATGTGTCTGCGGTCAATTCAGGTGGATCAAACTTTGCTGTGATTTCTGTAAAGTCTTTTGCATGTTTGCCTTCGAGCAGACGTTGACGATTTGTTATGCAGTCTTCTGACAGGTGATTGGTGATATTAAAGAGAAATGTACTTACCTTTATAGCCTTCGTTGATTAGCAAGCGTGCTACAGCAAGGGCATCGCCACCATTGTTGCCAGGTCCTGCAAAGACAACAATCGGCGTATGTGCCGACTCATTCCTCCATGATAGCACGGGTAATGAGTTTTTGCTGCACGCTCCATCAAATCAATCGACTTGATTGGTTCGTGTTCTATAGTGTATCTGTCCAGTTCGTGAATCTGGGCGCTTGTAAATATCTTCATAACGATGGCAAATTTACAAAATAAATGCGGATAGTTTGGTATTATTTTCGTAATTTTGCGCTAAATTATAATTAAACAAGCATGAGCCGAGTAACAATTATGATAAAAACGTTTGAGACTTCTATTCCTGAAGCCGAGATTCTGAAGAGAGTAAAGAAGGTAGCTGATCGTATAAACAAGGATTTTGAAGGTAAGACTCCACTCTTTCTTGCGGTGCTGAATGGTTCGTTCATGTATGCCTCTGACTTGATGAAGCATATCACAATCCCATGTGAGATTTCACTTTGTAAAGTTGGCTTCTTTATCAGGGTGTTACCTCTACGGTACGATTAAGGAGATTATCGGTTTGAACGAAGATATCCGTGGTAGAGAGGTGATTATTGTTGAGGATATTGTTGATACAGGTGCAACTATGAAGCGTATGCTCGAGACATTAGGTACACGTGAGCCTGCAAGCTTGCATATCAGCACCTTATTGTTAAAACCTGGTAAGCTTACTGTTCCTTTGAATATTGAGTATGCAGCAATGGAGATACCAAATGACTTCATTGTTGGCTATGGACTTGACTATGACCAGCAGGGTCGTAACTTAAGAGATATTTATACTTTAGTACAAGAATAATGAAGAATATTGTAATTTTCGGTGCGCCAGGTGCTGGTAAAGGTACTCAGAGCGACAAGATGATTGAGAAGTATGGTTTCGGTCATATTTCAACAGGTGACGTACTTCGTAATGAAATCAAGAATGGTACGGAACTTGGTAAAACTGCAAAAGGATACATTGACAATGGTCAGCTTATCCCAGATGAGTTGATGATTGATATTCTTGCAAGCGTTTATGATAGCTTTGGCAAGGATCACAAGGGTGTAATCTTCGATGGTTTCCCACGTACAATCCCACAGGCTGAGGCTTTGAAAAATATGTTGGCAGAACGTGGTCACAGCATTGCAGCGATGGTAGAACTCTTTGTTCCTGAGGATGAATTGATGAAGCGTCTGCTTCTCCGTGGACAGCAGAGCGGTCGTTCTGATGATAACGAGGAAACAATCAAGAAGCGTCTCAATGTTTACAACAACCAGACTTCTCCATTAATTGATTGGTATAAGGGTGAGAATATTCATCATCATGTAGAAGGTCTCGGTACTGAGACGAAATCTTTGCACGTATAGAGTCTGTTATTGACGCTCTAGACCTTTGACCTTTGAGGTTTGAACTTTGAACTTTATGATTTGTACCATATGTTGGAGAAAAAAATCGTAGAGAATGATATCTATATCTTATCAAAAAGTTTTGCACTAAGGGTTGTACGGCTATATAGATACTTTGACAGATGAGCATAAGGAGTATGTCCTATCAAAACAGCTTCTTCGTTCTGGAACGAGTATTGGGGCTAATGTTCATGAAGGAAAGAACGGACAAAAGTCGTGCAGACTTCTGTAGTAAGATGAATATCGCTTTGAAAGAAGCAACAGAGTCAAACTATTGGATTGATTTATTATGGAAGCAGAGTTTATCAATGAGTCAGAGTATAAATCCTTGTCAGATGATTGTCGAAAGATTGAAGCGATCTTGACGAAGATAGTTAAAAACAACTCGTTCTTCCCCTTAATCAATAATACTTCTACTCAATACAAAATCATAAAAGGTCAAAGTTCAAAATTCAAAAATTCAAAGATGGAAAGTAACTTCAGACTATGTAAAGATATATTGCCGCTCTGGTAAGGGTGGTAGAGGTCTATGCACTTCGTCATGTGAAGTATAACCCCAATGGTGGACCAGATGGTGGCGATGGTGGTAAGGGTGGAAGCGTTTACTTACGTGGTAACCATTAATTATTGGACGCTGTTGCACTCTGAAGTTTCAGCGTCATATCTATGCTGGAGCATGGAGGTACTGGTGGTCGGATAAGTGTCATGGAACGGATGGTAAGGATGTTTATATCGATGTTCCTTGTGGAACTGTAGCCTATGACGCCGAAACAGGTAAGTATGTCTGTGATGCCGCGCATGACGGACAGACGGTAATGCTGCGAAAGGTGGACGTGGTGGACTGGGAAACTTCCAGTTCCGTACAGCTACGAATCAGGCTCCTCGTTATGCACAGCCGGGTGAACTGATGCAAGAGATGACTGTCATCCTGAACTGAAGCTGCTGGCTGACGTCGGTCTTGTGGGTTTCCCAAATGCTGGAAAGTCAACATTGTTGTCAACGCTCAAGTGCGAAGCCAAAGATTGCAACTATCCTCTTTACGACGATGGAACTATCGTTAGGAAATTGTCAGCCATCGTGACAATCAGAGTTTTGTTATGGCTGACATCCCCTGGCATCATTGAGGGTGCCAGTGAAGGAAAAGGACTTGGTTTGCGTTTCCTCCGTCATATCGAACGTAACTCTTCTGCTCTTCATGGTGCCGGGCGATACTGATGACATCAAGCGTGAGTATGAAATCTTACTGAATGAGTTGCAAAAGTTTAATCCAGAGATGCTCGACAAACATCGTGTCTTGGCTGTGACGAAGAGCGACTTACTTGATGATGAGCTCATTGATATGCTACGTGAGACGCTACCAACTGACCTTCCCGTAGTCTTCATCTCAGCTGTTACTGGACAGGGTATTGACGAGTTGAAAGATGTTCTTTGAAGGAACTTAATGCCGAAAGCAATAAGTTGCAGAGTATTCTTTCAGAAGATACACTTGTTCATCGTGACAAGGATATGTCGTATTTTGCTGCCGAGTTAGCCGCTGAGGATGCAGATATTGATGATGTTGAAGAGGTGGAGTAGACGAATTGGATGAGGTAGAAGACCTCGAAGATTTTTGAATACACGAATGATTAAGCTCTGTTCTACATTACTTTTAATCTTGCTGACGAGGTAGTTAGCTTTTAGCACTACCCGTCATGGCGGTGTTAGCAAAGGAAAGCTTGTTACGCTCAACATCAACCCTCATCGGGGTGATGGAACCATCTGCTGTGGCCGAGAATTTACACGCTGTGGCTACTGAGATTGGTGTTGAGGCTGATAAGATTATCCGTTTGCATCAGATACATGAAACGCATTGTCTGACCGTGACGGATGATTTTCTCCGTCTTTCAGCAGCAGAGCAGTACGAGATGGAAGAAGGAAAAGATACTGTCATTACCAATTGTCGTAACGTCTGCATCGGTGTTCATACGGCTGATTGTGTTCCTATTCTTTTGCGACCCAGTTCATCATGCCATTGGTGCAGCCCCATGCTGGTTGGAGGTACGGTGCTGCGCATCGCACAGCACACACTTCGTAAGATGACAGAACTATATGGTACCGACCCAAAGGAACTCAAGGCGGTTGTTGGTCCTTGTATTTCGTTGAAGAACTTTGAGGTTGGTCAGGAGGTTTATGATACTTTTTGACCGCAGGCTTCTCATGGAACGCATCGCACGTATGTATGAGAAGTGGCATATTGACCTTCCGCTTTGCAATCAACTCTCAATTAGAAGAACTCGGTGTTCCGTCTGCTAATATCTTCAGTCCGCTATTTGCACTTCTACGACAACGCTTCCGACTTCTTTCTCAGCACGTATTCTAAAGGAAGGATTCGGTACTATTTACACTGGTATTGCACTGAAATAAGTTCCTAATTTGAGTTGTTACGGAATTATTTTCACGTAAATAAATATTTCTTTCGTGAAAATAAATATTTCTTTTCATGAATATAATTCTTTTTCATGAATATAATTGAAAAAGACGTTCTTTGTAATACTTTTTATACCTTCTATTTGGAAGGTAATAGATGAAGAAAAAGAGATTGAAAAGCATGTTTTTATCAATAATTTAGTACCTTTGTTGTCTTCGGAAGCGTTTATTCTGTGCAAAGATATTTATTGTGTAGTATGAAGAAAATCCTGTTTTTCCTTTCAATATGTATGCTGTTGGTAGCTTGTTCGGACAAGCGACAGGAACAGATAGCGAAGGTTCTCTTCCTGTTGAATAGAACTGGAACATACTATGAGATGCCAAATACTGATGGGCGACGGTATTATCTGAATGTTGATAGTCTGTTGGAACTCATTGATGACGACTTATATCAAAACACAAAAAGCAGCGATAGCTCTTCCAGTTGTTCAGTCTTTTACTTGATTCATTATGTGATGATAAAGAACTGTGTGAGCTTACAGAAAGAAGAAATTTCTAGTTGTTCGTCTTGCAGCTACAGATGCTTTAATACGTCGAAAGCATTCAGGTTTTAGAACAAGTATTATTATCTAATTATACGGATACGACGAAGATTTATGTGCGTTTAGATGATATTATAAAGGAGGAGTATGTGGTAGTGTGTTCACGTAATGTCCAGTCATGCAGAGATAAGATGGTCATTAGTAAGGAAGATTCTTTGCGTAATGACTCTTAGCACTCTATACACCCAGATTATCCAAATATCAATATACAAAGAAACTTTTATTGCGACTTTCACCGAAAACTATTACCCAAGGATAAAGGAGATAGTTCTGAAAGAACGAACCTATCAAGCACTGAAAGCTTTAGCTTTCCTATCAGAGAGGAGGATAAAGCTATCTTATTAGATGCTTTATCAAACTATGATAATGAGTATGAAGATGTTGATAGTGAAGATGATGAAACCAATAATGCCTTGCTGGCAGTTACGGTTTGGCCTTGTCAAGACTTTCATACCTTTACTAATGCACATCCGAGACTATGAAATAGAAGCATGATTGTGCATGCTGCCTGCATTTGGAAGCAATTTTATTTGAGGCTATAATGGCATATAATAATCAGTGGTCATACAACTTCATTGACGCAACACTTGCCTTATCTTCAAAAAAGAAAGACCATGAGTCTGCATCTGATATAACGATGGCAACAAGCTTTCATTCGGCTATGTTGTCTCATTATAATCCTCGTTTTCATAGTTTATTAGGGAAGTATCCTGGTGAAAACTTTGGTGATGGATATGAGTAAATAGCTGCATCATCAATAACAAATGCCCTCATTTGTCCGTCTCTCATCAAAGAGAACTGGAGAAATGAGGGCATTCGTTGTTTTCTTTTACTTTGTGTCGGTTGGCACGTTGCTGACGATATTTCGCCTTCTGCTTTGCACTGCCAGAGCCGTGTGCACCAGTAATATACTTCTTTTTCTTGGCTTTGGTTTTTACCTTGCCATCATCGTTTTTGGGCTTCGAGGCACTTCTGAAGACCATTCCGGTTTCACCAATATCGTCTATTTCAGTCATATACAATCTTTTTAATGATGGAATAAGCGGACGCCAGTAAATGCCATTGCGATATTGTATTTGTCGCAAGTATCAATAACATGGTCGTCACGAATGCTGCCACCAGCCTGTGCTATATATTCTACACCACTCTTATGCGCACGCTCAATGTTGTCGCCAAATGGGAAGAAAGCATCAGAACCGAGTGCAACACCTATGTTCTTAGCTATCCACTCCTTACGTTCTTCACGAGTTAGAGGCTCTGGACATTCTGTGAAGAACTGCTGCCATACGCCATCCTGCAGTACATCCTCATACTCATCAGATATATAGATGTTAATGGTGTTGTCTCTGTCGGCACGACGGATATCCTTTTGAATGGGAGGCTCATCACCTTGGACACTGGCGCAACCACCATTCGTCAGCCTTACTACCAGCTCAGCGAGTGCAGTGGATGCGGCTCTGCTGTCCTGCTCTGATACCAATAGCCTGTCCATCCTTAGCATAGCAGACAGAGTTGCTCTGAGTATATTTCAATGTAATCAATGAAATAATCAGATCACGCTTTGCATCCTCGGTGAATGTCTTGTTCTTTGTTGGTACATTCTCAAAGAGTGCTGGGTCATCCAACTTCACTGTTGCACTTTGTTCAAAAGGTGAATGCCGAAAACTTGCTTCTTTTCGATAGAGCAGGCACATAGTTAGGGGTCAATCTAATGACGTTGCAGCACCTTTACGCTTGTCCTTCAGCATCTCCAAAGCCTCTGGGGGTACAGTCAGCAATCACACCATCGCCGACTCACGTTTGATGAGCAAGGCTGTTTCCTCGTCGCAGGTATCACTAAGAGCACAGAAGTCGCCATAAGAACACATGCGGTCGGCTCCACGCGCACGAGCGTATGCACTTGCAAGCGGTGTAAGCTCGAAGTCAACATCATCGACAAAGTAAATCTTCTTAAGAGTATCACTCAAAGGAAGACCAACTGCAGCACCAGCAGGGCTGACATGCTTGAACGATGCTGCAGCAGGCAGACCAGTAGTACTTTCAACTCTTTAACGAGTTGCAACTGTTGAGCGCATCAAGAAAGTTGATGCAGCCAGGACGACCACTGAGAACTGTGATAGGGAGTTCGCCTCTCCATAGAGATACGTGAAGGCTTTCTGGTCTCGGATTACATCCGTACTTAAGAGCTAATTCTTCATATAACTTATGTGGTATATGTAAACTGGTAGCAAAAGATAAGGAAAAATAATGGAATAAGTCGATACGCTTGTTGTTTTTAAGTAAATTAGCTATAGAGGTTTGTTTCTTTTGAAGAAAAGCATTACTTTTACACTCGAATAGAAAACAATCTATGGAGTGAGAGAACTATCTTCTTGTTAGACAAACATAATATAGTCTCCTTTTACTCCTATAAAATTCTTAAATATATGCAAGCATTACACACAGACAAAGCACCTGCAGCCGTAGGTCCTTACAGTCAGGCTATCGAAGCCAATGGTTTCCATCTTCGCATCCGGTCAGCCTCTATTGACTCTGCTACTAACGCTTTCGCTGAAGGTGGAGTCAAAGAGCAGACGCGTCGTCGCTCACAAAACGCACGCAACGTATTGGCTGCAGCAGGCGTTGATCTTTCTCATGTTGTAAAGACAACCGTTTTCCTTTCCGATATGGAGAACTCGCAGCAATGAATGAAGTCTATGCAGAGTCTTTCAAGGAGCCTTATCCAGCCTCGTTCAGCTTTTTGCTGTTAAGGCTTTTGCCACAAGTGCACTTGTAGAGATTGAGTGCATCAGTGAAGTAAATGCTGAGATGAAGTTGGGACAACAAGCTCAATTCTATCCTTTCTTGTCTGATTCAGATTATTTAGAACCTTTTATGCATGGTAAGTAATGTTCTTTATCATCATAAAGGGATTCTTCTTTATTTTAAATAAAACGGATTGTAATCTTCTTCTGTAGTGTTAATGATTTTTACGTGGCTTTTTAGAATCCCATGTGACTACGCTCTTCCTATTCAGCTTTCTTTTTCTCAATTATAAACTTGTCTTTATATTTCTGGTGACAGTAGAAGATATTCAAAAAGGATTGACTCTTCTTCACTATGATACCTATTGGAAGAAACTTTAATTAATAATCGAAAAGGTAAGAAAAGTCGGTGGATATTACATAATTACACAATCTTCGTTACTTTTGTACACTACGTTAGTATATGTTGAAAATTGTGGTATGAAGAAGAAGCTTAGAACCATTATCGAGGAGCTTGGTCAAAAGGCGCATATCCGCAAAGAACTGGCTTCAGATCTAGAGAGATTGTCAGGCAGATTGGCTCTTTATCACATCCACTTGGAATCGTCTTCTTTCGAAGAAGTTGATAGGTTATTTCAAGGGGAAGGAGAAACCTTCTAAAAAGACTTTGGATAGACTGGCTCTTTTTGCTGGTTTTCAAAACTGGAAGGATTTGAGTGCTGCTTTGCATGGTGAGAACGACGCAGGGTTGAATTATGATGATTAATCGCTCAGTGCGTGTAAGGAGTAGGGTAGAATCTGAAAGGAATCCCTCGATAGATTATCAGAGAAAAATTATAGGATATACGCTAAAAGTGTTTATCAGCAGGTAACATATGCTCACAAGATAAATAAAGTGTATGTCCCTATATTGTTTATATGGCTCATTGACCAGCAAACAAAAAAGCCCGAAACTGATAGTCTCGGACTTTTATTTTCTTGGATTTCCAAGGGCTTACTTTGCAGTAACGTTTCTCTTTTCCTTGATACGTGCAGCCTTACCTGTAAGATCACGGAGGTAGTAGATTTTGCATCGACGAACCTTACCACGCTTGTTCACCTCGATAGAATCGATGTTTGGTGACTCGATTGGGAAGATACGCTCAACACCGATGGTGCCTGACATCTTACGAACTGTGAAACGCTTCTTCTCACCATGACCAGAAATCTTGATAACTACGCCACGGTAGAGCTGAATACGCTGTTTGTTACCCTCGACGATTTTGTAAGCGACAGTGATTGTGTCACCAGCCTTGAACTCTGGGAACTGTTTGCCGGTTGCAAACGCTTCTTCCAGCAACTTTAACTAAATCCATTGTTTTTATTACATCAAATATTGTTTGTCGTTCCAACGTAACATAATCCGTGACTCTTCCACGATCAGCGAGTACGCCGAAAAGCAGTGCAGTTACTGCTCTGAACCAACAAAGTAATTCTGTGCTTTTGATTTTGCTGTGTACTATGTGTGATAAAGAGATATTTCGTGTGCATAGCTTTTATAATTCTTTGGTTTACCGCAACAAACAATTCTATATAGTAAGTAAGATACGGCAAAAGGAATAGGTAAGTGGAACTTATAGTTGACGCTCCTCAACAACAGTAAACTGCTAATGTGCGACTTATGAGAAAAGGAACAGCAGGGTTGCGAGAAGATCAGACCAGCCTGGCTCAAAGAGCCAGCGCTGGTCTGTTATATGAATGTTAGTACCGGACGGATAAACCTTCAATACTTAAAGACCGCTGTCAGAGCTAACTTGCGTCCGTCCGCATAGAGCATACTCTGTATTATGCGCCATCATCATAGACGCTGGTGTAATAAGTGGTTCAATAAGTTGGACACAGTCAAACTCAAGTCGCAAACCTTCATCTTTACGCCCGCAGTAAGGTTTTAGTAAGTTGACATGATTTACGATACCTTCACCCTCCTTATATACTCCCTGAAGCATTAGGAGTAAATCTGTCACGCTACTCGGTGCATGGTATTGCAGTTGGAGATAGTGTTCTTGACAGAGCATAGTTGATGATACATTGCCAACTTAGCGGCTGATGGAAATGTTTGACATATATGTGTCCCAATTACCAGTAGCTGATTTGAGCTACCTTCAAAACCATGAGAAGTTAGCACCAGCCTTTTAAGTTACGGAGGACGTGTATCTGCACTCAATTCAACGCCATACACCTTCTGTGGAGTCACGGTTTACTACCCAGAAACCATTTCTCTATCTTGAGGTCACTCCAAGCTTTAGAATAGGTGTAGAAAACAGATCCATTCAACTGCAACCAATGGTTAATATCAGAGTAAACGCCCACCTCGTAGTTGTTTGTCTTTACAGGTTCTGTTGATATCTTAGAGAGTACATCAGCCTTGGCAGCACGTAATGTACGTCCTAAATCAAAGATAGAAAAACCTTGAGAGTAGGCTACGAAGGGCTGAAATGCGCGATATCTGTTATAGGAAAGACCAACGCTAAAAGACATATTATTATACTTTAGCTTCCACTCTTGACCTGAACCCAGTGGGTCAGAGAGCTTTATATAGCAACACATCATAGTCTGGTACGTTTACATTAATGAAGTCGTAACGTCCTCCAAGTTTGACGTTAAGGTGCTGCCAGAGCGTAGTCTTCATTTGAACAAAGGGTGCATGATTGTTACTTGTTAACCATGGTACCTAATATCTACCATCTACTCAAACATGGCTGAGACGTCTTATTATAAAGGTAGTCATAACCATAAGCTAATGTGCAGCATCTCTCTGAGAATATAAGTCGAGGTTAAACTGCGCGGAAACCAAACTTACGGTCTTTAAGCAGCACGACTCGTCCGCTTGTTTCTTCCCATCTTGTGCTGAAGGGTTAGCTCTTTACGGAAGTCGAAGATAGTATATATTCTGAACCATAAAACAGATGCTTCTAAGTCGGTACGTTTGAATATATCCTTTGAAGTAAATTTTGAGGTAAGCATTGTGGCTGTATCTGTCCTCGTCAACTGCCTGTGGATTCTTGTTACCAATTATACCAATTGAAGGACTTTGGAGGTACTTTCCGCCGAAAGGAATCAATTTCGTATCTTGCAAACTACGATAGAAATTATACATCAATTCGATTCTATTCTTGAGATAGGCTGCAAACTGAGATTAACAAGGCATTCGTTGTATAGGTATCACCGAGTCCGTAGCGCGGAGAGATAAACTTTCCATCACCATCAATAGCACTACCTGTACGTCCGAGAGCACTTTTACGAGATAATCAAACTGTCCCACACGACCATAAACTTGCTGGTTGATGCGATAACCTTGCCCTTTTCCGTGACGGAAGAAGTTATAAGTTGAACCCGAGAGAGTCGTCTCTCCAGCAATAGCCTTGTTGGTGGTGTTCTTCTTAGTCATGATGTTTATCAATCCTCCAATAGCACCATTACCATAGAGGGCGGTAGAACCTTTTACCACTTCTATATGGTCGATAGCAGCGATGTCAATGGTTCGGATATCACGATCTGTTGAACGCAAAGGAGTTGATTGAGGTATTCCATCAATCAAGATAAGTGCACTCTTCCACGAAGTGACGAGTGCGCGAGCTTGTAGTATTACTTGATAGAGCCATACCAGGCGAGCATACCCAAGAGGTGGGTGATGTCTGGAGCCGTCCTGCTCATTTCTGCTATTTGCTTTTGGTCAATAATCGTAACTGTAGCAGCTGCATTCTGCTTTATTTCAGGCATACGTGTAGTACTGATTGTTACTTCTTCGAGATGTTGAGTGGAATCTTTAATCTCGTCTGATTGTGCATTACAAGGTAGTTGTTGCTATTGAAGCATTGCGAGAGATAGATAAATTGTTTTCCTCATATAAATACAATCCTGTGAATGTTGATTAATTTCTTGCAAAAGTATTAATATTTTATAAGGTATGCACATACCTAAAATGAGGTATATGTAGTTCTACATGCTTTATTTCTGAACATATTTTTCTATGTGACAATATATTCACTATTGTTACAAGCATTTGATTCGTCTTACTTTTGCAGTAACAAAATTTACAAAAGTAATATGTATAGGAAAAACGGTTTTATCTGTTTGGATTGTCAGTATTGCCCACTGCAACTGGCTGTGCTCATTATGAGTTAGCTGGCATCTCAGCGTACACGTGTGCTGGTTGATAATCGCCATGATGCTACTCCCTGATGCAGGGCAGTAAAGTTTATGGAACCTTATAAGCACAAAAAGTTGACTCGGTGATGGGTCCTGTTGTTGGCGAGGTTGACTACGTACATGGTGGCACACCGCCCCGAGAGTGACCCATCTAACCTGTTGGCAGACATTGCGGTGGGCAGCTGCAGACTATAACGAGAAGGCTGACTTTGGTGTTTACAATATGGGTGGTATTCTGTGCGGCACCTCAAAGGGTAAGATTACCTTTTGGTGATGTGTTGATATTGCACTCTTTCGAGAATAAAATCTGTTTTGTAACACTCTCTGGTGAGAAGGTTTTGGAACTGTTCTCACAGATGGCACATACGGGCAGGAGGTTAGGCAGTCATGCTGTAGAACCTGTTTTACACGCGATCGTAAGCTAAAAGTCAGCTTGTTTGAATGTGGTAAGGAGATTGATCCAAAAGCTAAGTTATCGTATTGCTACGCTTGATTATTTGGCACAGGGTAATGATAAGATGGAAGCCTTTCAAGTCTGGCAACAAGTGTTGTGTCACCACAAGAAAGCAGTAACAAACACACGTTTCATCATTATGAACTATTTCAAGGGCAGACAGCTCAAGGTAAGGTTGTTAATGCTCAGCACAGGAAGGACGTATCCGCGTGGAATAAATATTAAGGAGTTAGGAAATGAAAAGAAATATATTATTGATAATGTTCTGTCTTTATGGCTATCGTTGGTTTTGGACAGGACAAGAAACTGACAATTCCTCCATACAAACGATATAATAGTCAGATTTATCCGCTAAGTCCTAATCTTGCTGATACGATGAAGGCTGATCGTGGCGGTTTCGTACGTCGTATTGCGATGCTTAAAGAGGAGCGTGCAAAGACCCCTGACTTGCTGCTCTTCGATAGTGGTGACTTCTCGCAAGGCTCACCTTATTACACAATGTTTAAGGGTGATGTTGGCTGGGTCTGATGAATCAGATGCACTATGACGCAGCTACGATTGCGTAACCATGAATTTGACTTTTGGATTGATAATATGGTGCGCCTCTTTAAGAAGGCAAATTTCCCTATCGTTTGTGCAAACTATGATTTCAAGGGTACAGAGTTAGAGAAGTTGGTTAAGCCATACGTTATCTTGAAGCGCAACGGACTGAAGATTGGCGTCTTCGGACTTGCACCAAAATTGGATGGTTTGGTAGTGAAAGCTAACTATGGTCCAATCGTTTATAACGACCCTGTCGCTTGCGCACAGAAGGTTATCAACGAATTGAAGGCTAGGCAGTCGACCTTATTATCTGTATTTTCACCTTGGTTGGAATATGAAGGGGTCAGTGATGAGGAGGTTATTGCCGGTACTCGTGGACTTGACCTTATTCTTGGAGGTCACTCTCATACTTACTTTACTAAATTAGAGTATGTAAGAGATCTTGATGGGAAGCTGGTTGGTGATGACCAAAATGGTAAGCACGCTATTTATGGTAGGTGTTGGTGCTTGATATGAAGAAGAAAAAGCAAAGTTTTTCAAGCAATAAAAACCCATATAATAATGTGGGCTGTATCAGTATGATTGTCAATGGCAATCTTATTGATGCAGCCCACAGTCTTTTATGTCCTTTGATAGGTTGCTGGAGAATACGAACATATGCATTGGCAGCTGTTCTCATGCTTATAATGCAACCTGCTTGAGGATGATAGAGGAGATTGAAAGCAGTTCTTTTCAAAATTATTTTCATGAAAAATAAATCTTTTTCTTCGTGAAAATAAATATTTCTTTTCATGAAAATAAATTCTTTTTACTCGTGAAAATAATTCGAACGACAGGCTTTTGATGTATTAACAGGAATTTCAATAGTTGTGAAATATGCGCTTTTACAACTACTATTAGATGTCATTAAAGATGGTTGTGATGAACTTCATCTTATGTAATCTGTCCAGACTCTCTTGTTGTCCTTCGCCTTCTTCATCTCTTCCTGATGTTTTTTGAAGGATAGGTTTCAAGTACTTCTTTGATTTGGTCGTAATTCTGAGGATACCGCCAGTATGTGGACAGAACAGCCTTGTAAGGTCACTGTTCTTGATTACATCTACACTGATGATGTCTTTCAGGTCATATTTCATTGATATTTTCGGAACCTCAACACCATCTACAAGATACAGGAAATGTTCAGGCTGCTGCTTTTCTTCTGTTTGTGCGCTCATATTCAAAACTTGCCAAAAGGGATGATTAGGATGATAGATTTTCTCATGCGTTGTGTAGTTTTTGGTTTTGTAATGCTGCAAAGATACTAATTTAATCTTAAAATCCATGTGAACTTGGAAGTTCGACTTCAAATTCACATGGATTTTAGTTGTTTTTGTAAATACTTTCTTTGTCTGTGGTTGTTGTTTTAAGGGTTATTCGAAGCAGAAAGTGAGAGCAATCATCTTTGCACGTGTTTCGTTGACAGAGTTGGTGTACATGAGCATATTCTTGTCTTGGAGGTTCTTTGCATGACTCTTGTCAAGACTGTTTGTAAGACTATACATGAACTTCAATTCTGGACGTAGTTTAAAGTAAGGGAGATGAAATCGCATCCAAGTCCCACTTTCTACGAAGACATCGCCCTGTTTGAGTTTGATATAACTCATTGTTCTTACCTGAGAGATTGAGCATAGGATTTAGTCCCAACATCACGTAAGGGGCGATGATTATTAAAGCGGGGAGCAGCTGTACTGAGGTCGAAAGCACAAGAGACGTATGCTGTTTTGAGGTCTTGCACCTGCTCCGTAGGCTCTCCTTGCGCATTAAGGTCTGTGGATATTTCGAAAGGTCAGATGTCGGGTACCAGCACATGGCAGGAGCCATACGCAACTGAAAGATAGAATTGAGTCGTAACTCACCCAATACTCCCACTCGTAAATCCAGCGTCCCAGCGGTCTTGATCCGCCGAAACGACTTTCTGTACCAAACCATTACCATCGTCGAGATCGACCATCTGCGGTCCAACATTATTGAGTTCAAGGTCTTGTAGATGTGTACCAACAAGCAGCACCGGAAATGGAAATCACGCAGATCCGTATAAGGGCGATTCTGCACTTTTCGTTCCTGTGCATGGCTTGTCAGCACGGAAGCTCATTAGGTGAGAGCTAATAATGTTCTTTTTCATAATTAATCTTCAAACGTATAAGTTCTTGTTTTTATTGTCTATATAAATGAAGTTATCATCCGCCTTTTTCTGGCTACTCATCCTTTTTTTAGGTAGGCGTTGAGAATGATTTTATTATTAAATGAGACCTTAATGGTTGCCATGTTGAGAAGTATATGTTTAGTTAAGTGTCTTTGTTTCAGTATTTAGTACGTTTTATTTTTCGTTCATTTCTATTTTTATGCTGTCTAAATATTTGTAATTTCTACTATTATGTTTAGGTATTTAAGAATTTATTTCTACCTTTGCATCATCAAATCTAGGTATTGAAGTACTATTTGTAATACAAGAACATTATTAACATTATAATTTTTATATTATGGCTTACGTAATTGGTAATGATTGTATCGCTTTGTGGTACATGTATCGATGAGTGCCCAGTAGAGGCTATCTCTGAGGGTGAAATCTACAATATTGATGCAGATGCTTTGCACTGAGTGTGGTACTTGTGCATCTGTTTGTCCAAGTGAGGCTATCTCCTCCCATAAGGTTTAATAACCTGTTACTGATTAAAATCACAAGGCGAGTCGTAAGGCTCGCTTTTTATTCTATAACGATTCCTATGGATGGTTTGAATTCCCAAATGTCCTCTGCATTTATGAACAAAAGTTATGTATTTTAACTGCTTGTCTGTTGTGAATGATTATCATCATTCGCTGTTATACAGATTTCTTGTAGTTTGGTGCGGGTGCTTAGCACAAATGGTGCGGGTGCTTAATCTCTCTTTATATACGCATAATCCCGCAAAAGTTTACTAGACACCCAGTTCCGTATTTGGCCTAACAAGGTGTTGGGAGTTTATAGTTGACTAAATTCGGGACTTCCATCCATTAAACGATGCATAGGCTATGTTGGAAAAAGGTACGGACAATTCTTTAATTGATATATTTTCCTCCATTTGTACCATGGAAAAAGAAGGGTCTTGAAGTAATTGGTATGAGGAGTGTTAGGTGATGAGCGATTGGTGTTAGGTGAGTAAAATCGATGATTACATAATGACACTTACTACATACATAAATTTCAATATTGAGAGAACTAATGCTCATTGCTCTAATTGAGAAATCCTGATATGACAGATTGCCCGCAACTTCATATATAAACAAAAGGTTGGTAATCATTATGATTATCAACCTTTCAGTCGAGACAGGGCTACGATCCCCGGACCTCCGGATTATGAACCGACGCTCTAACCAACTGAGCTATCCCGCCGTCCATTTAACTTTTCGTTCTGAAAGCGGGTGCAAAGGTATGAAGAAAAATGTCATACATGCAAATATTACGTCAATTTTTAATGGATATCCGAGAAAAAGTTTTATATTTGCATTTGAAAAGAGGGGAGTATGGTTGTATAACAAGTCGTAGCTTTGTATAAAATCAGTATTCGTAGGTCAAATAATATCTGTAGATTTAGCTTAGCGCAACAGATTAAGAGAATAAAACAGGAACTTTACTCCTATAAAGGTTGTCTTTCAGTCTTATCGGGTAGAGATATGACATGTATGTGATGAAATGGAAGTGGCTATTTTGCTGCTTATAGCAACTAACTTGTATGACGAACGACTTTTAATTTTGATGTCACAATAAGTTTGCTGGCACAAAAAGGTGAGTTAAGAATAGAATAATATTAAACGTAATATTTGAAATGAGTAATAGATAGAACTAGAATACGAATTGAAAACGCGGTCGGGCAGTGCTGTGTGGGCATTGATAAGTACACCAATTGGTTTAAAGAAGTGGTTGGCAGATGATGTAACGATAGAGGAAGATTCGGCAACTTTTATTTGAGGGAGATCCGCTTCATGAACATGATATCCATATCTGCAACGATTGTTGATATGGTGAAAAACAATTACATACGTTTTCATTGGGATTCTTCAGAGAGTGATTCTTTTTGGGAGATAAAGATGTTTCATAGTGAGATAGCTGGCAACTATCATCTCTTAGTTACTGATTTTGTAGAGGACGATGATGAAGGAGTTGGAACAGTTTTGAATAAGAAGATCGACCGCCTACATCGTATCACGAGAATGTAGTGTGGTCTAAAAACTTTATGAAAAATTAGCATGCGTGGTGCGTTGTTGATGCGGTTGCTCATGTATGCCATGCAGTAGTTCTGACAGCATGTGCGCATTATCGGGTTTTTATAATGCATGCATGCTAAAAGAGTCTCTTTATTTTCTTCTTCGTAATAAGACAGAAGAGTAAAATGAGAATAAAATATCTGATGCAGGTTTGTATTCTTGGAGGAAAGACTCAGGTTAAAGAATAAAAATACTAAAAAGACCATTACTCTGATATTTTTATGTAATTTTGCAAAAGGTAAGATGCAGTTTACAAATTGAAAACAAGATTTCTTTGTTTTTATTTGTTATAGCTTTACGCATAAAATAAGAGAGAAAACGTCTCGTTTTTATATCATGTTTCGAATCAAAGTTAGATATCTTCATTGCCAAGCAGTTTGGCATGCTTTTTCATGGGAACATTCTTCATCAGCTTGTTTGTGTTGATGATGCAGTTCTTGTGGCGATATGTTGACGACTTGATTGAAAAAGGATTGTCAATGGATGTCTCTCGGACAATTCTTTTTGGTACATGAGTTTGATGATGGTACCACAGGCTCTTCCGTTTACCATTCTCCCTTTCATCGCTAATCTCGTATGGTAATCTTGGTGAGAGTTCGGAGTTGACAGCTATTAAAGCTGCAGGAATCTCTTTGATTCAGTCGTTTAGAGGATTGATAGTGATTAGTATCTTTATTGCTTTTGGTTCGTTTTATTTCCAAAATAATGTGGGACCAATCGCACATAAGCATATCGCTCAACTTCTTATTTCCATGAAGCAGAAGAGTTCCTGAACTGGAAATTCCAGAAGGAATTTTTTCTATGATGGTATTCCACAAACTAACCTTTTATGTTGAGAAAAAGATTTAAAAGATTCTACCACCTTTATAATATCATGGTCTATCGAATGACAGATAGCTACGAAGACCAAGCTATTATCCTCGCCGACTCGGGCATGTTGCAGTCAACAGCAGATAAGAAACACCTTGTACTTAACCTCTGGAGTGGAGAGTGGTTTGAGAACATGCGTTCGCAAGAAATGGGTAATAGTGCCAGTGTACCTTATCGTCGAGAAACCTTGCACATAAGCATATTGTCCTTGATTTCGATGGCGATTTCAACCTTACGGATATGGCAGGTATCACAAATGATGCTCGAAACGAAAAGCATTCAGAAGATACAGCATGATAAGGACTCCTTAGTGCATGTCTATGATAGTGTGGGTAAAGCCTTCTATAAAGATGCGCAGACGATTTACTACCACGATCCTTATCTCAAAGCCGCACAAAGGAAAGAAGCTATAAAGTTATCAAAAGCAAAGGCTTTCAATGTAGATTCGGTATTTAATAAGTTGCCCGCAGATCAACGACGTTACGTTGTTGATCAAGCTTTGTCAACTGTTCAGCAAGAAGTTAGCGACCCTAGATTTTAAGAGTATGATCACCACTGATGGTGACAAGATCATCCGCTTGCATGATATAGAGACTATTAACAAGTTTACATTGGCACTGATATGTATCATCTTCTTCTTTATCGGTGCGCCGCTCGGTGCAATCATTCGAAAAGGAGGATTGGGTATTCCTATCATTATCAGTGTTATTGTGTTCATCATTTTTATATCCTAGATAATACAGGATATCGAATGGCACGTCAGGGAGACTGGGCAATATGGTTTTGCAAAGGATTGTCTATGGCTGTTCTCATTCCGATGGCAGTGTTCTCTTACCTATAAGGCAAATAACGACTCTACAGTATTCAATGCTGATATGTACAGAAATCTGTTGATGAGGATGTTTGGAATACGCATTAAGCGTAGTATTGCAAGTGAGCAGTTATCTTGCACGACCCTGACTATCGTACAGATGCAGAGAAACTCAACGAATTGAATGTAAGAATTGCAGACTACGCTAAGACGCGCAGGCTGAAGTCTGCTCCTAATATAATAAAGGTATTTTTCCGTTATCATGCGGATCATGTAATAGAGAAGATTAATGATGAACTTGAGAATGTTATTGAAGACTTGAGCAATACACGTAACAAAGTCATCATAGACAGAACTAAACAAATACCCGATATTGGCAGTAAAGCGCATACAAGACCCTTTGACCATAAGTGGTTAAATATTTTTGCAGCAATTATTTTACCAGCAGGTATCTTCTTCTATTTCCGTATGTGGCGTTTCCGTTTACGTCTTTATCGCGATCTTCGTACGATTACGAACTGTAACGAGACGATTATGACAGAGATTCAACGTCTAAAGGAAAAGAAGGAAGCAAAGAGCCTTTGATATAGAAACCATAAAAATCAGTAACAATATGGAAGATTTTAAACTCGATAGCATCGAAGATGCATTGAAAGACTTTCGGGAAGGAAAGTTTGTTATTGTAGTAGATGACGAAGACCGAGAGAATGAGGTGACCTTATTATGGCAGCAGAGATGATAACGCCAGATAAAGGTGAACTTTATGTTGAAGAATGCCGAGGCGTTCTTTGTGTGCCAATTACGCTCTCACGTGCAGAAGAACTGGATCTACCTCATCAAGTTTCTGATAACACTTCAGTACTTGGGACACCATTCACTGTTACGGCTGGGCATGTTGGAAGGATGTTCAACGGGTGTCAACCCGTGATCGCGTAGAGACAATCAAAGCCTTAGCTGACCCAACTTCAAACCCCACAAACCTTTGGACGCCCTGGGCATATCAATCCACTTTATGCTCAAGATATCGGTGTCCTGCGTCGTTCGAGATAGCAGGAAGCGGCAGTCGATCTGTGTAAACTTTCTGGCTGTTACCCTGCTGGTGTGCTGATGGAGATTATGAACGAAGATGGTACCATGGCGCGTATGCCTGATTTGCAGAAACGTGCAAAGGAGTGGAAATATGAGGATTATCAGTATCAAAGAGTATTACAGCCTACCGCCTGAAGAACGAGTCAAGTATTGTCGTTGCAGTGAGGAAGTAGAACTACCGACGGAATATGGCATGTTCCACCTGATTCCTCTCCGTCAAGCAAATGGTTTGGAACACATGGCACTTGTTAAGGGTACCTGGAAAGAGGATGAGCCAGTCCTTGTACGTGTTCATTCATCATGTGCAACGGTGATATTCTTGGAAGTAAGCGTTGCGATTGTGGAGAGCAACCCTCATAAGGCAATGGAAATGATTGAGAAAGAAGGTAAGGGAGTGTTATCATCTATATGCAGCAGGAAGGACGTGGCATTGGCTTGATGAATACGATTGCTGCCTATAAGTTGCAAGAACAGGGACTTGACACAGTTGAGGCTAACCTTCACCTTGGTTTCCGACCAGATGAGCGCGATTATGGTTCTGGTGCACAGATGTTGCGCCATCTTGGTATTCATAAGATGCGTTTGATAACGAATAATCCAACGAAGCGAGTTTTACCTTGAAGCTATATGGTTTGGAGATTGAGGAGAATGTTCCAATTGAGATTACTCCTAATACGTTTGATTATCGTTATTTGAAGACCAAACGTGATCAGATATGGGGCAATGATTTGCACCTATAAGTGATATGAAAACAATAGAATGGTTCTAATTGAATCCTTGATAAAATCCCACAATAGAGAGTTGTCATCTCTTTTGTGGGATTTTATTTTTGACTCAAGATTTTTTGCTTATCTGCTAAATTGAAACATGCAAAAATAAAGAGACATATTGAGTAGAACTTGACATCAGAAATGATAAGTCCTTCCATAAATGAATTGCAAAATGATAGCTTCGGTCTTTATCTTCGATGATGTCAGAAAAAGAGTGGGTAGAGCCTCTGGTAAAGTGTTTTGTCCTAATATTTCGTCAAACGGTTTTTGGCGGTTAACAGACTTATAAAAGATGCCCAGTTGAGTTGCAAAAGACGCCCTTTAAAGCTCTAATAGTCGCTCCTTTAGGAAGCCAACTTTTTAGGTGCTGTTTGTAATGCGTTGATAATATGATGGTTATTGTTATACGTTTTCATTCTTGATTGATGATTTTGCTTAACTTTAATGACACCTTTGTTAAGACAATTCTTAATCTTTGGACCTATAGTTATGCTTTCCAGGCTCATTACAATAATGATATTTAAATATAAGTTTTATAGAAGCAGAAGCTATTTTTATTTTAGATGTGCATAATCTCACTTTATGAATTTGAAGCTCATAATCTTTCGATTGTTCCTAATTCATCAAATGACAAATCGGTACTAAAAATGTTATATAGATAAAATAAAGAAAGGAAAATTGCGTTATTAAAATGAATTTACGTAATTTTGTGAATGAAATCATACACAAAAGAAAGATAAAGTTTAAAATGGCACAACTATCAGATCGTTTAAAGCGATTGGCACCTTTCTGAAACATTAGCTATGTCGCAGAAGAGTAGAATTGAAAGCTCAGGGGATTGATGTTATCAACATGAGTGTAGGGCGAACCAGACTCCATGACTCCTAATCATATAAAGGAGGAGGCAAAAAGCTATTGATGATAACTACTCAAAGTATTCTCCTGTTCCTGGCTACCTGATTTTGAGAGAAGCCATTTCAAGAAAACTGAAGAAGGAAAAATAATCTTGATTATACTCCTCGGAGATTATCGTTGGTACCGGCGGTAAGCAAGGTGTTTGTAACACAGTTTTAGCTTTTGGTTAATCCTGGTGATGAGGTAATCATCCCAGCTCCATATTGGGTAAGCTACCCACAAATGGTGAAACTTGCCAGTAGTGTTCCTGTCGTTGTGCCTGCTGGTATCGAACAGGATTTCAAGATTACAGCTGAACACTAGAGGAAGCGATTACTCCTAAGACAAAGTTGATTATTCTTTGTTCACCATAGCAATCCCTACAGGAAGTGTCTATTCTTCAGAGGAATTAGAGGCTTAGCAAAAGTTGTTTTTGGCTCATGAGGACTTGTTTATCCTTTCAGATGAGATCTATGAGTACATTAATTATATAGGTGGACATAGCAGTATTGCATCTTGTTCAGGGATGAAAGAGCGAACGATCATCTGCAATGGAGTTAGTAAGGCTTATGCGATGACGGGTGTGGCGTATTGGATGGGTGGCTGCACCAGAATGGATTGCGAAGGGACCCAACAAACTGCAAAGCCAATATACGTCAGGCACATGCAGTGTTAGTCAGATGGCTGCTGTTGGGGCATACGAGGGTGATCAAACCCGTGTAGCCGGGTTTCGTGAAGCATTCCAACGTCGTCGTGACTTGATTGTAAGTTTGGCAAAAGATTCCTGGACTTGAGGTAAATGTGCCACAAGGTGCTTTTTATCTTTTCCCAAATGTTCTAGCTCTTTGGAAAGTCTTACGGGAAGCTATGTTATTAATACTTCTTCTGATCTTGCAATGTATATTCTTGAAGAAGGAGGCGTTGCGACCGTGGAGGAGAGTGCTTTCGGCTCACCAGATTGCTTCCGATTGAGTTATGCGACAAGTGATGAGAATATAAAAAGAAGCACTTCGTCGGATTAAAAGTACTCTCAAAAACTAAAATAAGTGTCAAATAGCTGCGCTGATAGTAATATAAAGATGAGAGAAACTGGAATTTCTAATTGTTAAATGTTATTAATCGTGTCTGTAGTTTTCTTTTTAATTACTATCTTTGCGGAGATAAAGTAGCTATGGTCATTCTCCGTTTATGGTAATGATTACACACAAAGAGTTATAAATCAGAAAGATATTAACAAATTAATTCAATAATAAACCTAAAAATTAAAATGTTTATCAAATTATGGCAACTCACAACAAAACCAGCCCCAAAGACAGTCTGAGGGCTTCACAGGAGTTAGAGGCGCATTTTGATTATCGTCGTTTGCGCTGTCGTTGCGTTCACATTGTTCTCACACATGGTTCGGCAATCCAATGCACTTCCAGGATGGAGCTGCACGTGAAAACCCAGCTGACGTATGGGGTACAATCTTTAAGGGTGGCGTAGTCGTACCTGTTATCCACACACTCTTGTTAACAGTGCTCGCTATGTCTATCGAACGCTGGATGGCTTTGAAGACTCGCTGGTAAGGCGTCTCACTCCAAAGTTCGTTGCAAACATCAAGGCTGCTCTTAACGCTAATGACCTTGCTAAGGCTAATCAGCTATGCGATCAGCAGAAGGGTTCTGCAGCAAATGTTGTTAAGGCTTCATTGAATGCTTACAAGGATATGGAGAGTGGTGCTAATGTAAACTTGAAGAAGGCTCAGAAGGTAGCTAAGATTCAGCAGGCTCACGAAGAGGCAACACAGCTTGAGATGCCAACTCTGACAATGAACCCTATCATTGCTACTTGTAACCTTTTGGTACACTTACTGGTCTTCTCGGTACTGTAACCGGTATGATCAAGTCGTTCTCTGCTCTTGCTGCAGGTGGTGGTGCTGGACTCAGCTGCACTTTCTGCTGGTATTTCTGAGGCGTTGATCAACACCGCATTCGGTATCGCAACATCTTGGTGTGCAGGTATCTTATGGCTGTCACCACTCAACAAGGTTGACAAGTTGACTTTCGCCCTCGACGAGGTTGGTTATTCTATCGCTCAGACATACGAAGTAAACCACACAGACGAGGCTTAATTAGCTGACCCCTTTAAAAATTTATCGCTATGGGTAAAGTAAAAAGTTAAGAAGAGTGACACTTTTATCGACATGACGCCTATAGTCAGACGTTATGACCTGTTGCTTACCTTCTTTATGCTGACATCTCATTCTGTTAAGAATGAGCCAGTGAAGGTAATACCCAGGTTCAGTGTCTGAATTAAAGGTGCCTGAGAATGGTGTCCTGACAATTCTCGTTAGTCCTGAAAAAGGACCTAATGGTACGCCTACAGGTGAAGGCCAGGTCTTTTTAAGCTACGATAATACTAATGAATTAGGTCAAATCGTAGATAATATGGATAACATTGACTCCCTGCACAAAAGAAGACTTTTGTTGCTGAGTCCACATTTGGTGCTCCACTCGACAAGCTGGCTGCTTATTTGTCAAAGCCTGCAGCAGAGCGTGGCAAAGAACTCCCTAAAATGGGTATTCCTCTCGATAGTATCCAAGGACAGGAGATGACAGAGTTCCAACAGTGGGTTAACGCAGCCCGCCAGGTGAACCCTAAGGTTAGACTTGCTATCAAGTCCGACGCTGATTCTCCTTATGGTACCGTTAAGAAGGTAATGAGCGAACTCCAGGATATGGATGAGAGCCATTACTACATGATCACACAGTTGGACGCTAAAAAGGCTGCACAGGCAGCTAATAAGTAAGGAGATCAAAGTATGGAAATGATGGATACAGGAAAAGGAGGCGGCAAGCAGAAGAAGATGACCGTCCGCGTAGATTTTACGCCGATGGTGGATATGCTTATGTTGCTGATTACCTTCTTCATGCTTTTGTACTTCACTCTAGCAAGCCTTCAACTATGGAGTTGACGATGCCAAGTAATGATAAGACGCAGAATGAACAGCAGAAGAATGAAGCCAAAGAGTCACACCTCTATTACGATTTACATTGCTGATGGAGATAAAATCTTCTATGGTAATGGTAAACCAGAGTATGATAACGCTAATTGGCTGAAGCCTGCCGATTGGAGTAACACCGAAAAAGGCATTCGCTACGTTCTTCAGCATAAGGAAGTGGGTGACCCTTCTACAGGTGAGGCTATCACTATCCCATATAAGGATATGGATATCGCTGTGAAGGAACTGACCTGTAAGAAGCAGGCTAACCCAAAGACTTATCCAGATAGTCTTTATCAGGCTGATATTGCTGCTATTAAAGCTGGTTTAATTAATGGCAAGAAGGTTTCTACCATGACTGTCATTATCAGCTCAACTGATAAAGCATCTATCGTCATTTGGTTGACATCCTCGATGAAATGCAGATTTCATATATTGGAACTTACGTCATTGACAAGCTGACAGACCAAGACAAGGCACTCTTAGCCAAGAAAGGTATAAAGGCTTAATCACTGATTCGTAAACAATTAAAGAAAGAAAGACAATGGCAAAAATAGATTTATCGATCCTAAATGGGTTGACATGGTGTTCGCTGACAGAAATAAGGAGTACGGTGCAGGTAAGCTTCGTAAAACTGTTTCTCAGCGTAACATCAAGGCTTTAGCTATTCTGCTTTGTGCTGCATTCCTCGGTGGTGGTTACTTAGCTTATCAGATTAAGAAGCACAACGACGAATTGGCTGCTCAAGCTGAGTATGCTGCAAAGATGGAGTTGGCTGCATTAGAACAAGCTAGAAGGAACAAGCTGAACGTAAAAAGCAGCAGAAGAAGGAAGAACCTAAGAAGATCTGAACCAGAAAAAGGTGGTTCCAGAAACTCGTGCAACTGTTAAGTTTACTGCACCTGTCATCAAGGATGATAAGGACGTAAAGGAAGAGATGCCTCCAATGGTCAAGATGAACAAGGAAACTAAGGCTGTAGGTGTTGAGAACAAGGAAGGTACGGGAAGATCGTACTGAAGTTGTTGCTCGTAGCACTGTAGCTACTCCCGAACAGATTGTACCAAAGATTGAAAAAGCCTGTTGTCGAAGCTCCAAAACCAGAGCCAAAGCAAGAGGTTGAAAATAAGGTCTTCACAGTAGCAGAGGTAATGCCTTCATTCCCTAATGTAAATGCGTGGTTGGCTTCACATATCCACACCCCAGCAGTAGCAGCAGAGAATGGTGTGCAGGGACGAGTTATCGTTAAGTTCGTTGTAGGACGTGATGGTAGTGTTAGTCAGGCGCAGATTGTTCGCGGTGTTGATCAAGCACTGACCGTGAGGCTCTTCGTGTTGTTAACAGCATGCCAAAGTGGTCTCCAGGTATGAACAATGGTCAGCCTGCAAACGTTTGGTTTACTCTTCCAATTACCTTCAAACTGCAGTAAAAAGCAAATTTATATGAATAGATCCAGATTCTACATAGCAGTAGGATTGATGTTATCTCGTGTTTTCTTCTGTCCTCTTGTGACGAAGCATATGATGGCAGAACAGATACACCGACGTCAGGACGATTAAGTTCGCTCTGACGAAAGTTTTAGTCCCTATTATCGAGGAATTGTTACAGAATTATCAGTTCCGCTACCCATTAGCTCACTTGTTGCCCATCTATACAGATGACAATAAGGCATGCAACTTCTTCTTGATCAGAAAGTGAATCTTTCTTCACTTCTCACGTATTGACAAAGGGCGAAGATGCACTTTTTACAAGAAAAAGGTCCTATCCCTGCGGTTTTTCCCGATAGGATATGATGGAATTGCTTTCATTGTTATCAATACAAATGTAGACTCTTGCATAACTGTTACCAATGTTAAGAAAATTCTAAGTGGTCAGATTACAAAATGGAATCAGTTGAACCCAAAGAATGAAAAGGGGAATATTAGTTGTGTTTTTGATAATAAAGCATCAGCAACTTTGCATTATGTAGTTGACTCTATTTTAGGTGGAAAAATATCAAGAGTGAGAACATTGTTGCTGCAAGTAACAGTAAGTCGGTTATTGACTATGTTCATAAAACTCCTAACGCTATAGGTGTTATTGGGTCAAACTGGTTGAATGACCATCGTGACTCTACCAACACAACTTTTTAAGAAAGATATTAGAGTAGTAGGTCTCTCACAAGCCTCTGTTGCCCAACCCGTTAATAGCTGGCAGCCTTATCAGGCTTACTTGTTGGATGGTAGATATCCTTTGTAAGGACTATCTATGCTCTTGTGGCAGACCCGCACAAAGCTCTGCCTTGGGCATTTGCAAATTCTCCCGTCACTAATCCCTATTGGTCAGAAGATTATCTTTAGGGCTGGTCTCTTACCGTATCGAGGTGACATTACTATTCGTGATGTTCATGTCTCGACTGCAACAGATCAATATGATAGCTAATAGTTTAAGCATCATAAGCGATTCATGAATTAAAAGTGTAACTTTAGTTATGTAAGGTTAGCATTGCTTATAATATAAATTTTAACATACTTATTTTATTAAACGATTTTTCATTATGTTGTCTTATTATAAAGGTTCACAGAAATATAAATTATAGGGATAGAATTATGAAGACAAAGAAATATTTGATAGCTGGAGTTTTTGATGTTGGCAATGTCAACTCCGGCATTGGCACAGGAGGTAAATTAGCAGTTGCACTTAAACCTATTGTTGCTGCCATCGAAGCTGCACCTAATGATCCAAAAAGCAGCAAAGGATTTGATCAAAGAGTATCAGAAGAATTTTTAAGAAGAGTGAAGAAGCTATTGTTGCTTTAGGTAACGTTTATCTTTGCAGCATACTACGATGCAGCAACGAGATTATCATAACGTTATTAACAATAAGAAATTTAATGGTAGTTTAGCCTATGTACTTTCTGGTGACATTGCTGCGCTTAAAGACTCTGATCGGAAAACGCAGGTGCTGCTGCTACACAGTATCAGAATGCAATCACTGTAGATCCACAGAACGTACACAGCTTACGAGCGTTATGCAAAGGTTTTCCGTCATGTTAATGCAAAGGTTGCCGTTCAGAAACTTGGAAGAGTTGAGAAGGTTAAGCCTGACTCACCCAGTAGAAGCAACTGCTGCTGAAATCATGCTTGGCGATGGTAAGTATAAAGAGGCATTAGAGTGGTATGCAAAGGCTAATCCAGCTAATATGTCTGAGGACAACTTCTATAATTATGGTTTTGCGGCTTACATCACAAAGGACTATCAAAGAGCTTTGGATGTTGCGAAGCAGGGTTTGCAAAAGTTCCCAAATAGTGAGTATCTGAGTCGTATTACAGTGATGGCACTCAGTTGAGTTGAAGGATTATGCTCAGCGATTGACTATGGTAAGACTGTGTTTGCCGGTTCTGGTAAGAAAGTTGCTAATGACTACGATGTTTGTGCAAAGGCCCTCTGTGGTGCTCAGCAGTACGATGAGGCCATTAGCACCATTAATAAGGCACTTGAGCTTGATAAAAACAATATAGAGCCTTTGAAGACATTGGCAGCAATTTATGCTGCACAGGGAAATGAGGATAAGTCACTTGAAGTTCAGCAAGAGTATCTTTCAAAGAGCAAGAAGGCCACAAACAATGACTGGGCAACACTTGCTAACACTTATGTTGCTAAGGCTGAGGGCATAACAGATCGTGCAGCCAAGAATGCTGTTCTTGCAAAGGCACTTGATGTTTACGAGCAGATGGTTGCAAAGTTTCCAACAATCTCTGACTGGGTATGGTTGAATCAGGCTAATGTAGCTCAATTGATGAACGATCCTGATAAGGTAGCTGATATTTATCAGAAGGTGGCTGCTTATGAAGCAGCTAAACCAACTCTCGATGAGGATAGCAAGAGTTACTTGGAGAACGTTTTACGGTCTCGGTTATTATCACTCAAAGAAGGGTAACAAGCAGCTTGTTGATGAATACTTTAACAAAGTGCTGAAGGTTAATCCCAACAACGAAGGAGCAAAGAAGGCATTGGGTATGTAATTATCTGAAGCATTCATAATAGAAAAGGGCGATGGTCATAATGACTATTGCCCTTTATCTATTAATCCTCAGTTCTTTCCAAGGCTCCTTTTCTTTTATAACTAACCATATTTGATAGCTCTTTTAGGAGTTTATATTTAAGAAAAGCTTTTTCATTTTTGCAGTCTATATTTGGCTCGAGGTGATTAAACGAGACAGATAAATCGTTTCTCTGTTAGAATTCATTTGATATGAATTGCTAATATGTGAATGACAATTGAGAATGCATAAAACCAGACTATGAATCTTGATATTTTTCACTTTTTATATGAAGAAGGAAGCATGTCACTTTGGTTTACTATTGTATATCACCTTTGTCAGTGTTATGCTTCCTTATCGTGTTACTCTCAGGTTTTCTCTATGTGCAACAGAGGGGTAGAGTGTATTAGGAGTCATCTTGTTGCAAGATATTAAGTCCAAAAGAAATGGACGAGGTTGGTAAATGAAACAAAATTAAGTTTCAATACTTTCGTTCACAAAGATAAGATATTTGTTTCATTTCATCTTTCAAGAAATGCGAAAAATCATTCATTTATACTGTATAAATCGTCTTTAATTTTATTCCATACCGATATCCTATGTGATTTTTCGTATGTATCTTTTGTCATCGTTTGAAAAGACACAAAAGTAAATAAGTTTTGCTATTTGTTTTGTCAACACTGCATTTTGTAAATCCTTTTGCTTACATGTATCGTGTATTTTAGAAGGCATCTTGTCGTTGACTGTACATAGCTGACAGCTCACTACTATTGGTGACAACAACAGAATTCATAAACGCCACAGAAATTGAAAAACAGAACGAAAGATTAGTCCGTGGGCATGGATACCTTCACTTTATTTTTGCAGAAGGCTTTACCTTATATTGCCGTAACTATTTTGTCCCTTCAAGTCTATATGCAGATGGGATTGCCAGATGCTGAAGTTACCTTTTATACGTCTTGGCTTTATCTCCCATGGGTCATAAAACCATTATGGAGTCCGTTCCTTGACTGGTAAAGACCAAACGTTGGTGGATAATTATAATGCAAGTGCTTGTTGGTGCAGCTTTTGCAGGTGTTGCCTTTACGGTAAAACCTCATTATGGCTTCAGGAACAATCTGTCTGGTTATTAGCGTTTAGTAGTGCTACACACGATGTTGTTGCTGATGGATTCTATATGATGGGACTTGGATCAACATGAACAAGCTGTAGGTATTCGTTCAACGTTTTATCGGATTTCGATGGTTGTGGGAAAAGGGAGGATTAATTGCACTTGCAGGTTTCTACATAAGACGTTTGATATACAAATGGACATGGTCACTTGTCTTTTTATGGCTTGACTGGGCTTTTTATCTACTTCGCCCCTCTCATCATCGTATAATTCTTCCGCGTCCTCCGAAGATACAGATATGAAACAAGTTTCAGCTAGTCAGTTGTTTTGCAGTTTTGGACAAACTTTGTTTCTTTTCTTCAAGAAGGAACAAGCATTAACGACAATCTGTTTCTTATTGCTTTTCCGTTTACCAGAGGCTTTGATTATTCTATTTCTCAGCTTTTCCTACAAGCACCTGTAAGTAAAGGAGGATTGGCACTTTCTGAAATAGAATACGGTACGGTGAATGGTGTCGTTGGCGTAGCAGGTCTTCTGATAGGTGGTATTATTGGAGGTATGGTAATCAGTCGCGATGGTCTGAAACGTTGGATATGGTCGATGACAGCTGCCATAACTTTGCCTCAACATAGCTTATGTTTATCTTGCTTATATGCTTCCTGATAATATTATTGCAATAAGCTTAGCGGTATTTATTGAGAATTTTTGGTTATGGTTTCGGCTTTAGTGCTTATATGCTCTTTATGATTTATTTCAGTCAAGGTGAACATAAACTAGCCATTATGCGCTTTGTACAGGTTTTATGGCGTTGTCAACGATGGTTCCAGGCTTATTTGCGGGTGCTTTGGCACAAGCAGTGGGTTATAAATGGTTCTTCGTTATCGTGATGATTGTTTGTGTCTTCCCTTTCTTGGTTGCTCATCGGCTGCGTATAGATGGGGATTTTGGGAAGAAGGCATAGCTGGAAGTGGGCTGGACTAGAAGCCTAGGTTACGAGTCGGTGTCTTGTTGTAGCGAACCATGGGGATATATTACTTGCCGCTAGGGGACTATTGGGTGGAAATCTCTTTTAGAAGAATCTCAATGAGGCGAGGTAAAGCATAATTGTCGATATCTTGTTTGTTAATCCAGATGAAGTCTGAGGGAAGTTGTGGACGTACCTTTGGCAGCCAAAGATAGATATCAGCTAGGAGAATCTGAGTGGGTCAGTATGTGTTTTACTCCTTTTCGTAAAAGCAGAGCACCTTTAGCCCAAACCGATTCTTTAGAAGATGCAAGCTGTTGTGCTTCTGGTAGTTCCCACAATCCTTGCCAAATGTCTCCTGTACCTCGTTGATGGATGGCTATTTCCCCTTCTACTCAATGTATAGATAAGTGAAATGACGTTCTCGTTGTTTCACTATTTTTACAGGTAGTTCGTTAATGCGTTGTTCACGAAAGGCTATACAGCTTTTCGCATAGCGGGCAAGTTGTGCAGCGGGGGAAGTAGGTGTACATTGAATGGCACCAAGTCCATGATTGCCTCGTTATAATTTGCAGGTTCGTTTATCGGTAAAAAGAGCCTGAGCTAATGCTTTGAAACTCCTCCCTTCGGTGCTGTCAATAGGTGTTTCAATTCCACACAGCGGAAAGTACACGATAGACATTGCCATCTACCACAGCCCTCTGGTTTACCAAAAGCGATAGAAGCTATGGCAGCTGCAGTATAGTCGCCAACTACCTTTTAGCATCTTTAGTTCCTTAAAAGTTTGTGGGAACCTCACCCATCTTAACAACCTGCTGTGCGGCAGAGTAGGTTCTAGCACGAGTAATAGTAGCCCAAGCCTTGCCAAGCTTTCAATACGTCATCCTCTGCGGCGGCAGCAAGTTCGTTGACGGTAGCCATTGTGCCATAAATCGTTCCCAATCAACTCATTCCTTGTAGATGCGCGTTTGCTGTAAAAATAATCTCACTAAGCCAAATAGCATAAGGATTTTCTGTTTCGCGCCAAGGTAAAGAGAGCGCCTGTTACTTTTTGAACCATTTAAGCAGAGTTGCTGCAAAATTCATAACGCAAAGGTAGTTAAAAAGTGGAAAACAAAATGAAAGTTATGTCGAGTTTTGTTGGTAAAATCATTATTATTTCCTATTTTTGCCATGACTATTATCCTTAAAAAGGCGTAACTTGACGCTACTTCTGAAGTAAACTGTATTATAAATATAAGTTAGGATAAGGATTTTTATTGTAAAAATAGCGGGTATAAAAGATGAGAAAAAAGGTAAAGAAAGTACTAATGGGACTTGCTCTTATTGTAGCAATGCTAACAGTAAACTCATGTGCAACACGTGAGTCAGCTATTAACGACTTAGAGAGATTTTCATACGAACTGCGTGATAACAGTCAGTACTATACTACTAGGAAGTGGCGTAGAGCCATCGATAAGTTCGGAAGTATTCGTCGTGAGATTTCACGCCATGACTATACTGTTGCTGAACGCCAGCGCATTGGTAAGCTTGAGGGCGATTGTGCTCGTTATATGGTACGAGGTGCTAAGGATGGCGTAATGAATAGTGTGTTTGGTCTTGGAAGTGAGATACAAGGGATATTAGATGCATTTGGTGTCAAAGTGAAAGAATAAGTGATAGAAACTATATAAGGGCACCAGAAAATGCACTCTTTTAGTTCATAAGAAGTACAACTTTAAGAAGATAAAATGGCTCTATAACGAATCGTGTGAGTAATTTGTTATAGAGCCTAAAATGTTGTCGAAAAAGTATAGCCTCGAACTAAACAAAACTCTAGACGGACCTTAGTTTTTAAAACGCTTAACTCACATTAAATCCCTACCCTTCCATATACAGTAATGGTGGTAACCCTTCGCACATGTGTGCATACCATCCGGCACCATAAGTGTTAAGCACCTGCACCATATGTGCGAAGCACCCGCACCAAACATGTGGAATATCAACACATAACCCATGCAATGCGTTATAGATCCGATAAAACAAAACAAAAGGTAGAAGCTTATTAGACATTAATCAATTAGTTGGACAACCTTTTGTGATTTAAAAATATTGTTTAGTCGCTTATAATTAGTAACTTTGCAAATCAAATCCATAAAATGTTTTACAATGGCTGGTAAAAACAAATTAAGACTGCTCTTATTTCGGTTTTTCATAAAGATGGACTGAGGATTTGCTCAAGATTAGATGCGAAGGTGTGAAATTTTAAGCACAGGTGGTACAAGAGTTCATCGAATCATTAGGATACCCATGTCAGAAGGTAGAAGACGTAACATCTTATCCTTCTATCCTTGGAGGTCGTGGAAGACCCTTCATCCAAAAAGGTCTTTGGAGGTATTCTTTCTCGCCGTGATAATGAAGGTGATCAGACACAGATGCAGAAATATGAAATACCTTTTCATTGATCTTGTTATCGTAGATCTTTTATCCTTTTTGAGCAGACAGTTGCCAGTGGTGCCAGCGCAGAAGACATCAGTTGAGAAGATTGATATCGGTGGTATTTCACTGATACGTGCAGGAGCAAAGAACTTTAAGGATGTTGTTATCGTGCCAAGTAAGGCAGAATATCCAGTGTTGCTCCAGATCCTCAATACAAATGGTGCGCAGACAGATATTGAAGACCGAAAGATGTTTGCAGAGCGTGCTTTTTGGTGTTAGCAGTCACTATGATAAAAGCTATCCATAGCTGGTTTGCGACAGAATAAGCACAGATTAGAAAAAGAATATACAATTATAAAATACAGATATATTAATGGGATTATTTTCATTTATCCAGGAAATTGCTATGGACCTGGGGACGGCAAACACAATTATTATCAGTGATGATAAGATTGTTGTTGATGAGCCGTCAGTAGTAGCACTGGACCGTCGCACAGATAAGATGATTGCTGTGGGTGGTGATGCAAAGATGATGTACGAGAAGGAACATCCCAATATTCGTACAATCCGCCCCTTTGCGCGACGGAGTTATCGCTGACTTTACAGCTTGTGAGCAGATGATGCGTGGACTTATAAAGATGGTTCACAGCGGTAATCGTTTCTTCTCACCTTCATTGCGTATGGTTATCGGTGTTCCTTCAGGTTCCACTGAGGTTGAGCTTCGTGCTGTTCGTGATTCAGCAGAGCATGCAGATGGTCGTGATGTTTACCTTATATTTGAGCCAATGGCAGCCGCTCTTGGTATGGGGCTTGATGTAGAGTACCCCAGAGGGTAACATGATATGTTGATATCGGTGGTGGTAGCACTGAGATTGCTGTAATCTCTTTGGGTGGTATTGTATGTGCTAACTCTATCCGTGTAGCTGGGATGACCTCACTGCAGATATTCAGGAATATATGAGCCGTCAGCACAATGTGAAGGTCAGTGAGCGTGCGTGGCAGAGCGTATAGCTCCATGTGGGTTCTGCGCCGACAGACCTTGGTGATGAAGCTCCAGAGGATTACATTGTACATGGTCTCAACCGTATTACTGCACTTCCTATGGAGGTTCCTGTATGCTATCAGGAGATTGCTCATTGCTCTTGATAAGACGGTTGCAAAGATAGAGAATGCTGTTCTTTCAGCATTGGAGAACACCCACCGAGAACTTTTATGCTGACATCGTAAAGAATGGTATCTATCTCAGTGGAGGTGGTGCTTTGTTTCGTGGTATCGACAAGCGTCCTGACTGATAAGATTAATATTCCATTCCATATTGCTGAAGACCCATTGCACAGTGTGGCTAAGGGTGCAGGCATTGCATTGAAGAACGTAGATCGCTTCTCGTTCTGATGAGATAAAACTATCGTTCATGCACAATCTGACTGAGTTCCTTGCTAAGTACAAGCATTGGTTCTTGTTCGTTGCCCTGGAAGTCTTGAGTATGGTTCTTCTGTTCCGATTCAATGACTATCAGGGCAGTGTGTGGTTCACGTCAGCGAACTATGTGGGCAGGTTTTACTTATGAAGGTAGTTCAAAGGTTACGTCTTATTTTGACGATGGGTGAGGTGAATGAAGCCCTGACTAAGCGTAACCTCGAGCTGGAGCGTCAGGTGAAGGAGTTGTCAGTCCAGCTGTATGATAAGACGAAGGATTCTACCTTTCTCCACAAGGGCCAGTATCGTTTTCTTTCACAGTTCCGATTGATACAAGCTAAGGTAGTCTCCAACTCATTGGACAAACCTAATAACTTTATTACCATCAATAAAGGAACATGGGATGGTGTTCGTAAAGATATGGGCGTTGCTTGTGGTAATGGAGCAGTGGGTATTGTCTATATGGCGGGTATTCATTACGCTGTTGTTATTCCTGTGCTGAACTCGAAGTCGAATATCAGCTGTTCTATTCAGGGACGTGATTACTTTGGTTATCTGCATTGGAATGGTGGTGCAAGTGATGTGACCTACCCTAGATGACGTTCCTCGTCATGCTAAATTTAAGTTGGTGATCGTGTTGTGACGAGTGGCTATTCTTCTGTCTTCCTGCTGGTGTCTTGGTAGGTAAGATAAAAGCATGTTCTATAATTCAGAGGATGGACTGTCTTATCGTTTACAGATACAACTCTCAACAAACTTTTGGTAATCTTCGTGATGTCTGCGTGATAGATGATGCTTCAATTAGAGACCAACGTCAAGTTATTAAGGCTGCACAAGATTCTATCAAACCGCTTGAGAGTCAGATTGGAAGTAAAGAGCAATAAGCGAACATTAGCCAATCGGATTTAGTTAGAATGGAAATCGGATAACTTCACTTGTCGGTTCTTGAAACCACGGTGTTTACTAATTCCTTGTTTTTGGATTACGAATAGAAAGAATGAATATAGATTTTCTCAAACGTTTACTTTTGTTTGTTGTTTTAACAGTAGCGCAGGTGTTTGTACTCAATAACATCCATCTGTTTACTGTTGCTACGCCATTACTTTTACATCTATTTTGTTCTTTATTCCCACGTAATTATCCACAATGTACTATTCTTCTATGGGCAAGTTTTTCATGGGTTTTATAATCGATACCTTTTTCAAATACGCCTGGAGTATCCGCTGCTTCTATGACCTTGATAGCAGCGTTGCAACCTTATGTGCTACAGCTTTTCATTCCACGTGATAGTAGCGATAATTTCCAAGCAGGGTTGGATACACTTAGCTTACCACAAATACGTGGTATGTGTCTATTCTTACTCTGGTTTATAGTGTAGTCTTCTTTACCTTAGAGATGTTCAGTTTCTTTTAATGTTTTTGAATGGTTACAGTGTGTTGTAGGTAGTTTTTCTGCTCACGTTTATTCTTATTCTTGTTGTTGAGAACGTAAGGAGGCGATAAGAAATGAAGAATTATGATTTAGAGAAACGTCGCCTCGTACTTAGTGCTGTTGCAATAGGTATTGTGGTGATATATACCATATGTCTTTTTGCTCTTCAGATAGCCAGTGATGATTATCGGAAGAGTGCAGACTCTAATGCTTTCTTAAAAAGATTGAGTTCCCTTCTCGTGGCTCTATCACGGATAGAAAAGGTAAGCTGTTGGTTTTAATCAACCTGCTTATGACATAATGGTTGTAACCAACGAGATGAAAGGACACCTTGATACGCTTGAGTTTTGTAAAGCTTTGAACATAACTAAAGCTGACTTCATTAACCGAATGAATAATATCAGGATAGGAGCAAGAATCCTGGTTATTCTCGATTTACTCAACAACTTTTTTTCAGTCAGTTGAGTGACAAAGATTTTAGTGCTTTCCAGGAGAAACTCTATCGTTTCCCAGGCTTTTATGTCCAAAAACGCAGTGTGCGTCAATATCAACGTCCTATTGCTGCACATGTACTTGGTGATGTGGCTGAGGGTGAGTCAAAGCGACATCGAAGACGATGATTATTATCAGCCCTGGTGATTATATTGAAAGATGGGCATCGAGCGTGAGTATGAGAAGGACTTACGTGGCGTTAAGGGTGTACAAATTCTTCTGCGTGATGCTCATGGACAGATACAAGGACGTTACCAAGATGGGAAGTATGACCAACGTCCTCACCCAGGGCGTGACATACAGTTGGGTATTGATGCTGATCTTCAGGAACTCGGCGAGCGTCTGATGGAAGGAAAACTGGTGCAGTTGTGGCAATAGAGCCTAAGACTGGTCAAATCTTAGCAATGGTTTTCTGCCAACTTTTTGACCCACGTTCAATGATCGGCAAGTTGCGTGAAAGTATCAGCGGAGATGACACTTGACCCAGCAAAGCCTTTTACTCAATCGAGCTATTATGGGACAATATCCTCCGGGATCAACGTTTAAGACGGGACAAGCTGTCACTTATTATTCTGAAGGAGTTGTTTTCAGATTCGACACGTTATCCGTGTCATCGTGGATTCTATTTTAAGGGACTTCATGTAGGTTGTCACCCTCATGCTGCTCCAATCTCATTGGTGCCAGCTATAAGTACCTCTTGTAATAGTTATTTCTGTTGGGGATTGTATCACATGCTCTCCAATCGTAAGAAGTATAAGACGCTGGAGGATGCTATGGATGTGTGGCGTGACTACATGGTGTCTATGGGATTCGGTTATAAGTTGGGTATTGACCTTCCTGGCGAAAAACGAGGAATGATTCCAAATGCTAAATTCTATGATAATGCTTTTAAGCGATGGAATCCATTGTCAGTTATCTCTATCTCTATAGGACAAGGCGAAGTCAACCTTACGCCATTACAGATAGCCAATCTTGGTGCTACTATAGCCAATCGTGGTTATTATTATACTCCACATGTTGTGCGTAGTATTCAAGGTAAGAAACTCGATAAGAAGTATTTGGAGAAACACAAATCGAAGGGAACGTATAGGTCTTATCAGGAAGTTATTGCAGGTATGGTGTCTTCTGTGCGTGGTGGAACTTGTGCTCGTGCGGTACATCCAGGTTATACTTTAGCTGGAAAAACGGGTACAGCTCAAAACCGTGGTAAAGACCACTCTGTGTTTATGGGTTTTTGCACCCGTTGATACTCCGAAGATTGCTATTGCTGTCTATGTTGAAAAATGGTGGATTTGGTGCTGACTTTGGTGTGCCTATCGGTTCATTAATGATAGAGCAGTACATAAACGGAAAGCTTACTCCTGGTGACGCAGCTCGTGCAACAGCTCTTCAGAGTCGCCATATCTCTTATTCTTTCAAGCGCCCTCTAACTCATGCTGATTCTGTCCGACTTGATTCAATTAAGCGTGTAAATATAATTAGAGACTCTTTGAAGAGGGTTAAGGAAAAGCAAGACCTTATAGAAGAAGAGAAGGTCAAGCAGGCAGAAGCTAAACGAGAAGCTGATGAAAAAGGAAAAAGAAGCAACCTCAGAATGAACCTGCCATCCGTGTTGAACCCGAATTAAAGGTGAAGTCGGAGAAAGACGAAAAGGATAAGGGAGGTGATAAGAAAGAAAAGAAAAGAACAAAGATAATAAAGACTCTCGGAAGGATACGAAAGATAAACCTACTATTAAGGAAAAGCAAAAAGAACCTCCCAAAGACAAGCATAAGGAGCTACCAAAGGAGAAATCCAAGGATCCAATAAAAGATAAACAGAAGGAACAAAGCAAGGATAAAGCTAAGGTCCAATCAAAAGATAAACAAAGAAACAAGGAGAACGTACATCGTGCCAAGTAATTATACAGCAGACAGACAACCAGGAGTACTTCGTTCATTAGATTGGTGGACAATTGGTATCTACATTGCGTTGCTCACCTTGGGTGGGTGAGCGTCTGTGGTGCTAGTTATACTTATGGTGATACAGAGATTTTCTCTCTTTCATCACGCTCGGGTATGCAGATTGTATGGATAGGAACTTCCATTTGCTTGGGTTTTGTTATTCTAATGATGGACGACCGCTTCTTTGATACTTTTGCTTATGTCATCTATGGTCTGTTGGTGCTCCTACTCTTTGCCACCATTTTTAACCCTCATAGCATTAAAGGTTCACGATCATGGCTTGTTTTTGGACCGCTACGACTACAGCCTGCCGAGTTCGCCAAGTTTGCTACAGCCTTAGCCATCGCTAAGTTTATGTCGGCTTATGGCTTTACAATGAAGAATTGGAAGCATTTTGCTGGAACCTGTGGTATCATCTTCCTGCCGATGCTATGTATTGTAGGGCAGCGTGAGACAGGTTCTGCCTTGGTTTATTTTATCTTTCTTCCTCATGCTCTATCGTGAAGGAATGTCTGGTGGCTTCCTTTTTCACGGGGCTGGCGATGGTCATTTACTTCGTTGTTGGCATCAAGTATGAAGAGATAATGCTCTTGGATACGCCCACTTCCTTAGGAAAGTTTGTTGTTCTCTTACTCGTGCAGATATTCTCTTCAGTGATGGTATGGGTTTATGTGGGAGACAAGGGACGTACTCGTTTGTTGCTGACTTATGTATTTGGTATTACTGGACTAGCCTTACTCTTCTCAGAGTTTGTAATTCCATTCGATATTGTCTGGGTGCAGTTGGTATTATCAGCGTGTGTCATAGGTTATTTGGTCTATAATGCAATGAATACCCGCTTTTTCTAACTACTTTTACATAGCCTTGTTTGCTTTGGGTTCAATTGCCTTCTTCTATTCGGCTGACTATGTACTGAATGACGTTATGCAACCACACCAGCGTGTGCGTATCAACGTACTTTTAGGACTAGATGAAGACCTAGCAGGAGCGGGATATAATGTACATCAGAGTGAGATTGCCATTGGTTCTGGTGGTCTGCAGGGTAAGAGGCTTTGAACGGCACGCAGACAAAGTTGAAGTTTGTTCCTGAACAGGATACTGACTTTATCTTCTGTACGGTAGGTGAGGAGGAAGGCTTCCTTGGTTCAGCATCAGTACTTGTGCTTTTTCCTCTGTCTTATACTCCGGCTGATGTACCTTGCCGATCGGCAACCCTTTAAGTTTGGACGTGTTTATGGTTATTGTGTTGCGGGAATCTTCTTGTTCCATGTCTTTATAAATGTCGGAATGGTACTTGGTTTGACGCCTGTTATCGGTATCCCATTACCTTTCTTTTAGTTACGGAGGTTCGTCGTTGTGGGGCTTTACAATACTCCTTTTCATTTTTCCTCCGTATAGACGCTGGGCGTAATCTTATACGTCAGTAACGAACAAAAGTACGCTCTGTTTGTTTACTCTTTACGACTTGTTTTATAAAAAGAAAACATTAGCATAATAGTGGTTTATCCACGATATGGAGCGATGAATGATGAAGCTATAGATGCTTATAAGTTCTACAGCTCTCTATATTATCTGATAAAGGCTGCTTCACTATTCCTATGTCTGGAAGGTGAGGCAGCCTTTATTTCTTTTATTGAATGTTAGTGCTTCTGGTCATGTTTATTTTTTGAGAAGTCGAATACCAACATCGCTGATACCTGGGAGTGATTCCCGATTCATTATATGATGTATCTTGACTTGTAAAGAATCATTGCGGTTAAGGCGGAACGAAGTTACAGCCTGAAGAATTTCAGTGCTTGTTATGCCTTTATGTCCCACCAATGTACCCTTTACATTAATAACCTCGCAATTAACAGTGTCGTTGTAAGTTTTCTCCAACTTCTTACGTTGTCTAAAAGTAAATCACTTTACGTTCTATAATCACGCTTAGGTTGCGGTAAGGATAAGTCTGTGCAGCACGTAAGCAGAGGTCTAATTGATAGTTTCCCTCCCATTGGCGAGGAATATCAAAAGTGAGTGTGTCATTGCGTTGCCAACCCTGTAATGACACACTTTTGTATTGGTCGATGTGCGTGGATCGCTACATGAAGTAGCACTCATGATTGTCGTCATGAGTGCTATGATATAAAAATAAGGTGGAAACCTTATGTTTCATTCTTGCGTCTTTTTCAGTTTGTTGAGGCTGTCTGCCTTCATTTCTATTGCTTTGTGGAGTTCTCTTCGTTCTGCTGTTGTGCAGGGCGAGGACCATATATGGACGGCGACTACCATTCTGTGGGCGACGGTTGTCGTTTGTTGGACGGCGATTGTCATTTGCCTGTCGGTAGTTGTCTTGTCCATCACGCTGATAACGACGGTTCTCACGTTGAGGTCTGCTACCTTGCTGACCATTATTATTGCGTGGTTGATTATTCTTTTTACGTTTCTTTTGCCTTGTCAAATCGGCTAAGGTCAGCACCAGCAAGAAGGTCAACAGGCTTTTTAGCTGGTTTTGCTTTTACCATCATCGAGCAATGAGAGAGGTTTCTCACCACGTCTATTCAGTTCGATAATCTCCTTTGCACGTTCAGCGCTGATGGTTTCGAGATTTGCAGCGAGATTCTTATCAGTAGAGTAGGTGCATAGCCCGTTGAGAATATCCGTCTTAAAGAGATAGTATTCGCCATCCATTGTCTCCAAGACCACTTCTTTGCTTGGAAGCTTCCTACTTGCTTCCATGTGGTCATCAACTTCATAATTCAGACAGCATTTCAGTTTAGCACACTACCAGCCAGTTTGGTTGGGTTGAGTGAGAGGTCCTGAATACGTGCTGCCGTGGTTGAGACACTTGAGAAATTCTTCATCCATGTAGAACAGCAAAGTTCACGTCCACATGGTCCGGTACCAGCGATACGGCCTGCTTCCCTGTCGTGCTCCAATCTGTTTCATTTCGATTCTTACATGGAATGCAGCTGCAAGGTCCTTGATAAGTTGGCGGAAGTCAACACGCTCATCTGCAATGTAGTAGAAGATGGCTTTGTTACCATCGCCCTGATACTCTACGTCACCAATCTTCATCTTCAAGCCTAATCCTTTTGCTATCTGTCGGCTCTCAATCATCGTTGCGTGTTCACGTGCTTTTGCCTCATGATACTTCTGCATGTCAACGTCTTTCGCAAGTCGGTAAACACGTTTAATGTCGTCTGGTGATTTGACACTCGTTGATTTCTTTATCTGTAGTTTGACAAGACGACCAGTCAGTGTAACTACTCCTATATCGTGCCCAGGATTTGCTTCTACAGCCACGATGTCACCTTTCTTTAAGTCAAGGTTGTTGACGTTGTGATAATATCCCTTACGTGTGTTTTTGAATTGAACTTCAACAAGGTCAGTAGTCTGGTTGTTTCCAGGCACATCAGCCAACCAGTCGAACGTATTCAACTGGCGCTCCTGTCTGCCACAGCCTTTGTGGCATAAGCCTCGGTCACAACCATGCCAGACCTTAAATTTCATATCTTTGTAATCCATTGATAGTAATCTTATTGTTTATATATATTGAAAGCCTTCATCATATTCTCTTTTAGGAGAGGATGATAGGCTGTGTGATAAGCAATGATAAATTTTATTTTATAAAACTCAAACAGCTACTGGTTAACTTGTCAACTTGTCAACCCCTCAACTAACAAATCTCGTTCACTTCCTAAGCAATAGTACAATGAGTGTCAATGCCATGTCGTAGAATACAATCTTAGCGTTGGCATTCTGTCCGATGTCTCGATTAGCGCGTTGGAAAAGTTCGTTAATCTCAATGACATTTGCTTCGTTGATAAATCGTGAAGTTCTTTGCAAAAGTTCTCTTCCTCCAAAGTCATGTAGTTGAGTTCTGGATTTCGGAAGTTGAACATAAAATTTTCACGCACCTGTTGTTGGAAGTAAGTGAGCATACGGCGCTCTTTCTCGCGTCCATAGCTTGCCACAACCTCACTCCAACGCTTAAGCTCTTTTACGTTACGAAGGTAGCACAGACGCATAAGCATCTGGAACATGTTGTGGAACTCACGGTTTTCATTACCAGCGTCCAATGATTCCAATGCTTTCAACCAGCTACCATGCGCAATTCGAGCAATGCGGTGTGCTGCGTCAGCGTCAATTCCCCTTTTATTGATGAGTGCCTGTTCGATGTCTTTATCTTCGATTCGTTTGACATCGATACGCTGTAGTACGACTAATAATAGTCTCGAGAAGTTTCTCAGGCTCCTCACTTACCATGAGGAAGATTGTTTCCTGTGGTGGCTCCTCTAAAAGCTTCAATAGTTTATTAGCGGAGGTGAGGTTCATTCGCTCTGGCAACCAAATGATTGAAATCTTATATCCACCCTGACTTGACTTCAATGCCAGCACACGTGACAATTCGTCACTTTCTGCACCCGTAATGATAGCCTGCTGTGTGGTGGCTCCCATCTCCTTCATCCATTGGTTCATGGTGAAGTAAGTTCCTTGCATGATGAGTTCATGCCACTCCTTTGCAAAGTCGGTACTTACAGGCTGATGGTCGCTACTCATACTGGGTAGCTTTTATCGTAGGATAAGAGAAATGAAGATCAGGGTGTTCCCACTTTTGAAGCATGGCACGCGCATTGGCAACGGACGGTGAGGTAGCGTCTTCCACTTCGTCACCTGCAAGCAAATAGCTGGCAAAGGACATTGCAAGAGCCATCTTACCCTGCTCCATGAGGTCCGCAGAAGAGCAAGGCATGTGGCAGATGACTCTTCTTTGACCATTTGTCGAGAGCCGTTCCTTGACCGCCTCTTGTCCCTATGACTTCTGAAAAGTTCATCTTCTCTTGTTCTCTGTTTATTTATTATTCTTCTGCAGGAGACCCGTCTCAACCAGTCGTTTCATCACCTCATGCACACTATTAACAGCTGAAACAGTGTAGAAATGTACATTGTTGAAGCCATGTGCATAAAAGATCTTTCACCTGTTTGACAGCCCAATCAATTCCTAAAAAGGCATGCCTCCTCATCCGACTTGCACATTAATGCTAATTCTGCAAGTTCCTCAGGGATATCGCAATGGAATGTCTTTTGGAACGACAGTTAACTGAGATAACTTCGCAAAAGGCTTTATTCCAGGTATGATAGGGATTGTTATACCTTTTTTGCGAGCTAAATCAACGAAATTGTAGAACTTCTCATTATCGTAGAAAAGTTGTGTAACGGCAAATGTTGCACCAAGGTCCCTGCTTCTTTTTGAGGTGGCGTAAGTCCTGTTCAAGATTAGGTGCTTCCTCATGTTTCTCAGGGTAACATGCTACACCATACACGAAAGGTTTACCAGGATGCTTCATCGTTGAACCATCAATAAAAACACCTTCGTTGAAGAGATTCACCTGCTTAATAAGTCCTGTAGTGTGACGATGACCACCCTTTGAAGGCTTGAATATTTTGTCTTCTTGTGCCTTGTCGCCACGCAGAAGCATTAAGTTTTCTATGCCAAGGAATTGTAAATCGAGTAGTTCGTACTCAATATCCTCTTTTGTTGCACCCGAGCATATTACATGAGGGATGACAGGAATACCATACGTTTGCTGGATAGCAGCCGCAATGGCTACTGTTCCTGGTCTGCGACGTATTCTTTTGCGTTCGATGAGTCCGTCTTCCCGCTCATGATAAACAAACTCACTATGGTGGGTGGTAATATTTATGAAGCTTGGATTAAACTCCTTAAGCTTATCAATATTGCGGAAGAGAGACGCTGCTCCATTACCCTTCAAAGGGGGAAGAACCTCAAAAGAGAAATGCTTTTCTCCTGTCTCATCGTTCAGCAGATGCTTTATGTTTGCTATGTTGTTGTCCATTTGGCTACAAAGTTAGTAAATAAATGTGAGAAAAGGGATGGAATAGAAGAGTAAAAACGTTTAAAGAGTTAAAAAGTAAAAGTACTTGTCTTCTTACAAAAAGTAGCTATATGAGTAAGGGAAAAAGCTATCGTCAGATGTATTATTAAATAGTTACTTTACCTCTGAAAAGGGTGAGATGTTAAAAACGATAATGATTTTACTACTAATATATGAGAAGAATTTTTATGGCAATTCTTGCCTTGACAATGGCTACAGCTATGATGGCTGGAAACTTTGTGAAAGTTAAAAACGGACGCTTTGTTCGTGGTGGGAAACCCCTACTATTATGTTGGGGCAAACTTCTGGTATGGAGCTGTTCTAGGTTCTGAAGGATCAGGCGGAAACCGCGCACGTCTTCGTCGAGAACTCGATGAGATGCAGCGTTTAGGTATAGATAACCTCGTATCTTGGTTGGTAGATGGTTTTGTCTGGTGTTGAGGATAAGATAGAGCCTGTTTTACAGTCTCGTCCGGATGTTTATAACGATTCTATTCTTGCAGGATTAGACTATCTTTTTAACTGAGATGAGCAAGCGAAAGATGGTTGCTGTAGCTTTATCTCACCAACTCTTGGGAATGGAGTGGTGGCTATGGTGCTTATTTGGAGTGGGCTGATGAGGGACCCTGCTTTGATACCACGTAGAGATGGTTATGGTGCTTACACAAAGTTTGCCAGCAAGTTTGCTTCTAATCAGAAAGCGCATTTAATGTTTTATGATCATATTCTGCTTCATCCTTAGTCGTACCAACCGATACTCTGGACTAAAGTATGTTGATGACCCGACGATCATGTCTTGGCAGATTTGTAATGAGCCTCGCGCTTTCTCAAAGAGGCTCTACCAGAGTTTGAAGTGGCTTTCAGAGGCTACTGCCATTGTTCGCAGCCTTGATAAGAACCATCTTATCAGTCTTGGAAGCGAAGGAGCCTTTGGTTGTGAACGTGATTATGGAGTTTTTGAGCGTATCTGTGCTGATAAGAACGTAGATTATTGTAATGTTCATTCTTACTCACAACTGGCAGTGGGCAAGAAAGACGCATCTGAAGGAGTGACCTGAAGCAAGTTTTTAAATATGCTCAGGAATATATCGATAGTCACTTGGCTATCTGCAATCGGCTTAATAAGCCCCTTGTACTTGAAGAGTTTGGTTATCCTCGCGATGGTTTCTCTTTCTCGTTGAAGAGTACAACAAAGGCGCGCGATGCTTATTACAAGTACGTGTTGAATGCTGTTGCGGAGAATGCAGCGAAGGGAGGATTGCTGGTTGGTTGTAACTTCTGGGGTTGGGGTGGTTATGCAAAACCTCGTCACGAGCGTTGGCAAGCAGGAGATGATTTTACTAGCGATCCCGCACATGAGCCACAAGGCTTTTATAGTGTATATGCATCTGACAAGTCAACACTTAAGATAATCCAGAAGGAAGCAAAACGCATGTCCGAGATTAAGTAGGAGACAATGTTAAAAGCTGTTGTTTGATTTTGTAAAACTATGATTAAGTCTATCTAAACCTAGCTTTTTACAATTGTCAAGCAACAGCTTTATTTATCTGAGGGTGTTTGATGTTCAAATGAGTAGAAAGTCTGTGAAGAGCCTAAATACAGCTTGGATATAGTGTAAGTATAGTTTGTTGACATAATGTTATCCTTACTTTTGAAGGTGTAAAGATGCAGTGGCTTTCCTTCAAATTTCTTGGTAATCTACTGATTTAAGTGTAACTTTGCAGACAATTGAAGACCTGAGTTGGTTTCATTATTGGTAAGTTTGAGTAATTAAAAAGACAATAAAAAAATGGAAATGTTTAAATTTAATCCTCTTTTGAAGTCTATTCTTTGGGGTGGAGAGAGAAGATTGTACCTTTCAAGCATTTGACTTCTGATCAGAAGCAGGTTGGCGAAAGTTGGGAGATGTCAGGTGTTAAGGACAACGAGAGTGTTGTCTCTGATGGCGAGTACAAAGGCTGGACACTGAACAAACTGGTTTGAGACATTGAAGGATAAGTTAGTGGGTAAGGAGAACTATGCACGCTTTGGCAATGAGTTCCCTCTGCTTGTTAAGTTTATCGATGCACGCGAACAGCTTTCTATTCAGGTTCATCCAACAGACGAGCAGGCACAAGCACAAGGTTTGGGTCGTGGTAAGACAGAGATGTGGTATGTGATGGAAAGTGATGCTGATGCTTCTCTTCGTAGTGGTTTGAAGCAGAAGATTACGCCAGAGCAATACAAAGAAATGGTTGAGAATGATACTATCACAGAGGCTTTGTGTGAGTATCCTGTAAAAGATGGTGATGTCTTCTTCTTGCCAGCTGGTCGTATCCACTCTATTGGTGCAGGTTGTTTCTTAGCAGAGATTCAGGAGACGAGCGATGTTACTTATCGTATCTACGACTTCAAACGGCAGGATGCAGAGGGCAATTATCGCCAGTTGCATACAAAGGAAGCGGCTGAGTGTATTGATTATACGGTCTATCCAGACTATCGTGACAGTATATGAAGCCCATCAGAACGAGCCAGTCGAGCTTGTTAGCTGTCCTTATTTCACTACTTCTGTTTACGACCTTTCACTGAGCCAATGACACTCGATTACAGCGACTTGGATTCTTTCGTTATCTTCGTTGGACTCAAAGGTGAGGGTGAGATTACTGATGCTGAGGGCAATACCATCTCTTTCTGTGAAGGTGAGAGCGTGTTACTTCCTGCAACAGCAACAACGGTCAAGGTTTCAGGCACTATTAAGTTCTTGGAGTCTTACGTATAAACAAGATTGTTAGATGAACAGCATCGCTTGATTTGACACTATAGTGGTGCGTGTCTAGCACCATAGTGAACCAAGTCTGACACTATGGTGTTGTTTCCTTCTCTTTATACAGAGAAAAGTTCATAACCGCAATAGTAAATGTTTTTCTTTGAAGATAATCGAGCGAGTGCGATAGAGAATATAGCAATCAGTATCCTTTCCAATTGGATAGGAGTACTGATTGCTATTTATAAATTCGAATCTTTATTTCTTCTTATTCTCCTGCTGTCCCTCAGCAAGAGCCAGTATGTCTTCGGCTTCACTTCGGTTCCCTCCTTCGTGACATATTTTTGCCAATAAGCAATGATGAGCGTCGTGAGTGGTAGGGCTATGATCAATCCGATAAAAGCCTAGAGTGCGCCCCATACAGAGAGCGAAAGGAGTAGAATAGCTGGGTTTAAGCCCATCGCCTTACCCATAATCCTTGGCGTTATCACCATGTCCGACAGGACTTAGTGCGATGCAAAGACAGCTAATGCTGAAGCAAAGATAACCCAAAAGTTCTGCCCAGTGTCAGCTGCTTTGAGTAATGCGAGGAAGACTGTTGGGATAAGAGCGAAGGTGTGAAGGTATGGAACGAGAGTTGAGGATGCCAATGAGTATTCCCATACCAATTGCCATCAGGAAGTCTATGATGGTGAAACCAATACAGAATAAGATACCCAAACAGAGTGAAACCAAGCCCTGTCCACGGATATAGTTGTTCAACTCTCGTTCAGCATCGACTGCTAATCCAGCCCAGAAAGGGCGTGCCTTCTTTGGGAATATCTTAATCCACTGCTTGACAACATCTCATAGTCAAGTAAGATAAAGAATGTATAGAGGAGTGTGATACATGAAGCGATGATAGAAATCACGATACTTGCTGTCTGGCCAATCACAGAGAAAATCTTTGGCATAGCACTCTTAATCGTTGCAGTGAAGTCCGGACTCTTCAGGAATCGTTCTATTTCTACCTGATTTTCCTTAATCCATCTCTGTACCATTGTTGAGATACTATTGGTATGTGTCGTCTCATGTAGATAACGATTGATAATCGTCATAAGCTTGTCAAACTGATCAATCATCGGTGGAACGATGAACATGAAGATGCCTGCAAGGATTGCTGTGGCAAATATAAAGGTTACGACGATGCTTAATGCCCTACCGGGTACGTGAAGTTTATACTGTACTGAATTTCACGATAGGGTAGAGAAGGTACACTAATAACCATGCTATAAAGAATGGCAAAAAGAACCTCAGAGAGTGAGTTAATGATAAATCCTACTGTCAAAACAGCTAATGCTATCAAAGCCCAACGTATGAATTTGTCAAAAGTAATCGTTTGTTGCATAGTGTTTTATTCTTTATTATTTGCTTCTTTCATTGTTGCCTTCTTGTAGCAATCACGGCACAATGGCTCATATTCCTGCTGCTCACCAAGCATACACGACGATCATCGGCAATGAGGCGGTGGCTTAGGTAGGCTAAAGCTCCGCATTTCACACCAGATAGCATGTACTTTCGTAACCTCATCAGCAATGGCACAAAGAGCAGGAATCGGACCGAAAGGTACACCCTAAAGTCCATGTCGAGTCCTGCAACGATGACGCGTACACCATTGTTTGCTAATTTGTTGCAAACTTCCGTGAGTCCTTCGTCTAAGAACTGTGCTTCGTCAATGCCTACGACGTCAATGTCTGAGGCAAGAAGGAGGATGTTGCCAGATGAGTCAATAGGTGTGGAATGGATAATGTTCTTGTCATGACTAACTACGTCCCTCATCCGAATAGCGTGTGTCAAGAGAAGGTTTGAAAATCTCAACTTTCTGTTTTGCAAACTTGGCACGTTTCATACGACGGATGAGTTCTTCTGTCTTACCAGAGAACATACTCCCACATATCACCTCAATGCGTCCTTGTTGACGTCTTTTCACCGTTATGGTTGTCTAACTTTGTCATAATCATTGCAAAGATATATAATTTATAAAGAATAGATAAACGTTAAGCGTTAAAATTATTGAGGAGGTGTTCACTTTGCTATATACTGCAATATTGAAGTGAGATAGAACAAGGATGTTTGCTAAAGTCTTTGTTTTTCGAAGATAATAGTTTTTATTCTTAAATTTTAGGACATCATTGTTACTTTGTCTTATGCTTGCAAACGGAGATGATTGTTACGTAAAAAGCTAATTTATTTTTTGTCCTTCTATTCATTTACTTTACATTTGCAACCAACAATGGGAACATTATATCTCGTACCGACACTGGTTGGAAATATGGAGGATATGACCCTCCGTGCTATCAGAATCCTGAAGGAAGCTGATTTGGTTTTTGATGTGAGGATACTCGTACATCAGGTATTTTGTTGAAACATTTTTGAGATAAAGAATCGTCTTATGTCTCATCATAAATTCAATGAACATGCAAGTTCAGCTGGTATTATTAATCGATTAAAAGCAGGTGAAACTGTTGCACTCATCTCAGATGCGGGAACTCCAGGTATTAGTGACCCAGGATTCTTCCTTGCTCGTGAGGCTGCAGCCAATGGAATAACTGTTCAGACGCTTCCAGGAGCTACCGCTTTCGTACCAGCATTGGTATCAAGTGGCTTACCTTGCGACCGATTCTGCTTTGAAGGTTTTCCTCCCTCAGAAGAAGTAGTAGTAAGACACATTTAGAGAGTTTAGCTGAAGAGACACGTACAATGATCTTCTATGAGTCACCTTACAGAGTGGTGAAAACCTTAGAGCAATTTGCTGAAATCTTTGGGACAGAACGACAGGTCAGTTGTTGTCGTGAGATCCTAAGATACACGAGGAGAGTGTCCGAGGAACGTTGGCGAGAGGTAATTGCTCACTTCAAAGAGACAGAACCACGTGGTGAGTTCGTCATTGTTGTGGCTGGAAAAAGAAAAATAAAGTCTTCTGATAGGAAGAAACAAACTGATAAAAAATAATAATGTATGAATAAACTATTAGTTCTCGCAGTATGTGGAGTTTTTGCACTGGCATCCTGCAATCAAGACAAGAAATCGGCATTGAACCCATCCGAAATACAGAGTGATTCTTTGCGCAGTGTTATTGATGCGCGTGATCATGAGATTAATGATATGATGGGAACCTTGAATGATATCCAGCAGGGCTTTGCTGCTATCAACGAGGCAGAGAATAGAGTAACTATCGCTAAGAATGGTGAGGCTGCTAACAAGGCAGAACAGATGAAGGAGAATATCCAGTTCATCGCTCAGCGTATGCAGGAAAACCGTGAACTCATTAAGAAGTTGCAGCAGCAGTTACGCGAGACAGGCTTTAAGGGTACGATGCAATGAAGGAAACTCTTAGCCGTCTGACAAGTCAATTGAGCGCAAAGGAGACTGAGTTGAAGCGGTTGCGTGCTGAGTTGAGTCAAAGAATATCCATATCAAGGAGCTTGATGAAACTATCACTGGTCTGAATACAGATGTTACTAATCTCAAAGCTGATAAGGAGAACCTTACAGCAGAGAAAGAAAACCTCACCAAGGAGAAAGAGAATCTCCAGACAGAGAGCAACCAGAAGACTGAGACTATCAATACACAGGACAAGCAGTTGAATACTGGTTGGTATGTATTCGGTACTAAGAGCGAGTTGAAGGCACAGCGTATCCTCGATGGAGGTAAGGTTCTTCAGGGTTCTTTCAACAAGGGTTACTTCACAAAGATTGATATCCGTGTTAACAAGGAAATCAAGCTTTACAGCAAGAGTGCTCATCTGTTGACTGCTCACCCAAGCAGCAGCTACACGCTGACAACTGATACAAACGGACAGTATGTACTCCGTATCACTGACCCACAGACATTCTGGAGCACAAGCAAATACTTGGTTATTCAGGTTAGATAATCAAAGAAAACAAAATAAGAAAAGAGGCATTCTCATTGTAGGGATGCCTCTTTTTCTATGCTCTGCTAAACAAACTTGAACGGTTATTGTTGTTTTTGTAAGTTTTATTCTATTGTATCACTCACTACAACGCTCAAAGCAAGCCTTATGAATGTGGTGTTTCGTCTTTTAATTCTGCTAATTTTGTGCTAAATAACAAGCTGAGTGTGACGAAGCCCTGCACCGATAGCACAATCCAATATACTGAACGTTGTGCAGCAAAGTAAGGATGAACTCAGATTGCGTTCCGTCAATATAGCGGTCAAAGATGGTGGGCAGTGTGAAACTTGCAAGCGTGACAATACAACCCAAAACAACCCCAACGACAAGCATTTTAAGCGACATCAGTTTGTTTTTCGGCTTTCTGCGTTGATATGCCTTGACTTCTTCGATGAGTTCCATCTGTCGTTGCAGTCTTTGCATGAAGGCATTGTCATCCGACAGTTGTGGATGATAGTCCGAGAGTAAGTCTTTCAAGAATTTATCTTCGTTCATCTTTCCAATATGTGTTTAAGTTCTTGCCGTCCACGTGAGAGTTGTTTCTTAATTGCATCCTCACTGTTTTCGGTTATCTCTGCAATCTCTTTTATCTGATAACCCTGCATATAATAGAGCAGGATACTTGTGCGCATTGTCTCCGAGAGCGTTGCCAACGCAGTGTGTAGTTCCTGATAGCGGAAGGCATCATCACTCTTACTGTTCCCTTGGAGTGTGATAGCCTTCTCAAGGGGTAGTTCCTGTTGGTGTTTCTGTTTGCGACGTGAGTCGATGAAGACACGATAAGCTATTTTCATCAGCCAAGCCGAAAACTGTCCCCGTTCGTCATATTGACTACTGCGAAGGTAAGCTTTGATGAGAGCCTCTTGAGCAATATCGTCAGCTTCAGCACTATTGCCGCAGCATAGGGCCGTCAGGAACCGGCGTAATGCTGCCTGTTCCCGACCGACCTGTTCGACGAATTGTTCTCTTGTCATAATAACCTAATCGTTGTCTTTCAAATTATTCAAAGTCTTTTTTTGGCACTGTTGTAGGCGGCTAACAGCCCGCAGCCTACTGCCAATGGGACAATGCCAAATATAGAGACTATAGGGAAAAATTTTTCAATAAAAACTTGCAAGATGCTCAGAGTTATCATAACTGAAATGGTTATGATACCACCTATAAAGCAAATTGTTCCCCAAAGAACTTCATAATGCATTTTTGTCATCAGTTGCTCTTTGTATGATTTCTTTGGAGGATTCAGTTTGCTGAGGAACTCTTGCACATTAACTTCAGGATTCTTCTCGATAATAGCCGTAACAATCTCGCTTCTTTTGTCTGTTTCGTGTTGTTTGTTACGGTAAGAGAGCCAAGCCATTATGATAGGAAGAACTACTGCAATTGCTATTGGAACGAGACTTTTAATGATTGATTCTAATATTACATAATTCATAATCATTTGTTTTTAATATGTTATACATTTGGTTTTCTTTCTGAACCGATTCACTTGTATAACGTTATTGGTTTTGTAAAGGTGACATCAAAGGCGTAAATTTATTTGTTTTATGGTATTAATTGTGTTCTTGATAATGGTTCTTTTTATGCTTACAATAGCCTTTGAGCGAATTATTTTCATGAAAATAAATATTTATTGTCGTGTAAATAATTATTTTTTTCTTCATGAAAAAGAAATATTTATTTTTCATGTAAATAATTCGTTAGCGTGTAGCTATAAGAGGTTAAAAGGGCATTTATCAGGAGTTTATCTCTTACCTCTAATATTCGTAGAGAGCATCGGTAAAATCCTTCCTCCTTTCTTTCTATCTCTTTATTAACATCAGCAACAGAGGTGATGTTTTAACTTCTTTCACTCCTTAATCCCTATCTTCTCTCTTGGAAGAATCGTTGCATCAAGGTGCGACATTCTTCTTCCATAACGCCATAGGTGACGTTAGCTTTTGGGTGAAAGGCTTTGGGTGCATACTCATGATAACCTCGTTTTTCATCAGAACAACCATAGACAATGCGTCGGAGCTGTGCCCAGCCTATAGCACCAGCACACATGATGCAAGGTTCTACAGTTACATATAGTGTGCAATCCTGCAGGTATTTACCTCCCAACTCATTGGCAGCCATGGTTATTGCTTGCATTTCTGCATGTGCAGTAACGTCGTTGAGTGTCTCTGTCAGGTTATGGGCACGAGCGATGATACGGTCACGGCATACCACAATAGCTCCAACAGGGATTTCACCTGCTTTATAGGCAGCTTCAGCTTCAGCCAATGCACGCTGCATATAGTATAGGTCTTTCTTGGTTTGTTCTTCTGTACTCATGCTGCAAAAATACGGGTTTTATTTTGATTTTACGAAAGATTATTCTAACTTTGTGCTGTCAATATTAATTTATACAAAGCTTGATGGGGGTAATAATGTTTAAGGATTTAGAAGAAGTAGATTATACCTTTGTTTCATCTGAGAATTGATGCGATACGTCTAAAGAATTAACTATTCTTCTTCTAATCGTCTTAACGCTTCCAACTTCCGCAAGTAAGCAACGAAAGACGCATGGCTTATCATAACGAACTGGGTAAATGGGGAGAGGATGTAGCTGTAAGCTATCTCCAGCAGTTGGGATATGTTATTCTTCATCGTGATTGGGATTATCATCATCGTGACTTAGACATTGTTGCAATAGATAATAGTGTGTTGGTCATCGTTGAGGTGAAGACACGTAAGAACGAGCAGTTTGCTGATGCCGATGAGGCTGTCACCGTACAGAAAGTGCGCTCACTCTCCATAGCTGCCAATGCATACGTCAAACGATATAGTATCAGTTTGGACATCCGTTTCGATATAATTACTGTCGTAGGGCAGCCAACAGGAACCAATGAGGTGCGCCATGTGAAGGATGCCTTTCTTCCATTCGTATAAAGAATAGATTGTAAATGAAGATAATAGATGCTGTGTTAGGGCTTTTTCAAGCCTACAGCTGTAGAAAAAGAAAGAGAAGTTAAGGTCGTAAGACTAGATTCTGTCGATAGTACAAACGCCTATCTGCGTACCTATACACCTGCTGAAGATGAGCCAATGACAGTCGTTGTTGCCGATTATCAGACAGCAGGAAAAGGGCAGGGGACAAATACCTGGGAGAGTGAAGCGGGTAAGAACCTGTTGTTCTCGGTGCTTGTACACCCGACGATGCGTGCCTATCTGTAGTCAGTTTCTACTCTCTGAAGCTGGTGCCTTGGCTCTGAAAAGAAGCTTGTAGCAGACTATGTGAAAAGAGGATATCCGCCTGAAATGGGTACCAATGACATCTATTGGAAAGATAAGAAACTGAGTGGAACACTGATTGAAACAAAGCTCGCTGCGGGACGTATAAAGGATTGCGTCTTTGGTGTGGGACTGAATGTAAATCAGGAAACGTTCCATAGTGATGCCCCTAACCCTGTTTCTCTCTGCCAGATTTTAGGGCATGAGGTTGATAAAGAAGAGCTATTGAAAAAGATTATCAAGAAAGTTCTCAGAACTCTCATCGGCTGTTAGAGATGGGCGGATACAATGATATCAGTGCTATGTATCACGAAGCCTTGTATCGCCGTGGAGGCTTTTATAAGTTCCGTGATGCTGATGGCGAGTTTGAAGGCGCTATCGTTGAAGTAGAAGACGATGGGCATCTCATCCTCCGTGACAGCAAGGGTATGATTCGTGAATATCAATTTAAAGAAGTAGAATTTATTATATAATAAGGTGTTTGGGAAAGTAAAGAAGTTCCTTCAACTCCTTCAACTCCAAAAATAATGGCAAGATTTAAAAGAATTCTCTTGAAACTTTCGGGTGAGAGTTTGATGGGAAAACAGGGCTTCGGTATCGACCCTGAGCGTCTTAGCGATTATGCTAAGCAGATTAAGGAAGTACATGAAATGGGTGTACAGATTGGTATCGTAATCGGTGGCGGTAACATCTTCCGTGGTTTGAGCGGTAGTCAGAAAGGCTTCGATCGTGTGAAAGGCGACCAGATGGGTATGTGTGCTACCGTTATCAATTCTCTTGCACTCAGTTCAGCACTTGAGGCAATCGGTGTGAAAGCTAAGGTTTTGACCGCTATTCGTATGGAACCTATCGGCGAGTTCTATAGCAAGTGGAAGGCTATTGAGGCTATGGAAGCAGGTTATGTTTTGTATCTTCTCAGCTGGTACTGGTAGTCCTTACTTTACTACTGACACTGGTTCAAGCTTGCGTGGTATTGAAATCGAGGCAGACGTAATGCTTAAGGGTACACGTGTAGATGGTATCTATACTGCCGATCCAGAGAAAGACCCAACAGCAACAAAGTTCTCTGATATTACATACGATGAGATTTACACAAAGGGTCTTAAGGTAATGGATCTCACGGCAACGACTATGTGTAAGGAGAATGACCCTACCTATTTATGTCTTCAATATGGACGTTGTCGGTAATCTGAAGAAGGTTATGGACGGTGAAGATATTGGTACGTTAGTACATAATTAAACCTAATCACAAGGGTAAGAACCTGTTGCAGTAGGTAGGTCTGCCATCTGCATCGGTTCTTTCACCCATGAGTGAGAAAGGAGTCTCTTTTTTTCCCTCATCTTGATGTAACTTCTCATTTGGTGCTAAAGCTCTGCATAAATGGTGTTAAGGCTCCGCACACATCGTGAATACCAACATCAACACATGTACTGTGAAAAACTTATTTGAGAAGAGAAAAACGAGGTTAATGTTTTTGTCGTAATATACAATAAAACACGAATGACCAAATCGTATGAAAAACGTTTACTGGTGACCAGTAATTTTTTATTGATGAATAAGAAGCATGTAATAATTGCTGTGGCGTATTTCTATGATTTTGGCTGTAACAAAAATAATCTGTATATTGTTCAATGTTATAAAAATAATTTGCTTATCTTTGTAACTTCAAATTTAAAATGTATAATGCAATGAAAAGAAAGAATACTTTACTGATCCTCCTTATGCTGTTCTTTAGCATCACAGCTATGCTACAGCAGAAGCCTATTCATGCTTCTATTCAGCAGAAGCAAGTTTCACCAACAGAGTGTAGAGGTCGTCTTTACAGCGAAGATTGACCAGGGATGGCATATCTATTCCACTAATCTCCCTGCTGATGGTCCTACCTCAGCATCTTTGCATATTGATAAGGCAGAGGGTGTTACTCCAGTTGGAAAACTAACAGCGCGTGGCAAGGAGTTGAATGTCTATGACAAGACCTTTGAGATGAAGTTACGTTATTTTTGAAAATAATGTAAGCTTCGTTCAGCGTTATAAAAATTACGGCTAAGACCTATATTATAAAAGGTTACTTAGAATATGGTGCTTGTAACGATGAGATGTGTTTGCCACCAATGCAGGAAGAATTTAACTTCAAGGGCAATGGACCTGCTTCCGCCCCTGCGGCAACACCCTCAACAGTCAACTCTGAGGCTGAGAAAACACCGACAGCTGCTGCTGATGTAGCAGCTGATGGTTTATCTGCACCTTACAGCGACAACTGCAGATACTGCAAAAAAGTCGGATGTGTTGCCAGTAGATACGGCAGGGGCTATAAAGCAAGAGAATGCTGAAGTAAATGCTGATGTTAACGTGGCAACCTGTTATTAAGGAGTTATCAGCTTTTAATAGTTCAAAAGATAGCACGAACAGTTCTCTTTTTGGCTATCTTTCCTTATGGGTATTCTAGGTGGGTTCATCGCTTTACTTTACCCCATGTGTATGGTACTATCATTCCAATGACAGTTAGTTTCTTCCTCAAAAAGGGCAAGGATGACCGTAAGAAGGGTATTCGTGATGCAGTGACCTACGGCTTGTCAATCATCGTCATTTATATGGCTTTGGCAACGCTTGTTACTTGGGCTTTCGGTCCACAGAAGTTGAATGAGTTGGCAACAAATGCACCGTTCAATGTCTTCTTCTTTCTTCTGTTAGTAGTCTTTGCTTTCAGTTTCTTCGGTTGGTTTGAACTGATTACCTTCTTCATGGGGTAATGCGGTTGACAATAAGGCTTCTGCGACAACTGGTTTGCTTTCTATCTTCTGATGGCATTCACCTTGTCATTGGTAAGTTTCTCATGTACTGCTCCTGTCGTTGGTCTTCTTCTTGTTCAAGCAGCAACAAGTGGTGACTGGTAGCCCCTGCAGTGGGTATGTTTGGTTTTGCTTTTGGCTCTTGCCTTGCCATTTTCACCTCTTCGCCCTCTTCCCAACTTTGCTTTAAGAAAGCGCCAAAGTCAGGTTCATGGATGAACATGATTAAGGTCGTGTTGGGTTTCATCGAATTGGCATTCTCACTGAAGTTCTTGTCAGCAGCCGACCTCGCATACGGCTGGCACATTCTTGATCGTGAGACATTCCTTTCTATTTGGATAGCTCTCTTCGGTCTCTTGGGTCTTTATCTTATTGGTAAACTCAAGTTCCCACATGATGATTCAGAACAGAAGGCTATGCCTGTACCTGCTATCATGCTCGGTCTTTGTTCATTGGCTTTCTCTATTTATATGCTTCCAGGTTTGTGGGGTGCACCTGTTAAAGCGGTAAGTGCTTTTTGCGCCACCCTGTTAATACACAGGATTTTAACCTTGCTCCACAGACGGTGCACGCCGCTTATACAGATTATGATGAGGGTATGCGTGCAGCTGCTGCAGCTGGTAAGCCTGTCTTGGTTGACTTCACAGGCTTCGGATGTGTGAACTGTCGTAAGATGGAGGCATCTGTATGGACTGATTCACGTGTAGCAGATAAGTTGAATAAGGACTACGTTCTCATCTCACTTTATGTAGATGATAAGACCCATTGAAGCAGCCTGTTGAGGTGAAACTCCCTGATGGAACTTCACGTACACCGCGTACTATCGGTGATAAGTGGAGCTATTTGGAGCAGACTAAGTTCGGTTATTTGGCTCAGCCATTCTATGTGCCTTTGGACAATGCGGGTAAACCATTGAATGGTAGCTTTAGCTTTAAGGAAGATGTACCTGCTTATCTTGAGTTCCTTGATAAGGGATTGGAGAATTATCGTGCACAACAGCAGTAAAATAATAATGAGATAATGTCGCTCTTGGCTGTCTTTAGATAGTTAAAAGTAGAATAGTTATATATTCAATAAAGGATTGTATCAAAGAAACTGTTAATGGTTTCAATTTGATACAATCCCTTTTATTAGTACCCTTTTGAAGACATGTCTATTCCTTTACTTTCCGTGTCTTAAGAGTATGTCATTGAAGAATATTTATTTATGTTATTCTATCTAATTCCTCAATTCCGCAGCATTATTCCTTGTGAGGTACTTTTTATATATTGAGTGACATTTTTGGGGTTTATCCATTGATATGGGGATTTTCTGGGGTTCTTGGTTCTTGCATAGACATGAAATCCCCCACCCAAACTCAATGGGAAGTATGAAAAACCACCAAAAATGATGTTTATTCAAGGAAGACCTCAGAGTAGTAGGTTTTTATTTGTATATAGGTTCAGAACGTTCTGCCTTCCAGTGCTCACCATTTTGCTGGCACGCTGACAAAATGTAGGATAAAGGCTTTTCAGCCTGCTTTGTCTTTTTCAATGGCTTGACCTTCTCACTGATATTACGGATGAGATAGAGATAGAAGTTCTTCAGCATGGCGGTAACCATCATGAAAACCATGTTCTCAGCCATAAAGGAAAAGGGCAAATGCGACCAGCCAAAGTCATTGTTCTGTATGTCGAAGTTCTTTTCGCTTGCTCCACGCTCATTATAAAATGTAATGATGTCTTTCTCGGTAGACATCCAGTTATTGGTGAGGATACAGCGGTATGTGTATATTACTCCGAACATATCCGTCTGTTGCTTGCCTTCCTTGTCTTTCAAAGGACTACGCTGTACGACAAGCCTGTATGACTTTCCTTCTATTAAGTTGTCCATACTGACGGAGGTGACATCGCATCTCTCATAGCCAACTTCAACACTCTTCCATTCTTTCAGCTGGCGGAAGTCCTCACATCGGCTGCCGCAGTTGGCAGCACGTATATAGAACGTGTTGCAGCGCTGCTCTACGGTTTGGATAATTTCCTTTGAAAACGATCCACAATCAGCACGGAAACGCTCTATTACCACACCAAGTTCTGAGGTTACACGGTCCATAATGCGACGGAGCGTGTCTTCTTGATGGAATCTCACATTGGTGTTTCCGTCACGATTCTCACCTCCGACTATGATTCCCCCAATGGAAGCCCAACCAGGGAAATAGCCAAAATCCTGCTTGTAAGAATACTTTGCATCGAACTTGTGGGCTGGAATAAACTGGTGGTCAAAGTCTAAGTCAACATGACTACCCACCTTTATAAGCCCCATCCTCCGTATCATTCGTAAAAGTAAGGTATTCAACTTCTGTGCCGTGTTGAAACTATACGACTTGTCGGAGGTTTCGCTCTTATAGACAATATTTTTCTCGGCAAGCTCCTTTAGTCCGCGCCCCACAGTGTCGGCACCGGGTAATAGCGTATCAGGTCTCTGTCTGAACTGCCCTATAAGCACATTGATGTCCTCAAGGCATTCTCCACCACAAAGGTAACTGAAGAAGAGAGAGCCGAAAATACTTCCATGGCTGAATGCTTTGCCGCTACTTCCACGTTTGCCCAATACAGATTCGGTAAGTTTTTCAAAGCCCAACTTTGAGAAAACGTCCATAATATGATAAATTCCACCGAAAGAAGTGATATTCTCGTTTTTAATTGCTACCTTTGTCATGTCAGATATTTGCTTATTTGTTATGTTGGTAGCACTAAGATAGGTGAAATTTCTGACATATCCAAGTGTTTCGAGAACTTTGTTTCTCAGACACTTGGAGTTCTTACAAGAATTTATGCTGCGGAATTAAGGTAATTTATACATCCCTTTAGATTTTTTTCTTGCACATTCTAAAAAGATGTTATACCTTTGCCGCCGTGATGAGTTTATTAACGACATATCCGACGACTATAGCGCAGCAAAGAATCTTTGATTTCTTTGCCTTTTTGTGTTTTTATATTTGGTTGTCTCTGATATTTTGCTAACACACAGGTGCTACTGGCGTTTAATCATACATTTATTCTTTCATCCTATGCGCATGTGAAGCGTGCCGTAAAGCTTGTAAACAAAGGACTTCAAGGAGTTCCCTTTGTTCGCTTTTTGTGCCTGTTTGCGAGCAGGCTAAAAAGGCAAAATAAGAAACATTTAACGACTGGATTTACCGCAATAATTCATTGTAATTCTCTGATTAATTTGTTTTCTCTCGTTGTTTTCTCAGGCAGGCAGCGGTGGTATGCTGCCCTACCTTTTAGAGGATGAACTGTGAGATAAGGAAAAGGAGGAGCGCAAGCAACATCAAGATTAGAAAAAAGTGACTTACAAAAATATTCACAAATCATTAGATTTCATTAATTAATTAGATTAATTTTATGAACCATTAAACTCAAGATAGAAATGGAGAAACATTCTAAAGCAGACTACTTGGCACCAATGTGCCAGTTAGTCAGAGTGAGCGAAACGAGTTACCTCATGGATACGTCCTTCCCGACGACTCAGCACAGACCAGCGAATCACGGCGGTATGATTTCAAGTGCAAAGGCTTCTATGTCATGGGAGGAAGACGAGGAAGAGGACGAAGAGAACCCATCATGGGAAGACTAACAGAGTTATTAACAAACAGAGCAAAGTAACAATAGAAGACAACAATGAAACAACATTCATTTACCGCACAACTAAAGTCTTTGGCAGTCGTGTTTGGCATAGCCTTTGACTTTTGCATCCTGCGCTAAGGAAGATGTGGTACAGGAACACAACAAGTACGGAGGGCGATAACGACAAGAACCTCACTACATTTGTTGCAGGCGACGAAACTAAGACCCGCACATCAATGGATTATAACAGTGGAAACTTCTATTGGGAGAAAGGCGATTATATCTACGTAAAGGATGACAACGGGGTATTGCAGAAGAGTACGAACGCTCCAACGAGCAAGGTAGCTGCTTTTAAGTATAAAGTGCCAGGCAAGTTTACTGCAAATACAAGTTATAAGGTTTATTACTTGGGCAAGAACAGTAGCGGCAACTCAGTAACTATCTCCAACAGACCAGAGCCAGCTCCAAAACAATACTGCACACTTCGGCACAGCAGGTGATTATGGTACAGCAACTGCAAATAAGGTGACAGGCAAGAATCAGTTTGCGTTCGAGTTAGAGCATCAGCCAGCTTACTTAGTTTTTCCAGCCTTACACAAGTAACACAATTCTACATGACTGTTAGCTTAACCAAGGTAAGTAAGCTCCGACAACGATATAGCGAGACCTATAATTTCAACTCAACAACAGGTGCATTAGACGCTTCTGCAGTAACAGATGGCAAACAGATAGTCTTAACGACACAAGACCCAACATGGGGCAGCACTTACTACAACGGCTTCCCCTGACTAACAGCACAGCCAGCGTAACAACTAACGGAGCTTACATGGTAATCAAACCAGGAACTCATATCTTAAGGGTACGTTATTGGGTAAAGGACGTGGCAACAAATGTGGAGGGCACCATAACAAAAATACTCCCTTCAACAACCTATGCTTCGAACACCTACTACGATATGACTGCAAACCTCAACGTACGCAACTACGACGGCGACCATTACTATGTGGGATGCTCAGCAGCAATATTGGTATGGTTACGAATGGACAAAGCATTTGTCAGGAAACACAGGGGCAACCAACTCTAACTATACCAGTTCATCAAACTACGCACAGAGCAACAGCGACCCTCGTTACTACAACGAAAGTTATCCTGGTCTATACATAAGCAACCCTGCTACCCACACTTCCTGCAAAGACCTTCCCAATGCTAACGAGATGTCTTGGTACGTAATGTACGGTGATCCACATTGGGACGATGACGAATTATGGACAACTATGGGTCATTTACATAAAGGTGGCATGTGGTTTAGAAGAAGTCCGTGTTGCAAGGCGAGTCATTACAACACCGAACTTTCCGCTGATGGTTCAACCGACCTGCGTACAACGCACAAGTACTACATCAACAGCAGTAGTAGTATCAATAATTCCAGTCTTCCTTCTGCTGCCGACGCAGGTAATTATTTTTCACCTGCCCGCCCTTGGTAACTACAACTCTGGTCAGCTGTACTACGTTGGCTACAATGGCTACTATTGGTCGTCAGTGCTCACCCGTTGAACAGCAACCTTGCGTACTAACCTGTACTTCGGCAGGGGTAACGTCCGCGTGGGCGGCGGCAACCGCGACCTCGGGTTCAGAGTCGGTGTGTTTGAGTAGTCCTAAAAGCCCACCGACCCTCCCGAAGAGGGAGGGATCTAATGGGATATAGAGAAGAGATAAGAGAAATTCTAACAGGTTGCAAGGAAATTTCTAACGTGTTAGAAATTTGCGAGGGAACGTGTTAGCGAGAAATTTCTAACGTGTTAGAAATTTTCTTCGACCCGTTAGAAATTTTACTCTGACCTATTATTGATTTTAGACCTCCGCATCGTGCGGATTTTTCTAAGCTTTGCGGAGGTTTCTGTTTCTTTTGAATAGTGAATAAACACGCTTTGATTAAGCTAATCAAAACTGGGTGAATAAAAACGAAACAAATGAAAAACGTGTTGCTGCAAAAGTGCAGCATAAGTAAATAATAACTAATAAAATTTTAAACACAATGAAAATCAAATTGATTGAAAGAAGAAAGCCGGGTACAAAAGACTGGACCGGGTAAGTTTTATACAAGTCCTGTGAACGTGGGAAAGAAGACCTTGCGAGATGTTGCGCGCGACATTGCGGGGCGTTCTTCGTTGACCCGTGGTGACATTGAGAACGTGCTGGCGAACTTTATGGACTGTCTGCCTCATTATCTCCGTGATGGCTTTAGCGTGCAACTGGGAGAGTTTGGCACGATGCGCCTGACACTGTCAAGCGAGGGAGCTGCAACGGAAAAAGGCTTTTAAGACCGAGACAATCAAGCCACGTGTAACGTTTACGCCGGGTGTAGAGCTGAAAGCTGCGCTGCGTGATAACTCGTATGAGACGGTGAAGGAAACTCACCTCGGTGCTAAGCCTGCACCTAAAACAGGGGGCAGCGAGGAGTCTTTGCCAGCCTAAGGGAGAGGGCGACAGTTAAGCAAAGATAAAAGAAAAGGAGTTTGCGAATCAAATCAGGAAAGCGTTCGCAAACTTTTTGTTTTTGGTTGCGAACGCTTTTTAGGGATGTGAAATGTAGATAAATGGGCGTTAGATATATTCGGTTTTACAGCTGCCAAGAGGGCGTAAATAACAATGATGAGATAGTAGCGGGAATGCTACTAAAGTGCCTGTTTGACTATCAAAAACAATAATAAAGGAGGTTTTC
>BNJV01000981.1_pt1 | contig 102862 bp, 152 predicted proteins | sample 8540591 | NCBI WGS metagenome assembly BNJV01 (sample SAMD00202457, study PRJDB9452) | human saliva metagenome | host: Homo sapiens
CAGATGCTTTCTAGCCAGAACCCATCCAAATGTGAAACAAAATCCTTTTGATTTTTTATATTTTCCAGTGGCCTTCAACCTTCTTCCTTTGTATAATAGGCAATCAAAAATCTTGCTTCTTCATTCCACTTATATTTATATCATAGACATTCCATAATCATATCCATGTGATAAAATCCATATTTCCATAGTTTCTCCTAATTACGGTTACTTTAGATTTAAACCCTTTGTAGTAATCTTTCCCAATTATCATGGTTCTAATTTCAAATCCTTCAGGAAATCTCAAAACCTCATTTCTTTCCATTTATCAACAATTTCAATGCTTTGTTGAAAACTTATTAATTTATCGTCATCCTTTTCATCTCTATGATACATGTACACTTTTTATCTTTTGTTTTTCAGATTTCATAATTTATTTCCTTTTACAAAATCAATGAACTTATAAAAATCTACACATCCATATTCAAAACTTTATCTCTTTTCAACTCAAAAATAACCTCATTCAAAATATCATAATAACTTCACCCTTACTTTGACTAATTTTTTACTGAAGTCCATCTTTTAATAATTTCTAATCACATTTTCACTGACCATTACAGACGCATTATTTGCCACTATAATATCCAAATTTTCTTTTCAGCTTTTTAAGGCATTTTCCTTATATTGTTAGTTTCTGCCGCAATCCAACTAATAGCTGTTTTTCCTTCTTCTTACTCATCTCAACAAAATATCAGGATTTCTAACCAATTCTATAACCAAATCTGATCGATTTCTTATTTTTCCCTTTGTATTCCTTTGGTCTATAATCAGCAACTGCCCACAAGCTATGAAAATATCAGTATTCTTTAAAATACCATCCACTTTCTCTACATTTCCAACACCGATTCCACAGAAATAAAATTTAAGCCCATTTGGAACTTTCAGTCAATAGGCCCACTAAAAGTTACCTGCCCCCAAATCAACAGCCGCCTGAGCAAGTGAATATCCCATTTTCCCACTGAATTATTTGACAAATATCTGACAGATCAATATTTCTCCTTGTCTCGCCCACTTGTTATAAAATTCCTTACCTTTCAAGACTATATCAAAATTCTCAAATTTCGAAAAAATACCATATCTTTCTATTCCATCGACAATATCCTCTGCTCACTCATTCTCCCTTCGCACTATAATTGCAAGCAAGAAGTCCTTCTGCATCAATAAACCTATACACAAAAACCTTTATAACATTTACTTCAAATCAGATTTTCATACATATTCACATTCATTGCCAAAAGCAAAAACACTGGCTTTCTCTTACGAAACAGCAGAAATAACTGTCTAAGTATATCATCTAAATCCCCATTTGCAACCTTCCAATTATATTATAAGTCGCAGCAACTCAAACAACATCCATCAAATCCGCAAATTAACATGCCCAACTCATAATGTGGATTACTGCCCACATATCCACATAAATCCTATTTCGATAAAGTTCAGAGTCAAAGGACTAATGACGCAGCATTCTCAGTCATCACAACTTTCACATTATATCACTTCTTTTCAAAACACAATCCCAGCTATATATGCCACAATTCCTATAACTCCAACTAAAATATTTTCATTTTTTCCCTTCTTCTCTTAACCAAAAATTACAATAAATCATAATCTGACTCTCCATCACTATTATCCTTAATTTCCACTCCAAATTACACAACTCATCCAATTTCATCAGATAATTTGAAATTCCTCACTTTGCTCAATTACAACAATTTTATCAGCAATTCAATTAATTTTTTGTCAATTCCATATTTTCCCATCTTCCTCCTTCACAGCATTTTCTACTTCAATCGCTATTCAAACACATTTTCTAATTTTGCCTTCAAAGAATCATAAGATTTTTTTTTTATTTCATAATAAATTGTGGAAAACTCATTTTCATTTGTGGTAACAACTTATTTGTTTCCTAATCTGATTGCAAATAGTCGCTAGTGCTTGTGGTGTGTCTATATCCTCATCCATCGCCTCTCTTCAAATTTTTATCAAATTCATCAATTTTTGAGAAAACTTGAATTTTTTAACATTTTCTTATTTTTTCATTTTACATTTTTAACAATATCTTTCAACTTATTCATTGATTTTATAATAAGCGAAAACGCTTTTTTTGTATCCTCCATATTCTTCGAATGAAAGTTAATCGGCTTGTACGCGTGCTAGAATAAAAGTCTTTACTACATTCCCAGAAATCTTTTCAAGTATTTCCAGAAGCGATTAATGGATGAAGGAGTATTAAAAGATGAGGTTTCACTGACTCTCGTGATGTGAGAAGACAGGAAGCAGAATATTAATGCTAATATAAAAGAGAAATTTGATGAGCTGATTTCCAACAAAGTACACAAATGCTATTCGTGAAAGAATACGTAACTCAGGAGAAATGATAGATACGTAATTGTTGTAAAGACAGATTTTGAAGGGGCTTATTAAAGGAATAGAATACGATAGGTCTGCGACAGGAAGTGGCTAGTTTACATTGAGCCTTTAAATGTTGTTTCATTAAATAATAAAATTACGGAATAAGGAGGCTCGTGAGCGTGAGGAAATTAGAGGTCACTGCTTGGGACTTAAGGTGAACTTGTAAAACGAAAAAGGAAGAAATTCGAAATTAAAGAAATTTGGAAAGACTGACTTCCTTTATTGATGCAAAAACAACTTAATTAAGTTAATAAAATGTATTGTTCCAAAAATTATTAACAAGGAATATTTGAAACTGGTTGAAGTAAGATATCCACACTGATGAAAATACAGTTGTGCCGATTAATTTGAACTTGAACCTCAAAATATAATGCTGACATGGGCCTAATACCGGAGGGAAGACGGTAACATTGAAAGTGAAGGGTCTTCTTACAATTATAGTACTATCTCGCAGTATCTGATTCCCCTGCAAACGAAAAACTGAAATTGATATTTCTTTACAATGTAATTGGCTGACATTGAGATGAACAAAGTCTGGAGCAAAACTTATCATCATTTTCGGTAGGCAATGTAAGCAAAATAAAAGATATAACTGAAAAATGCAAACAGTAACCACTTGTATTGATGACGAATTGAAGCGGAACTGGATCCAATGGAAGGGTCAGCTAAGTAATGGCAATCATTGGGATTACTTGAACAAAAACACGTAACTTCAATAATCACAACCCATTACAGCGAAGTAAAGCATACGCCTTTAACACAACAGGAATTAAAAGTGCATCAATGGAATTTGACGTAGAAACATTGTTCCAACGTACAGACTGGTTGGAAGGAATACCAGAGAAAGTAACGCCTTTATAATTGCAGCAGGGAAGAAAATACGGAATTAGTGAAGAAGTAATTGGAAATGCGAAAAGCTACATAAGTGAAGATAATCAGCGTGTCGAAGAAATGCTAAATCATTAAAGGAAAAATGATGAGCTTGGAAACAATGCAAGTACAATTAGAAGTAATAAGAATTGAACTGACAAGCAAAAGAGCATTTATGGAAAGCAAAATATGATAAACTTGAAAATGAAAATGAGGGCTTTTATGAAAACAAAGCCATGAGGAAGCCAGATAATTACTTGAAAAACATGCAGGCAAAAGCTAAACTTAATTGACAAAATTAACAGTTAGAGGGAATCTAAAAAAGAAGATGCCAAAAACGCCAAAGAAGCCCTCGACATGCTACGTGAACACGTATTATGATAAAAGAAAAAATGTAAAGGAAAGAAAGTCAATACTCAAAACGTAGATTTTTCGGTTGGGGAAGAAGTGTTTTGCAAAACAATGAACCAAAACAGTATCTTTGAAAATAATGCTAAAACAACTGTATTCAAGTGCAACTGAATATTAAAGCTGGTTATCAATCGACGACATTAAAAATTCAAAAGAAAAACAATAAATTCAAAAACTGGCCTCACTAAACGAACTTCCCAAGTACGAGGAGAACGACTTACGTGGAATGAATGCCGATGGTGCTAATGCAGAACTAGAAAACAACATATGACAGAGTGGATGCTAAGTAGGCTACCAAGGAAATTCCAGCATAATTCACGGAAAAGGAACAATGGTCCTAAGTGAAAAAATCCACGAATACCTAAGAACTTCAAAATATGTAAATAGAATTTAAAGATGCTAATCAGAACGAAGGTGGAATTGGGTACGGTGGTTGGCTTTTGAAGTAGGAAATTTGATTCAAAAGGAGATTTTTAAATTTATGAAAATAAAAAATCTTTTTATATAAAAGACCTAAAGGATTGAGAGATATATCTATAAATTTTGAAAATGATGAGCCATTAGATTTAGTAGTTTTAGCAGGTTCAAATGGAAGCGGGAAAACAAGAGTATTAGAAAGTATTTTAAAATATTTTCAAGATCACTTTAATTATAAAACAGAATAATATTGCTTTGCGAATATTTTATGAAGAAAAGAAAAAATTGTATAAGTAATAAGTTCAAGATTTTTTACAGATTAGAATCTTTAGTTATTGTAAGCTAATGATCCATTACGTGAAAAACATATTAAAATAAAAAATAAATTAGATATTTTACCAAAGTAATTTATGTCCAACAGAAATAACCCTAAAAAATGAACACAGCTTCTGACTACTTTTTAGTTCAAGAATATAAATTTATTAATATTGTGAATACAAATTTAATAAAAAGATATTCCGTCTTATAGCTACAAAATGATTTCCAGCAATGCTTAAAAAATAAAATGAAAAGGGTTGAGATGTACAAAAAAGTTTTTATTGAAATAAATGAAATATTTGAAATTTTAGATATAGATGTAAAAGCTGAAGATATTTCGCAAGATGGTAAAATATGCCGATTTTCATAAATTCAGCAGGAGATAAATTTGATATAAAATGAATTATCTTCCGAGAAAAGTGAATTGTTTTACGAACTTTGCCATAAAAATACTAAAATCCGTAAAATTCCATTATCCCTGATTGATGAACTCGAACTTTCATTGCATCCAAAATGGCAAATAAAGAATAGTGGATGTATATAGAAAAAATCGGGAAAAATAATCGATTATTATTGGTGACACATTTCGCTGTGCTATATTTGGGGAGTGTGGAGAAAGAAAAATATTATGTTGCTGATAAGGATAATGAAGGAAAAATTGTGATTAAAACTGTGATGAGTTGTATGATTCCTTATGGACAGCCGACAGAGAGAATATTAGAAGATATAATGGGGTCGAAAACAACTAGGGAATCGTGAAATATTTGATAGATTGAAAAAATTAGGGAAATAGTAAAATGAAAGTTGAATATGAAAACTGATGAATTCAAAAAGATTATGTTAGAGCAAGAATCTTGTTGGGAACGACAGATGAAGATATTATGCTTATAGATATGGAGATTCAAATTCGAAAGAAAGGATTGAAGAATGTTAAAATATGTAAATCCTTTGGAGAGCCCTCGATTTTTGGAAAAGGATTTAAAAAAATCAGAAACCTAAAACTCTCGAAAGACTTCAATTTTAAAATAAAAGGTGAATTGAAAAATCATATGGTTGAAAATGAGCAAAATAAAAGATAATTATTTTTGTCCTTATTGTGAGAGAAAAAATTGGCACAGAGAAAAAGTCAGATAGGAACATATTAAAACCAAAAAGATCAGTTTCCACAATTATTTGTCAAACCATGGTATCTACAATACAGGTTGTCTTAATAAGCGCTGAGAGTTGTGGTTCAAAGAAAGTGCAATAAATGGAGGAAAGTATTTGTGGAAAATCCAGTAATTTTATGAACCAAGCAAATATTTTTCTTATATAATAGAATGACAGGAGAGATAATCCTCAAAAAGATAGGTGCTGATATATAGATTTACAAAGAAAGCAAATTATACAATTGAAATAAATCTGAATGATGCATTAAAAAGATTGCTTAAAAGGAAGAAAAAGTGGTAATATTACATATCAAAAGATATAAAGATGAGGAAAAATATTAAAAAGAAATATCTGAGGATTTAAGACTTTCCAACATTGAGAAATTCTGACTAGAGAGTTTCTAATGAATTAAGTTGGAAATATTTATCAAAGTTTTAGCTTTACAGCCATCAGGAATGTTCGAGGGAGAAATTAAAAATGAAACTCACAACACAATAACAAATAAAATTGAGTGAATTTAAGACAATAGAAGAAAAGTAAAATTGAAATGTATTGTTTTGCGGGCCTACTGTCTCATAATTACATGCTATTTGGGGGAATGCACGTCCGATTGTGGTGTTTGATACATGTTGGCACGATATTTTAAATATAAAGGGATGGAAGTTAATTATGTTCAGAGATTTTACGGATGTGGATGATAAGATTATAAATAAGTCTATGGAAGAAGGGACTTCTGCGAGGTGAGGTTTCGGAAGAAATATACATATGAGGATAACAGTGCTGAATATTCACCGAGGGTGTTCAAAAGACCCTAAGGATACTAGAGAATATGGTGGAAATTATTGAGATTATTTCAAAGTAATTGATAATGGTTTTGCTTTACGAGAAAGATGGGGATGTCTATTTTCTTGGAGGTAGATGAGATTATGGGAAATTGTCGAGATCAGGAAAATTGAGTGGAGCTGGAATCCTGGGGCTAGGGACTGATGCTTTCTGATATTAAGAAAATCCAGTAGACTTTTGCCCTTTGGAGAAAAGAAAAGATGGAGAGCGTTCCTGAATCGCGCCTTAGACAGGGACGTCCTGGATGGCGCTATAGAGATGTAGAGTGCGTGGCAGTGTCTTGGGGATACATTTGATATTCATGGTGGTGGACAGGTGAAGTTTCTCGCATCATGAAAATGCAGATTGCCTTAAAGCAAAGTGTGATGCTTAATCACGGAAATTTTGCAAAATTACTGGCTTCTACAACGGATTTATTCAGATCAAATGGCGACAAGATGTCATCAAAATCACTAGAAATTTCTTTTTGCTTCGTGAAATACTTGAAAAATTTCTCTGTGTGTGATAAAGACTTTTTATTCTAAGCACGCGCATTACAGAAAGCCGATTAACTTTTTCATTCGAGAATATGGAGGATACAAAAGCGTTGCAAAACATTGTAAAATCAATGAATAAATTTAGAAGATATTGTTAAAATGTATGAAAATAGAAAATGTTAAAATCTCAGAGTTTTCTCATTGATGAATTTGTGACATTTGAAGAGGCGATGGATGAGGACAAGGAGACACACCACAGGCACTAGCGCGACTATTTTTGATCAGATTAGGGAAACAACAAACTATGTCCCCACAAATGAAAAATGAGTTTTCCACAATTTATTATGAAATAAAAATCTTATGATTCTTTGCAGAAGGCAAAATTAGAAAATGTGTTTGGAACAGTCGATTGAAGTAGAAAATGCTGTGAAGGAGGGAAGAAGAAAATATGGAATTGACATTAGATTGACTGAGTTGATAAAATTGCGGTAGTGAGCAAGAAGTGAGAAAAATTTCAAATTATCTCGATACGAAATTGGGATGAGCTGAAGAAAACTTGGCGTGGAAATTAAGGATAATAAGGATGGCAGTACAGATTATAATTTATTGTACTTTTGATTTAGAGAAAGAGGGAAAAAGCCTGAAAAATATTTTAATAGGAGTTACAGGGGAATTGCGGCATAGCAAATCAGCGGCTGGGATTGTATCGACTTTTGAAAAGAAAGGATATAATGTGAAAGTTGTGATGACTGAAAATGCTGCATGATTGGTCCTTTGACTCTTGAGAGCTATCAAGAAATAGGATTTATGATGTGGATATGGGACAGCATCCGCATTATGTAGGTGGAGCACTACTTTCACTTGCGGATTGTGAGCGGATGTAGTTTTGACTGCACCACGCGACTTATAATACATAATTCTGGAAAAGCTGCAAATGGGATTGCAGGACGATATGCTTATCGACAATTCTGTCTGCTTGTTTCAGTGGCGAGAAAGCCAGTGTTTTTGCTTTGGCAATGAATGTGAACATGCATGAAAATCCGACTTTAGAAAATATGATAAGCTGAAAATCTTTTTGGGTATGGGTTTATTGATGCAGAAGAAGGACTGTTGCCTGCGATTTATAGCAAGTAGAGAATGAGTCGAGCCAGGAGAGATATTGTCGAAGAAATAGAAAAGATACAGTATCAAAATTTGAGAATTTTGATACAGCCTTGAGAAGGTAAAAATTCTTATAACAAGCGAGCGAACAAAGGAAAATATTGATCCAGTCAAGATGTTGTACAAATAATTCAAGTGGGAAAATGGGACATTCACTGCTCTCCGGTAAGTACTACTGATTTGGGAGTCGAAGTAACTTTAGTAGCGGGCCTACGGACTTGAAAGGTTTCCAAAATGCTTATTTTATTTCTGTGGAATCGGCGTTGGAAATGTATGAGAGAAAGTGGATGAGTATTTTATATACTGACATTTAAATACACAGTCTTGTGAAGCGCCCATGATGCAGACCAAAGGAATACAAAAAGGAAAGACATAAAGAAATCTGCTCCAGATTTGCTAGAGGTGGTTAGAAATCCTGATATTTTGCTAGAGATGAGTAAGAAAGGAAAAACAGCTATTAGTTGATTTCGGCAGAAACTAACGATATAAAGGAAAATGCCTTGAAAAAGCTGAAAAGAAAAATTTGAATATTATAGTGGCAAATAATGCGTCTGTAATGGGCAGCGATGAAAAATATGATTGAAATTATTAAAAAGATAGGACTTCGGTGGAAAATTAGTCAGAAAAGTAAGATAGAGCTGGCTTATGATATTTTGAGTGAAGTTATTTTTGAGTTGAAAAGAGATAAAGTTTTTGAAATTATGGATGTGTTGATTTTTATAAGTTTCATTGATTTTGTAAAAGGAGAATAAATTATGAAATCTGAAAAACAAAAGATAAAAAGTGTACATGTTGTATCATCAGAGATGAAAAGGATGATGATAAATTAATAGGATCAACAAAGGAAAAAGGCATTGGAAATTGTTGATAAAAATGGAAAGAAATGAAAGGTTTTAGGGATTTTCCTGAAGGATTTTAAAATTAGAACCATGATAATTGGGAAAAGATTACTACACAAAAGGGTTTAAATCTAAAAAGCCTTAAAATAATTAGGAGAAACTATGGAAATATGGATTTTATCACATGGATATGATTATGGAGATGTCTATGATAAATATAAGTGGAATGACGAAGCAAGGTTTTTTAGGTGCCTATTATACAAAGGAAGAAGGATTGAAGGCACTGAAAAATATAAAAAATCAAAGGATTTTTGTTCACATTTGATGGGTTCTGGCTAGAAAAGCATCATTTGGATAAATATGCTGGATGGGAAGGTGGTTATGTTACTTATTATAAAGAAGATGAGGTAAAAATTGATAATTCAAAAATCAAAATTATATGTACTTTCTCATTTTTATTATACTGGTAAAGATAAAAAATAAAGAAAAAACATCGAATTTTATCAGTATGTTTGTCAAAAATTAGAAGTTAGGGAAGAAAATAAAGGAATATCAGAAAATAGAAGGATTTTCTTCACATATTTCTAATTTTTACATTGAAGAATATATTTTGGATGAAGATAAATAAAAAGAAAGGAGTGGCTATACAAATTTAGCGAATTAATGTTATGGATAATGAAAAGAAAAATTTAAATAGAGTTTTTGAATGAAAAAGAAAATTTAGAAAAAGAAAATTCAAAAATCTAGACAGGAATAATTTAGGGAATAACAGCTTTTATTGATTTTTAGGAATTATAATTTTAGGAATGATATTTAGTAGAAAAATATTAATTTTGGAAATATTGACTGAAGATGAAGATGATAAAATTTTTAGAATTAATCCAGTAAAAATCCACAAGTTACGTATTACAATTTTTCGTGGAGAAGTTTATCCCGACTGGGCTAAATTTGGGCTTACTCGAAGCAATGGAGCAAGAGGGCATCAAGGAATTGACATTTTTGCATTGCCGGGAACGGATGTTTATGCTGTGCTAGATGGTAAAATTGTGGATATGTATGTAGATAAGAAAGGATACGGATTAAATCTTTATTTGGAAGTTGATCCAAAGGAACTTGAAAAAATAAAAAGAAAGAATTATAAACCGAAATTAAGTGCCAGAGAAATGGATTACAGCAGTAATTATAACCTCAGATACAATGCAGATAAAATATATTAGATATTGCCATTTGAGTAAAGTGAATGTAAAAATTGGAGATACAGTAAAAGCTGGACAAGTGATTGCCAAGACAGGGACAACTGGAAATGCGAGCGGAACTCATGCTCCTCATGTTCATTTTGAAATAGCTTTTGAAATGCGTGGAAGAGGACTTACAAACAGAGTCGATCCAGAAATGTACTTTAAAAATAAAAAAATGGAAATCAAAATGACAAAACAGGAAATAAAAGATACAAACTGAAGCGGCTAAAACAGAATGGTTTTGAAACCAAAAGAGGTATGATATTGATTTAGAGATAAGAGTATATTTTTAGAAAAAAAGATGAATCGAGATGGAAAGCAAGGTGGAAGAAAATCTAAATAAAACTAATAATTTAAAAAGCAGAAAAGAATTAGATAATAATTAGTATGATGATACTTAGGAGGAAATTTTTATGGGATTATTTGACAAATTATTTAAGAAAGAGTATGAAAAGAGAATGATGCTGAAACGGTTTCTTGAAGAAATAAATACAGATGGCACGGATGCTATTACAGAAACTTTTTATCGTGACTTTATCGAGACTGAGGATCCATTGCATATGGCACGGCAATGATAAAATGGAGATTTGGTGGAAATGATCCACTTTGGATGGTATTAGTATTTATGATGGAGGAGTGTGGTACTTTATGTTACTTATGGATTGTCTGAACTGCATGAAAAAGTAGGTGAAAATGCAGAATATAATAGCGGCTATGGAACGGCTTTACATTAAAATTAGATAATTATGCTGATGGGGAAGCTTGAACTAAAGGGAACTTTGTGGATTTTACAAAACAATTGCAAGAGCGACGTTTTCGAGTGGAGAAATCTGTACCGTATGAATATTTATACACAGGCAGACATGGAAGGAATGGATGTGCATAAAAGAGTCAAATATTACAGGATTTATTACTATTCGTGGCGAAAAAGCTGGAAATAATTGGTACAGTTAATGAGAAAGAGTGAGATTCATACAATTCTATCGGAGTAACTGATAATGAACACTGAAAGCCACCATTCAAATAAAGGGAGCAACTGTTAAAGAATTATATGGATAAAACAGCGATGTAACAAACTATAATAGAAAATCAGTATTTTAAATAGAGAGTATAAAGCAAATCCCTAAATATTCTCTCTCTTCGTCCCTGAGTTTTATTTTTCTCTCATCTTTTCGTAGATAAATCAATTTTCTCTCTATTTATAATTTTGCTACTAATTACATTAACAACAAGCTTATTAATTCTTCAATAGTTTTGCACCAACTGATGCTCTCCATTTATAAAATACAACTGGTACTGCTGAATATCTTTTTTCTTTCGCTTCTTCATACTGCATACTACCATTGTTGTTGTAATGTTTTCTTCTTGCTGAAATTAAGTTTAAAGCCCCGAACTACATCCTGGACAATGTGTACAAGATAATGAAATAAATGTTTCAATGTTTACAGGCTTATTTACTGATTCAACTTTTTGAAAAGTCGCTCTCCTTCCAGTCCAAGTCCTGCAAGTCCTAAAACTGCTAGAATAAAGCTGTTAAATCTCATGTCCTCCAGGAATACCGAAAAATTAATATCTGTATTTTCTCCATCTTTTTAAAAATTGTAAAAGATGTTGGACGAGTAAGATGCTTTTTCTAAGTCAGCCTTTATCATTGTCAAATGATTTTTACATAGTTCACTTTTTCCAGAAATTGCATCAACTTCTTGTAAGAAGCTATCTAATTCAGCTGATTTTTCGCTGTCATTCAAAAATGCAACTAATTCAATGTTTCCATTAATTTTATCAAAATAACCTTTTAGCTGTTCTACAATATTACTATCTAATAAAGCCATTTTACCTCCTTCTAATTTATTAAGTTTAAAAATTATTAAATTTTTACCTACTAAATCTAATCCTGGTTTTAAAGTAGCTTCTCCTTCTTTCCATTTTGCTGGACAAACTCATCCTGGGTTATCGGCTACGAATTTTGCGACTATGCTCTTCACTAATTCTGATGCGTCTCTTCCGATTCCTTCATCATTTACTTCGTAAGCGAATTTTTCCTTCGGATTTACGATGAATGTCCCTCTGAATGCAAGTCCGCTTTCTTCGTTTAATACTTCAAATTTCTCTTGAAATAGCTTTTTGTAGGATCTCCAATCATTGCATATTTAACTTTTCCGATTGCTTCTGAGTGATCGTGCCATGCTTTGTGAGTAAAGTGAGTATCAGTACTTACTGAATAAACATTAAATCCTAATTTTTCCAATTCTTCTCTATGGTCTTCTAAATCTTCCAATTCAGTTGGACACACAAATGTAAAGTCAGCTGGGTAAAAATACGAAAACATTCCATTTTTCCTAGCATATCCTTTTCAAAGCTCACTTTTAAATTCTTCGTTTTGATAAGCTTGAGCTGTAAAATTTTCAATCCTATTAACGACATAATAACTTCCTCTAATTTAATAATATTATTGTTTTTAATTTGAAATGATTACAAATATCTTGATTACATTATACCATAAAAATTATTTTGTCAAATAAAATTTAATGTTTGTATTTCAAAGAAATTATGATAAAATTTTATAAGAATATAAAAGTGAGGATAAAGTATGACAAAGTATTAATCGCAGACGATAATAAACAAATTGTTTCGATATTGTCAGAATACTGTATAATTTCTTACTGTAAGTACTGTTTTTGATGGGGAAACGGCATTAAAGGGAAATTGAAGAAAATGAGTTTGATATAATACTTTTGGATGTAATGATGCCAAAAAGGATGGTTTTGATGTATGCAGAGCAAGTGCGTACTTTTTCAAATGTTCCAATTATAATGATTACGGCACGTGGAGAAGATTATGAGAAAATAATGGGACTGGAAATAGGGAGCAGATGATTATATAGTAAAACCTTTCTCGCCAGGAGAAATAATTGCAAGAATAAATGCAATTTTACGTAGAATAACACCTAAAAATGATGAAAGTGCAAAAATTTTTCATATATGACAATCTTGAGATTGATTTGAATAATTTTACGGTAAAGATAAACGATGAAATAATTTCCTTGACTAAGAAAGAAAATAGAGATTTTTATGGACTTTGGCAACAAATCAGAATAAAAGTTTTTTACAAGAGAAAATTTGCTGGACTTGATATGGGGATTTGATTATTTTGGAGAAAGTCGTACTGTTGATACGCATATAAAAAGGCTTCGTGCAAAACTTGACAATTATAAGCATGAAAAATGGAATATTAAGACAATTTGGGGAGTTGGCTATAAATTTGATGTTTTAGAAAAAGTAACTTTGTTAATAAATATTATAAAAATTAAATCATTGGATAAAAATACAAAATTCAAAAATAAAAAGGATGAAGTTTTTTAAAAATGGGTAAAAGAATAAAAAGATTTTTTAACGAGAGGAGTATCCGCCAGAGACATTTAGATTAGAATGATGCTGTGCATGGTTGGGGGATTTATGGATGCATATACTTTTTGTTACACGTGGAAAGGTGCTTGCTAATGCACAGACAGGAAATGTTGTTTATCTCGCTATAAATTTACAAAGGGAGATTTTGGAAAAAGCCTTTTAATTATTTTTATGCCTATTCTGGTTTTCACATTTGGAATATTATTTACTGAATTTATTAGAGTAAGATTTGAAAAACATAGAATTTTCAGATGGCAGCAGATTGTTATATTTTACCAAGTTATAATAATGTTTTTTATTTCATTCATTCCAAGTGGAAATTGGAATATTGTTGTAAAATATGATTATGTCGTTTATTGCCGCAATTCAATATCAAGGATTTAGAAAAATTAGACTGGCAGGAGCCACAACAATGTGTACTGGGAATTTTACGAAGTGGAATGGAGAACTTGTTTAAATATATAAATACAGAAAACAAGTCATATTTACAGAATTTCTGATATATTTGGGATTAGATGGATTTTTTTCTTTGTCGGGCAATGCTTTGTGTAGTTTTAGTAAAAATATACGGTATAGGAGCGTTGTCATTGCTGTATTTTACTAGTTGCGGGTGTTTATTATACATGTTTAAGGAAAACTATTTAGAAAAATTTATTAAAAGGAAATATATGGATAAAAATAAATTGACAAAGAAGAGTGGCTGAAAGAAGAAAAATGGCACATATACACGGCTGGGATTTTTCTCATATTTATGGACGTTATTCAGAAGAGGAAAATTTACCTTGGGATTTTTAGAACACGTCATAAATAAGTATCTGAAAGATAATATGAAATTGCTGGATATGGAAACAGGCGGTGGAGAGTTTTTGCTTTCATTAAATCATCCAAAACATAGCACATCAGCAAATCGAAGGTTATCAGCCAAATGTTGAACTGTGAAAAAGTATTCTCGCCTATTGGGAATAGATTTTTAAAGAAGCGGATGGAGATGAAAAACTCCCATTTGAAAATGAATATTTTGACATAATTACTAATCGGCATGGGGCTTATAATGTTATAGAATTAAAAAGAGTCTTGAAAAAAAGATGGAATTTTTATTACACAGCAGGTAGGGGCAGAAAAATGATAGGGAACTTGTCGAAATGTTACTACCTAAATATAAAGATTTACCGTACGCTGAGCATTATCTCAATATTAAACAGCAGGAAATTTTTGAACAAGGATTTGAAATATTAGGAAAGTGGGAAACATTTCAACCAATAAAGTTTTTGATACAGGAGCTCTGTATGGTTTGGCAAAAATTATCGAATGGAATTTTCAAATTTTTCAGTCGAAAGCCATCTTGACAATTTGTATAAAGTACAGGAAATAATTGAGTCAAATGGAGCAGTGGAAGGAAGAATTCATGATTTTTATATTGTGGGTAAAGAAGATTTGATTTGTTGTTGTAATTTAATTGGAAAAATTCTAGAAAAATAGGAGGTATTTAAAATTGAATAATTACAAGCCACCTTTTTCAAATAACTGAAAAATGACAGTATTAATAGGTGAAATAAGTGAAGAAATAGGAGAATGTCTATTTTTCGTGAAAAATTTCAAATCCACATTTAAGGAGAAAAACAGAATAAAAAAACAATTCATTCTTCACTTGCTATTGAACATAATTCTCTCTCGCTGGAACAAGTTACAGCTATATTAAACGGAAAAGAGTTTTAGGAAATCCTAATGAAATAAAAAGAAGTAAAGAATGCTTATGAAGCTGTATGAACTATTAACTAAGTTAAATCCATTTTCAGTAAAAGGATGTGAATGCTCACAGATTGATGATGAATGGGCTGGTTAAGGAAAATGGTAAATTTCGTTCTCAAGGGGTTGGTATTTTTGCTGGAAGAAAGGTTGTACGTGTTGCTCCGCCAGAGATTTAGTACCTAAAGCATATAAGTAGTTTAATTTCATGGTACAAGACTTCTTCTGTACATCCATTGATTAAAAGTACTGTTTTTCATTATGAATTTGAATTTATCCATCCATTTTCAGATGGAAATGGTCGTATTGGAAGAATGTGGCATACTTTACTGCTTGGAAAAATGGAAAAATATTTTTGGCTTCCAATAGAGGAATTGATAAAAAGAACAGAAAGAATATTATGATACTCTTGCAATAGCTGATAAAGAAGGTGAAAGTACAATATTTGTAGAGTTTATGCTCAAAATTATAAACGATAGTTTAAAAGAAATTAAAAACTTCTGAAAAAAATAATCGACCAAGATAACGACCAAGTAACCGTACAAGATAGCGACCAGGATAAAAACCAGTCGAAAAATTACTTTAGTGTCCTTGGAGATAATGTTTTATCAGCAACAGAAATTATGGAAAAAATTAAATTTAGTACATAAACCTACTTTTAGAAAAATTATTTAAATCCTGCTTAGAGTGCAAAATTGATTGAAAGGACAATTCCCTGACAAACCTAACAGTAAAAATCAGAAATACAGGAAATCGGAAAAATTATTAAAAGATAAAATGGATTGGAAAGGCGGTAAAAATAATGAATCTTATAGATAAAAATACCAAAGTTTACTATATAAGTACTTTTTACTATTTTTAGCTTCCACAATGCCACATTCCATTCTGACTGTACTTTTTCTGAAAAAAAGGCTTTGTTAATGTCGCAGATTGCGCTAATGCAATCTTTTTAACCTTTCAATGATTATTTTTGAGATTCCAAGCGGAGTAATGTCGGATTTATATTCACGTAAAAAGTCTATATTTTATCATTGCTTACATTGATTATAACTTTTTCCCTGATTATATTTTTCCAAAAGTTTATTTTGGTTATCAGTCGCATATACAATATATGGATTGGCAAATGCACTGGAAACTGGAACAATTGATGTAGTTTTAATAAATAGTTTGAAAAATGATGAAGCTGGATTGCAAAAATTTTTTTAAAAATATCAAAAGCAAATTTCGACTTTTTTTCTTCTATTTTTAGGTTCGTGAATAGGATTTTTACTTTTATTTTAAGATAGGTGTAAATATTTATTTTTATTTCTATTACTTTGATACTTATCAATATATTGCTAACAACTTTATTTTTCCGATGAGAATAAAAAGCAAATGAAAATATAAACTTTCAAATTTTTTAAAAAGGCATATAGCTGAGTGCATTTCTGAATTGAAAGAAAAAGAGTAATGAAATATTATTTTATATTTTTTGAATTATACAAATTTTTATTCAAAGCCATTTTTCAGTTATGGCAAAAACTTTTTTTAGATAAAGGAATTGAGAAAAAGAATTTTTTGTAATGTATGTGTCTGTTTCAAATAATTGTAATTATTGCATACAATACAAATATTTTGCTTATAAATACGAAAAATTGTACTTGCTATTAATTTTAATATTTTTAATGGCAATAACTGTAATAATATTAAAAATAATCTGATATTTACAGGAATATACCTAGTATTATGTACAATTTTATAATTAACTACTATTTTTGAATTTCACTTTTAATAAAATCCTGTCAAAAGAAAAATAAGTGCAATAACTTCTATGAAGTCTTTTTTCAAGGATTTTCTCATTCGGAACGTTATTTATTTCCAGTTTACTATTAAGAAAAATTAGCGTTGTTAATTTATTTTGTGATAAATGTTACAGTTGTTATTTTTGTGGTTATGTATTTAATTTTTTAGAATTAATAAATCTGTTAAAACAATCTCAATCAAAAGAATAATATCGTGGCATAAAAATAATACTGGTTGTGGAAGTGTTAAATAATGTTGAAGGAATACTTAAAAGAAGAAAAAATTTTTCTAAAAATTTTTGACATTGAAAAAGGCTATTTTTGATAGGATGCTAAAACTTTTGAGAAACATGCAGAATTGAAACTTAATGGCTCGTTATATGTGTCAAGTGGGTACAGATATATTTATCAAGGAACATTTAAAAATAGAGAAGAAGTATTGAAATTTTTAAAAAGGAAAGGCTGGAAAAATAAATTAATTAAATAGAGGAGTTTAAAGAATGAAAAGCGTTGTGTCACTAGGTTTTGGGATTTTTAATGTTTATTACTGTTATATGTGCTATTCGTTACATTATTACCATACCAAGTAAACAATATAACATGACATACCATATAAATGATAATTATATTATTTAGAAATATGGAATACTTGAAGACGATAAAGTGGAATTATTGATGAATGATAAATTAGGATTAACGACAGAAAATAATGATAACTGTAAGTTTGTAGATAGATTCTCTGAATTATCTAATTATTATATTGGACATTTTGATGGGACAGATTTAAAGAAGAAAAAGATGTTCGTAGTATTTTTATATAGACAATACTGATATTCAATTCAATGTTTCTGAAGAAGAAATAAAGGAAAAATTTGGAAATGTAGAATTTAATGAAACTCCGGATGAATTTATAAATAAATATGGTATAATAGACCCGTTCGACAACTTGTATAAAGACCAATATCGTGGTATAATAATACTGGTGATGAAAATGATAAGCAATGTTGAAAAGAATACTTAAAGAAGAAAACTATCAGAAAATTTTTGGCATTAAAAATACCTTTGACAAAATGCTGAAACTTTTGAATGAAGCATACAGAATTGAACATTTAAGAGGCGGACATCCGCCAAAAGCTGTCTGTTCTTGACAGGCTTGTAATTATGCTTTCATACTATCGTGACTACAGAACTATGGAAAATATTGCCTTTGAATATGGTGTTGCAAAAAGTACCGTCTGTGAGTGCATTAAATGGGTTGAGAACATCTTGATAAAAAGCGAGGAGTTTTCTTTGCCCAAAAAAAGGGAACTTGTCAGGGACACTGAGATAGAAGTCGTGCTGGTTGATGCTACAGAATGCGAGATTGAGCGTCCTAAAAACAGCGGAAATACTACTCAGAAAAAGAAAAAGCACACGATAAAGGCTCAGATAGTGGCAGACGAAAAGGATTTAAGGATACTCAGCGTCTCGTTTTCGCATGGGAGCGTTCATGACTTCAGGCTGTTCTGCAGAAGCCGTGTGCATTTTTCAAAAGATGTCCTTTTAATTGCCGACAAGGGATACATAGGCATAGATAAGATACACGGCAACAGCCTGGTGCCTAAAAATCGACAAAAAAAGCATAAATTAACTAAGGAGGACAAGAAATACAATTCAATTATTTCAAGACGTAGAATTTACATAGAACATGTGAACAGACATATCAAGAGATTTAGGATAGTGTCTATACGTTATAGAAACAAGAGAAGAAAAATTTGCCCCTCGAGATTTTCGTTAATTTGTGCAATTTATAATTTTGAACTATAAGTTATCGAACAGGTCTAATAGATTAGTATGGTTAAAACTATAGTAGAAAAATATGAGAAAAATGAATTACCTATTGGGACAAGACAAAATATTATTATTGACGCTAGAGGACAAGGTATTTCATATTCACAGGAACAAAGATAATAGATAAATCTAATGGAACAATATCAGATATAACAATATGGAAATAGAAAGGAAGAAGAAATGGAAGAATTATCAACAAAAAGAATATAATGAACTATATAAGAAATATTTTAAAGAAATTTTTTTAATAAGCCTATGAAAGATTTCTGGATATAAAAAGAAAGGAACAGGGAGATTTTTTTAAATTAAATAAACTAGGATTATTTGAATATATAGGTTTTTTCAGATATTATCATGAATTAAGAGTAGAGTATGCAATAATACCGATATATAGTTATATAATGAAAGATGCTATAGGAAATGGTGCAAAACTAAGATTTGTAGATTTGGATGGAGAAGAAAAATGGAAGAAGGAATGAAAAGTATTTTAGAGGAAATAGAAAAATAAAAATAATTCCTTGGTTTTAAAAATATGAAGATTTAGATACTTTTTTTGAAGAAGTAGTAGAAAATGAAAAATATATTTTGGAGATAAAAATTTATACATATTTATTTAGAGCGACTACTTTTTGCAAAGTTTAAAAATATTCAAAAATACAGGAGAATATAGATAAAGTAAGAGAAGAATACAATAAACTTCCAGATGAAGAAAAAGCATATGACTTTTTATAATGTTATATTAAAAAGAAGTAGATGAATTAGAAGAAAAAAATTAAAAAGAAGGAGAAGAAAGTGTAGAAAAACATATTGAGGCAATGGAGTATAAATCACTATTGGCCTGGAAAATGGAGAAATTATTATAAAGTTAAATAAAAAAATAAAACTAAATTTTTAAATAATCGTTGTTGTAAAAAGACAGCGGTTATTTGGTTTATGAAATAGGCTCATATTAGTCCCTATAACAAAAATTTTTGCATCGGGTAGGATATTTTTGTACCCAAAAACGATTTAACAAACGCTATGGCTTAATATTGTGTAACATGAACTTTATCTTCATTTTCAATCAATTTTTCAAATTCTCCAGTTGTTTCAGTTCTTTTTATTCTCTATCTAAAAGGAGAAAATAAACAAATTCTGAATATTTCTCCCTAATTTACTTTTTATTATTAATTTTCAAAAACAAATTTCTTGATTAAAAAAATCACTTTTTAAAATTTCCCTTTTCTCAAATCGCTTCTCATTTTTTTGAATAATATCATCCATTTCATCCAGTTTTTTTCAAAAATTTTCTTTTTCTTCGTGGCTTGTTGTAATAATTTTACTGATTCCACCATTTTTATTATAATTCGTTTATCTGCTATTAGCGCCAATGTTGGGTCGTGTGTTGCCATTAATACGATTTTGTCTGATGAAACAAGCAATTCCAAGGCTTTTTCCTGTCAATTCCTGCATTTTTCGATTTCGTCAATTAGGACAATTGGAGATGAACTTAAAATAGCTGTGTCGGCAATCATTAAAGCACGGGATTGTCCACCGCTTAGGGGCTGTGATCGCAGTAGTTAAGTCAAATTGCTCTCCAGCCGATTGTTTTTGCAGCAGTAATGATTTTTCCACAGTTTCGTCAATGTTTTTCAATCATTCGGCTTTGAGCGTGCAGTTCTAGAAATTCCTTTACTGATAAATCCATAACGAAATTCATGTTTTGTGATAATTGTGCGACTAGTTTGTTGTTTGAGGAATAACGCCATTTTTTTGTCCGGAAGTTCACCGTTTATAAGGATTTGACGCTGTGTTGGAGTGTCTTTCTGGGCAGTCCATTCGATGTCGGCAAGAAGTCTTGATTTTCCAGAGCCTGTAGGCCCTACAATGGAAATAATTTCTGATTTATGAATATCAAGCCGTTCAAATCCCTCTTTATTCCCGGATTTATCTTGCCCAGCGACAATTGTAAGCATATCAATCGAATTTTCGTCTTCCATTCCCAAAAAAAGTTTCATCTGCTCAATGTAGTCAACAAGACTTTCCTCAATTTTTTCCACATCCAGTGCAAAGTCCTCGATTTTATCTTCTGCAAAAGTTACGATGAACTCGTGAAATGTCTTATCTTGAAAAGTTTCCACAGGCAAGTTGTTTTCAGTAAAAAGTTTTCTGCGAAGGGATATTTATTGCTAAGTTCACTAATAGTTAATTTATTTATTAAATCGTTATTTTTCATATTTTTTTCCTTTTTATTATTTTTATCTATATTGCTGTAAATTCATTTTTTTCGGACATTACCCATCTGATATTTTTTTCACCGATCTCTTTTTCTCCTAAGCAGTAAGAGCAGTGCCGATGGCATTGGAAATCTAAGTTCCATTCCTTGAACGCTGTCTATCTCCAGTTCTTTTCTCATAAAGAAGTGTGCTTAATTCGTACGCTCCTTGTCCAGTAAGCCCGTTAACGTGCATTGTTACAGCTTTTTGGATTTACAGAGTTCACACGTGAGACAAAAACTTCACGTTCAGCTTGTGAAACAATGTCCCCTTTGTAATAATCACAATATCAGCGACTTTTTAATAATGGCCCAATCTTTTTAGGTGTATTAATTCCCGATAAATTGTCAATTACACAGACTCCCTTTAATGTCCTTGATATATGGCGAACATCTGTTGCAAAGTCCTGCTGATTCTGTAATTAATATTGAAAGCCCAAGGCTGTTTCCCCATTGCACGACTTCCTCGATATTTGATACGAAGAAATGGTCCGGACATAAAAGCTCTCAAAATTCCTTTTACTGGGATTCCTGCTTTGCGTATAATTTGTCATCATCTGTGTAAAAGGCAGTCGAATTTTTACTACTCCAACTGACATCCCTTGTGATTTTAAGGCTTCTACTGTTTTTAGAATAACACTTGTTTTTTTCCCGATGATGGTGGGCTCGAAAAATATTATTAAATTCATAGTTATCTCTCCTTTTTGTTTAAAATTATTCTGTAAAACTTTTTGTACATCATTATTAAATTCTTCTTCACATTCACGAATAATTTTCCCAATATCATGGCTATAAATGTAGTCCCAGCCAATCCATTTGAAATTATGATGCTCTTTCTAAATGGTTATCCACATTTGGATTTGTTGATGGAATTTTTCCATTTTGCAGAAAAAAATTGTTCCAATTTCATTTGACATAAATAAGTCCATAAATGGCTTTGATTTTTATCTGCCTTAGATTTTTTGTAATCATAAATATCGGACTTAGCAAAGCTCCATCTTTTGGCCATACAGCCTCCAAATCTCCTGTTCCGTCAATCATCTGCGAAAAAGAAGTATGGAATAATGCTGACAGCAGGTGCTTCCCGGCGTTCGAGTCCTAGCTTTTACCATTTGAGCTGGATGCAGGCTCTTTTTGTATGAACGTGCCAGTTTATGTATCCCATCCATTCCGAAATCCTTGTAAAGATTTGCAAGAAGGGCGTTAAATAAGTCCAAATCAGCCATTGGCAATGCAACTGAGTCTTCAAATTCTTCATTTAACAAGTCTGCCCAAGTTTCGGTGCTTTTCTATCTCCCTAAAGAAGTCTTGTTTACTAAAAATATTGCTGGCACAACTCCCATTATTGCGTAATGCTTTTTAGGATCCCGCAAGTCAATAGTTTCGTTGCAGAAATCTTTTATTCATATTTTCAAGGTGTGTTTCAAAAATACCATTTTCCATATATTGTCCCCATCAAATTCTTATCAAAAATAGCTCAAATCCAGCTGAAAGCAATATATCCGAAACTTTGTCGGGATTACCTGTCTTAACTTTTTCTACAACCCAGTCAAGCCCTAAATTTGTTGATTTTAAGGTATATGAAATAGTATAATCGTTTTTCTCGTTCTGTTCGTTTACCCAGTCTTTTATACCTTCTAAAAGTGGTATTCTAATAGGGCAAGGCAGAACTCCTTCGATTATCAAGTCACTATTTTTCATCAGCTTTGCTTTCATCCAGTGAAACATCAACATCTGCATCTTTTTGCAAAAATGTTTCCAGCTTTTTCAACAAACAGTTCCTCGATTAATGACATAAGTGCCGTTTTCAACTTAATATTTTTCCCCATAACCTCAAGCATCTGTTTATTTTTTAACTGTTCAAATCCATTTGCAATAAAAATCCAAAGCTTCGGGATATTTATTTATAATTTTCACAAAGTGTATCATCTAAACTAAACATATTAATCTCCTTTTTATGATATTTTTTATTTAAAAAGAGCCAGATTTCAAATAATTGCTAATATATTTTTAACTCTAATTTTAAAAACATTGAAAATAATCCATCGTGAAAAATTATATCATAAAAATTAATAATATTATGTAACATGTATCACAAATTTATAATAAAATAAAAAGGATTATTAGTCAAAAACTTATGAAATTAAAGTTATTTTTAACAAGTTTATCAAATTAATTATTATAGATTTTTACTTTTTATAAATGGAATTTTAGTATAGAATACGAATTTATAAAAATTTTAATTGAACTTTTTGAGATTGGATTTAATAATACTTTTAAATTTTTATTATCAATAAGTTTAGAAAAGATGATAATATTTAAAAATAAAGATTAAAAATAAATTACAGTTGTAAAAATTAGAAAAATGCTAAAATACGAAAGTACGATGATTAAAAATCATAATATGCAAAAATAAAATGGAGGAGTAGAATGACAGAATTGGAGAAAATCAAAAGGCGATTATTCAATACATTGCTGATGCCAAGAAGACGACACCTGTGGAACTTTATACAGATGAAGATATAAAAATGCTTATTCTTGTAAAGTAATAGGAAAAAGAAGGGATTAAAAGGTAGTTTTTGGAGATTGGGAAGAAATTGAAAAAATTATTAGTGAAAATAATCTTACTAATTATTATCTGAAAAATGACAGAAGAAATTCTGGTGTTCCTATGCTTTGATATTAAAAATATTAATGCAAGAATTGAGCCTGGAGTGTTTATTCGTGATAAAGTAAGCATTGGGAGAGGGCTGTTATAATGATGGGAGCCGTTATAAATATTGGAGCTGAAATTGGCGAAGGAACAATGATTGATATGAATGTTGTGCTTGGTGGACGTGCAAAAAGTTGGTAAAAAAATTGCCATATAGGTGCGGGTGCAGTGCTCGCAGGAGTTATTGAGCCGCCTTCAGCGATCCGGTAATTATTGAAGACGATGTAGTTGTCAGGAGCGAAATGCCGTTGTACTGGAAGGTGTAAGAGTAGGAAAAGGCTCGGTTGTTGCGGCTGGGAGCGATTGTTACGGAAAATGTGCCTGAAGGAGTGGTTGTGGCAGGAACACCTGCGAGAATCATAAAAGGGAGTAGATGCAAAAACTGCTTCAAAAAAACAGAATTAGTTGACGCACTGAGAAATATTTAGCATTTTTAGAAAATATATATAAAAAGAGAGCATATTAAATTATTTTTACATCACTTTATAAGTGAAAATCAAATTTATAAGTGATACAATAACAATTAAATAGCAAAATATCCAAATTTTTTAAGAGGATAAATATAATTTAGGAGGAACAATGAAAAATTATTACTAATAGGAGCAATTTTAGTAACAGGGCAATTTCATTTGCTGATGGAAAAATCAGATTATGAAAAAGCGGTAAAAACTGGCAGGGAGAGAAAAAGTAGCTGAAGCAGTAAAAGTATTGGAAGGAGTTGCTAAAGGAACAGATGCTGCTATAGCGCAGAAAGCAAATCTTGAACTAGGGGCATATTACTTTGCAAAGAAAATAAAAGTATCTCAAGCAAAAACCTTATTTACAAGCGACTTTGGGGAAATGGACAATCAACTACTCCAGAAGCTGTTGAAGCTACAAGATTCTTGTATTTAGTGGGAATTCGAGAAAAAACAAGGCTGAAGCTGAAAAATATATTTTATGGACAGATGAAAAATCGGGAGGAACAAATGCTGATGTTACATCAAAGCTTAATATCTTCTATTTTTGACAACAACGAACAGTCAAAAGGTACTGCAAGATATAACAAAAGCTGTACAGTCTACAAACAAAGACTTTGTTGCTGAAGTAAACTCACAATATTGGGCAATATTACTTGACAAAAATAACAACGCGCAAGCTAAGACATATCTGCAAAAAGCATACACAGGAGCAAGTGACCGTGTAAATGGTGCTGGAATCCTGCTGGCTGAGATGCATGATAAACGAAAAAATCCTTCACAGGCTGAAAAATATCTTTTGAAAATGAATACAGCCGCAAAGGTAAAAACGGACAAATCTTAGGAATGCTAGGTACTTTCTACCTGCAACAAAAATAACCCTGCAAAAGCTGAGGAATATTTAGCAAAAACTGTAGTCATGAGAACCTAAGAATACAAGTGCAAAAATTTTATTGTTAGGAATTTATGAAGTGCAAAACAATACTGCAAAATTAAATTCAATTTACAGCCAGTTAAAATCAGCTAAAGTTACAAACAGACAAATTGGAACTTATTTCGGAGGAGTTGGAGCAGGAGCGTTAGCTGAAAAATATTTACAAAAAGCTATAACTGAAGACAAGGACAACAGTCTGCAAAAAGTTGTTTTTGGGACAAGTTTACGCAGGACAAGGGAAAAGCTGAAGCAGTTAAAATTTTACAGGAAGCAGTAAACAACAAAAGTAAACGGAGCTTCAGAAATTTTGAAAACAAGTTCAAAGCTATGAAATAATAAATTGGTAAAACCAAACTGTGAACTACAGAATTATTTGATATAATTAGGCAAGGCATCCACAACTTTTTAGCGCTGGGATAAATTGCCTATTTTTAGAAAAATTTAATGCAATGGAACTGCTTTAGTGGCGTATTCTTCAATATCCAGTTTTTAAGGAGTTCAAAAAGCATAAAAAGGAAGTGAGAACAATAAAAATAAGCAGAATACTGATAACACTAGGATTTTGTACTGGGCTAGCATGACATTAAATGCGGCTACGTACAGGACAGCAAGAAGCAGCTATCCGCCTGCAAGAAAGACTGCGACTGCAACTTATCAAAATCAAAAAAATAATCCGTCAAACGAAATTATCATTCCAAAAGGGCTAAAAGCCAGGAGATACAATTGATTAATCGCGCCTGCAAACTATACTAATGAAAAATAGCTATGCGGAAGTGGAATATTTGAAAAGCAGAGGATTTAATGTTGTTTACGGGCAATCATTTTCTTCAAGATGGTATGGGTTTGGAGGGACTGACAATGTGAGGGCAAAAGATATAAATGATATGTTTGCAAACCCTAATATCAATGCGATTTTTGCAGTGCGTGGAGGTTATGGCGGAATAAGGATTGTGGATAAGTTAAATTATGATGTAATCAAGAAAAATCCGAAAATTATTTCAGGATTTAGCGACAACACTACTTTACTGCTTGCAATCAATGAAAAGACAGGACTTGTAACATTTCATGGACCTATGTCAGACAATATGAAAAATATACCACCAGTTACGGAAAAATGCCTTTAATAAAGCTTTTACAAGTAATGAATCATATAATTTGCTAGGCTTTTGACGATACTTACACAATTATGAAAAGTGGACGTGGAAGCGGAAGGATTACAGGAGGAATCTGTCTCTATGTAGTTGCGACCCTTGGAACGGATCACGAAATCAATACAGATGGAAAAATATTATTTCGGAAGAAACAAATGAAGCGAGCTACCGTGTTGATAGAATGTTAAAACAGCTAAAACTAGCTGGAAAGTTTGACAAGCTTCAGTGGAATTATCCTGGGGGACTTTTAAAAATCCCAAGCAGTCTGATCCGACAGATATGACAATTGATGAAGTGTTTTATGACAACTTTGGAAGATTAAATATTCCAATTGTAAAAATTTCAAATCCGGGCATAAGACCATTTATCACTGTGCCAATTGGAGCAAAAAGGCAGTAATGGATACTGGAAAAAGAGAAATTATGATAGAAAAAGCGACAATAAATAAAAAATACACTGTATAATAAAAGTAGCATTTATTTTTCAGTGTATTTTTATATTATAAAATTTTTTATACTTATCTCAAAATTCCTATTAAATCAGTCAATATGAATGGAATAAAAACACGACCGTCGGCAAAGTTTTGTCCCTTCTCCCTCGATTATATATTAGAACCAATGAGTCATTCTCCAAGTAGAAGTTCTGTTTTTGGAAACAGCGTCGAATCTATCTCACGAGGCAGTCCAAACTGTCTGAACTTGTCACTGACAGCATCAGTCAATGCATTTTTCAAATCCGTCCACAAGAACATCTTTTAATTTTTAATGCTTTTTCCATCTTTTTACATTAAATGAAATTCCATCATAGGATTTTTATTTTTCACCAGTTTTAGTATCTTTTTCTTCAACTGTGAACAAAACACTTACGAATGAACTGTTGTCACCTTTAATTTCAGAAGTAACTGTAAAATTTTGTTCCTTGAAGACTTGTAGTCTGATCAAATTTCTCCATGTTCTTGTTCATATTTTTTAGTAACATCTCCGTTTCTACCAAAAGAACATTGGGATAGAAACTCTTGATTTTCCTAATGCCTTAACTCTTTTTGTTGATCTTACGACACTTGAGAAACTGGACTGAATCCTTGAAATGTAAAAGCAGTGTCTTCCAGCGCAAAATGACAAATTAAATAAGATTAATGTCATAAAAAGTAATGTTAATTTTCCTTACTTTTATAATCACCTCAAAAATTTTTATTTTTGAATAATAACTAAAAAGCAGATTTTGTTGAATGAGACCAAATTTTTAAAGTTATCTTAATACATATATACCAAAATCGACAAATAAGCAAATGTTTTTCGCTTTGAAGTATAAAAACTGAAAAATAATTTACGATTTGGTAGAAGTTGGATTTTTATTAAAATTGAAGATTAGAATATATATTAACTTTAGGTGTACTCTATCTAATAGAAAAGAAACAAACATAAAAATATTCAAATTATTGTTGGGAGGAGTTATTTTCAGATTAAGTTTTTGATTTAAATCTGATAAGCAACTTGAAATTTTTAAATGAAATATGGGTTTAAATCTTTTTGTTGAAATTAAAAAACTCTTGAATACTGTTGCAAACATGTATTATTGTATGTAAATTATATTGCTGATGATTTGTAAAATTTTTTTAACAGAAAAGAATTATGATTGAGAATTATTTACAAAATTTGTGGATAATTCTTTTTAATATATTTTGTATATCAAAATAATATTAATTATAGAAGTTTTTCAAAAATGTTAAAATAATTGTATATACAAATAATATTAGTGGAATTTTTGGTTTGTGAAGAAGAGAGGAATGTTGGAATATGAAATTGAATAATTATGAAAGAATCAAGGATTATAGGCTGAGAGAGAGAAAAAGAGCTGGAGTTTATTATAAATTTGACAAGGAAGCTTTAACTGATTCTGAAAAGGAGAAGGAGTGGAATGCAGTTAGGACTTCATTTGCACTTTATACAGAAGGAAGAAAAAGGGACGTATGATAAGACCTCGTTTTTGAAAGTAAAATTGACATTGAGGACTTTGAGTATTTATTAGATGTTGTACGAAGTATTGTGATAAAAGGCTTCATCTTACAACAAGGCAAGATTTTCAATTGCATGGAATAGAAAAAGAAAAATTTGCGCGACTTTATTAGAGGCTATTTCAAAAAGAGGATTTTTTTACGAAAGCAACTTGCGGAGATTCGACAAGAGCGGTATTACTCCCGAAACAACTGGATTTGAAGAAGAAGTTTTCGACGTTTCGCCCTCATGCAAAAAGTGTGACAGATTATATTTTAAATGGACGTGAATTTATGCATTTGCCAAGAAAAATATAAAATTGCTTTTTCAAATAAGGAAGAAAATTCGCTTTTATGCAAAAATAAATGACATCGGATTTCAAGCAGTAATTCAAGATGGAAAAAGGGATTCCGAGTGTATGTTGGCGGAGGAATTGGACCAATCTCAACTAATGCCATTATTTTTAAGGGAATTTATCGAGGAAGATGAATTTCTGTATTATATTCATGCAACAAGAAATGTATTTAATGATCATGGAAACCGTAAAATTCGTGCAAGAGCAAAGGCTTCGTTATGTTTTTGCTAAATTTGGGGAAGAAAAATTTTTAGAACTGTGTAACGAATATATTTCTAATTTTTATGCTGAAAAAGGGGATAGCCTTAGAGTTTATACGAGAAAATTGCTAGATGAGAGAGAAATTTTAGATAAAGAAAAAGAGCTGAAAAATAGAAGTATTTTCTAATGGAGAAAATACAGACGAAAGCATTAAAGATGATGAATTTATAAAAAGTGAAAGAAATATCGTGGCAGGAAAGCACAAAGGAGAATATGGGTATTATTTAAGACCTGCCGTGAGGAAATATTTACAAGGAAGATGGAGAAAAATTAATTAAGTTTGTAAAAAGCCTTGATTATAAAGTTGAATTGAAACTTACAAGTTTTTCAAAGTATTCGTTCGAGGATTGAAAAAGAAGATTTATTAAAATTAAAAGAAATTATGGAAGAATATTATGACGAAAACGAATTTTTTAATTCATACTCGTGTATTGGAAGTACAACTTGTAATGTTGGAATTTTTAGATACTCCGCCGATACTGGACTATATTTTTAAATATTTTTGAAAATGAGGAAAAAGGGAGCTTACAAATTATTTGCCACAAATAAAGATTGCTGGATGTCCAAATTCCTGTAGCGACACCGCAGATAGCGAAACTTGGATTTAGCGGAAGAAGAAAAAGACGGAGAATACTTTGCAATTTTTGAAGAGGAGAATTTACAGGTAAAACTGTCAAGCTGAATGAAATCGTGGGAGAAATAAAGGCAAGTAAAATTCCATATTTCCTTGAGGACATTGCAAAATATCATAAAAGAGGAAAACATTGAATTGGAGGAGTTTGTAGCATGAGGAAAGGTTTATTGAGCTGATAGAGAAATACAAGGAATTTGAACTTGAAGTGGATTGATTTCAATGATTGCAAAGCTGATATGGAAAGGGCGTGGTAGATGAATGTATGTGGAACTATATTAACAAAATGTACATAGCTACAAAGCGTCAGACAATATAAATTTAGGCATTAGAAAAGGAAAAGCTGGTGGCTTTGTTAGGACCAAGCGGAAGTGGAAAATCCACAATTTTACGGATGATTGCGGGACTGGAAACACCGATACTGAGAGATTATAATTGACGGAAAAGTTGTAAAATAACATTTCTCCAAGCAAAAGGGGAATTGGCTTTGTTTTTCAGGAATTATGCGTTATTTCGGTACATGACTGTGTTTGACAATATTGCGTTTGGGTTGAAAATTGCAAAAGTGAAAAGAGTCCATTATAAAAGGAAACGTGTGGAAAAACTGATGGAGCTTGTGAATATAAAAGGGCTTGGGAAACGGTATCCAAAACCAGCCTCGAGGAGGACAAAGTACAAGAGTGGCATTTGCAAGGGCATTAGCTCCCAATCCTCGAATTATTGCTGTTAGATGAGCCTTTTGCTTTGCAGATTGACGCTAAAGTTAGGCAGCGAACTTCGGAACTGGTCGCAGAAACAATTGATAAGGTAGGAATTACGAGCATTTTCGTAACGCACGACCAGGAAGAGGGCAATAGAAGTCGCAGATGAAATCATTGTAACAAATAAGGGAAGAATCGAACAAATTGGAAGTCCAAAGAAATTTATTCCAATCCCAAAACAGCATTTGTATGAAATCTCTATGGGAAACCTCAATAGAACTGGAAAATATAAACAGATTTAAAGGTTTTTGAAAAACTTGAAAAATGGACAAAAAGCAATAATCCGTCCGGAAAACGTAAGTATTATAAAGACAAATGAAAAATTTAGATATTCAGCTTCAACAGAGAGTGGAATTGTTAAATATACATTGTTTCCGTGGAAAAGAAGTGGAAATTGGCGTACAAATAAACGGCACTTTAATAAAAAGGGAAATCGTAAAAATTGAGAAGATGCTGTATCTGTGGGAGAAGAGTCAATATCTATATATATCGTGCCATGCCTTTGGGAAAAATGAGGAAAGTGGAAATTGTGGAAAATGAAAATACAAGAAATCAAAATGATGTCGTTATTTAAAAAATTTTTTATATAATATTTAAGTTAATTTGTCTTTGAACTTTTATAGAATATTTATTTGATTAATAATAATTTTTAATTAAAATAACAGTTTATAACTAAATTAAAAATGCTTAAGACAAAGCGGGGGATTGTAAGGGGGATGGCGATTGATCCCTTTACGTTTAGAAAAAGAAAAAGTATAAAAATTATAGGGAAAGATATTTTTAATAACAATAATCTATAACAGTAAAATTATAAAAAGTAAGTTTATAGAATAAGTTAAATAGATGTAGGTTGTGAGGGTAATTTTATGGCAGAGAATAAGGCTGGATAAAAATAAAAATAATAAAGAAAGAAAAACTTGAAATAAAGGAATTGGAAACGATGTATTAATTATTGGTGGGGGACTGCTGGATGTTATGCGGCTATTACGCTTGGAAAAATTCTGATTTATCGGTAATTGTGGCAGAGAAGAAGCGAATATTAAGAGGAGCGGGTGTCTTGCTACCGGGATGTACTGCAATAAATGCGTATAATGTGAAAGCGACGTGTCCGCAGGATTATGTGGATTATGCACGCGAAAGTGCCAATGGAATTGTGCTGGGCATGATTTGTTAATTACTCGTCGCGAATAGATTTAATGAGATTACTGCTGAAGTGGAAAAAGCTGGGGCTTGTGATTTTGAAGGATGAGAATGGAGAGTATGTTGCACGTGGAAATAGAAATATAAAGATAAATGGAGAAAAATTTTTAAGCCGATACTTGCTGATGCTGTGAAAAAGACAAAAATGTAGAGAGTTCTGAATACACTTAATATTACGGATTTGCTTGTGAAGGACGGAAAGTTTATGGCAGCTGGATTTTCTATAGAAGAAGCTATTGTGATTAGGGCGAAAAAGTGATAATTTTCGACTGGAGGAGCGACTGGACTTTATAAGCCTAATAATCCTGGATTTTTCAAGGCATAAGATGTGGTATCCGCCATTTAATACTGGAGCGGGATACGTGATGGGAATTTTTGGCTGGAGCAGAAATGACAACATTTGAAATGAGATTTATTGCTTTGAGACGTAAGGACACAATTGCGCCAGTTGAAACGATTGCTCGGGGAGTTGGAGCGAAACAGGTAAAATTCAAGAGGGGTTGTTTACGAGGATAAATATGGACTTACAACGAGTGAGCGTGTTTATGGAACTGTGAGAGAAAATCAACTGGAAATGGACCTTGTTACTTGAAGACAAGTGGAATTAGCGAAGAAGAAAGTGAAAATTTGCTAAGGCATACTTTGAATATGGCGCCAAGTCAGACATTGAAATGGATTGAAAGCGGAAAGCATCCGAATGAGCAGGATGTTGAAATTGAAGGACAGAGCCGTATATTGTCGGAGGGCATACTGCAAGTGACTTTTTGGGTGAATACGAACAGAGAAACTACAAATTAATGGGCTTTATGCAGCAGGAGATGTAGCTGGAGGCTGTCCGCAGAAATATGTTACAGGTGCATTGGCTGAAGGTGAGTGCATGGCTCTTGACATAATTCCAAAGTTAGCTGATGATATTAATTGTGGAAAAATTGATGAAAATGTGGAGAACTTCTTGGATGAACAAAAACAAATTATTAATCAGTATGAAAAAAATAAGAAATACAGAAGCCAAAAAGATTTTCAACGGAAGATATGGAAGAAGGAATGCAAAAATTATGGATGAATATGCAGGTGGAATCTCAACGAACTATCAATTTAATGAAAAGCGCCTAAAATTAGCAAAACAGAAAATTGATCAGCTTATAGAGCCTTTCTGATGAGCTTTCGGCAGAAAAATATGCACGATTTAATGTTTGCTTACGAGCTGAGAGAGGAGACTGATAGTGTGTAAATCACTAATTGGGCATCTTTTTCAGGAAGGAAACGAGATGGCATTCGTTTAATGAAAATCTGGATTATCCCGAAAACTGACGAAAAACTATTTTAAATATGTGAATTCGAGGTTGGTTAACGGAGAACTGGAAGTATTTATGAGAGAAATTGTTAAGGAGGAGAAATATGAGCATAGTAATTGATCCGTATGTGTGTATAGGATGTACAAAAATGTACGCTGGTATGTCCGGGACTTTAATTGAAATGCAGAAAGTGGATGACATGAAAATTGAAAAGGCGGTTATGCAATATCCGAAAAGATTGCTGAGGCTGTGTTTCCTGCGTGAAGGAATGCCCGGTTCAGCAATTTCATTTTTCCTTGGGGCAGATATTGGAGGTAATGGAAGCACAATGACAACTAAGGAAGAAGGAGATGTTCTGAAATGGATTATTGAAAAAGGGACGGAACTGTGGAGGGAAATTGATATAAACAGGAAAGATGCGAATAAATATTGATGAAATTTAATAAAAATAGAAGAAGGGATTTATATATGAATGAATTATCTCATTTAGATGAACTGGAAGCTGGAGCGATATATATTATTCGGGAAGTTAGACTGAATGTGAGAATCCTGTCATGCTGTATTCAATTGGGAAGGACAGTTCGGTTATGTCTGCGATTTGGCGATGAAGGCATTTTATCCTGAAAAGCCAGCCTTTTCCGTTTCTTCATGTGAATACTGGATGGAAATTTAAGGAAATGATAAATTTTCGTGACAGAAGAGCAAAAGGAGCTTGGGATTGAAATGATTGAGTATATTAACCCTGAAGGAGTTGAGAAAAATATTAATCCGTTTGATCATGGAGCTTCATTTACAGATATTATGAAAACGCAGGCATTGAAACAGGCGCTTAATAAATATGGATTTATCTGCGCATTTGGCGGTGAGTGAAGAGATGAAGAAAAAGCCGTGCAAAAGAAAGAATTTTTCATTCAGAAATGCAAGTACAAGCATGGGATCCTAAGAATCAGTGACGTAAATGTGGAAACTTTACAAACACAGAAATTAGTAAAGGTGAAAGTATTAGGGTTTTCCCAATTTCCAACTGGACTGAAAAAGGATATTTGGGAGTATATTCAAAGGAGAATATACCAATTGTTTCACTTTATTCGGCGGCAGAACGTCCTGTTGTGGAAAGGGATGGAAATTTGATAATGGTTGATGATGAGAGAAATGAGACTGGAAAGAAGGCGAAGATCCGAAAATTAGGGATGGTTCGTTTTAGAACTTTAGGAGATTATCCGTTATCGAGCTGTGAGTCAAACGCTACAACTTTGGAGGAAATAATAGATGAAACGCTAAGTTCGGTGGAATCTGAAAAGAACAAGCAGGGTTATTGACAAGGACAGCGGAGTTACAAGCATGGAAAAAGAAAAAGAGAGGGTATTTTTAATGGTAAGATTATTGAAAATTTATAACTTGTGGGAGTGTGGATGACGGAAAAATCGACATTAATTGGAAATATCCTTTACTAATTCTAAAAGCTGCTTTATGCGGATCAGAGGAAGCGTTAATTTTTAGACAGTAAAGTCGGTTCACGTGGAGGAGCAATTGATTATTCGCCGCTTTTTGGACGGACTGATGGCTGAAAGGAGCAAGGAATCGCAATTGATGTGGCATACCGGTATTTTACGACAAATAAACGGAGCTTTATTGTGGCTGATACGCCAGGGCATGAGGAATATACTCGAAATATGGCGGTTGGAGCTTCATTTCATGCGGAAGTCGCAATTTTGCTTTTGGATGTTACAAAAGGTGTACTTGTTCAAACTAGAAGGCACGCAAGAATTTGTTCAATGGTTGGAATACGCCACTTTGTCTTTGCAGTAAATAAAATGGATTTAGCAAAATACAGCGAAGAAAAATTTAACAAAATTGCCGATGAAGTGAAGGAATTGGCAGAAGGAAACTGGAATTAGAAAATATAAAAATAATACCTGTGAGCGCCACTGAAGGTGATAATGTTACCAAAAATCTGAAAATATGGACTGGTATAAGGGCGGAAGCATTATAGAATATCCGGAAACAGTGGATGTGGACAGAAAATAACGAAAAATTTCAGACTTTTATATCCCAATCCAGCGTGTATGCCGTCCAAATCACGAATTTAGAGGATTTAGGGGCAAATTGAAAGTGGAATCATACGAACTGGAGAAGAAATCACTGTTTTGCCAAGTAATGAAACTGCAATTGTTAAAACGATTTTGAATGGAGATAAAAATGTAGAAGAGGCATTTTTTCGGACAGGCTGTTACAATTCAGCTGGACAAGGAAGTGGATGTGAGCCGTGGTTCTGTTATTACAAAAACAAAAATCTTCCAGTTGCAAAATCGGTTGAAGCTGTATTATTGTGGATGGATGATGACAAATTGACAGCTGGAAAAGGAATATTTGGCAAAAACTTGGAACAAAAAGAAACTTTCTGCAATATTAAAGGAAATTGTATATAAAATTGATGTGAATACAGGAGAAAATTGAAACACAAAGTATCACAAAAATGAAATTGCATTTTGCAAAAATAGAATTTTTCAGATAAAGTTATTGTTGATTTATTCATAAGGCTTTGGGAGAATTGATACTGATTGACAGGCTTTCACATCAGACTGCCACTGGGGAGTAGTGGAAAAATATTGATACAATTGGAGAAAAACCTATTTTGAAAAAGGATGACATAAAAATTGACGGATACATTTTTGAAGAACTGTATTTTCGATTTTGAAAAATGCGAGAATGTCTAAAGAAGGAACAAAAAGAAAAACATACCATGTAGGCGATGAAGTGCCTCAAAAAGGAGATAGCTTTGAATATCCGCAGTATTTTGATATTATATCACTTGAAAGTGAGGTGGCAGTTTTAGTACGAGACTGTAAAATTTTTGATATGTTAAATTGGAAGATTATCATTTTTACAGGACTGCCAATATTAGACACAGCAGGATTTGGATTGCAGATTAAAACTAGGGAAGATATGAAAAATTATCTTTTAGACTGCAAATAAAGATGTAAATAAAGTGGAAATTCACAAAAATGGGCAAAATTTGAAACTTACAGAAGAGTAGTAAGTGGGGATAATTTCTATATGATTTTAATATTAACTGATTATTGAATAGACAGATTTCATAAAAGGGGAACGTGAAGATGTTAAAGAAACTGAAAAGTACCAGTAATATTTGCTATAATTGTTATTTTTCTTTATTTTATCGGAATTATGCGAGCAAAAACAGCAAAATCGGAAAAAGCAGGAAAAATTGAAATTGTAAATGTTTCCTATGACCCTACCCGTGAACTGTACGAAAAGTATAACAAGCTGTTTATGGAATATTACAGGCAAAAATACGGACAGGATGTGAAAATTTCCCAAATCGCATGGAGGCTCAGGCTCACAGGCGCGTTCGGTAATTGAAGGGCTTGATGCGGATGTGGTAACTTTAGCACTGGAAAATGATGTGGCACTTCTTGAGAAGGTAGACTTACTTGAAAAAGATTGGGTAAACAAATTTCCAGGAAACTCTTCCTCCGTATACCCTCACAATCGTTTTTCTTGTAAGAAAAGGAAATCGAAAAATATTAAGGACTGGAACAGTTTGACGGAAAAAGGAATAAAGTGATAACACCTGATCCGAAAAGCGCTGGTGGAGCTTGCTGGAATTTTTCTCGGCGGTGTGGTCATACGGACGTGAAAAATTTGGAAATGATGAGCATAAGATTCAAAAATTTTGTGAAAAATATCTATGACAATGTGACAGTAATGGATTCGGGGGCAAGGGCAGCAACTACGACTTTTGTGGAAAATAATCAGGGAGATGTACTGATTGCGTGGGAAAATGAGGCGATTGCTACGATTAGGGAGTATCTCAAAAATATGAGATTGTCTATCCGAGTGTGAGTATGGCACAACCGACAGTCGCGGTAGTTGATAAAGTTGCAAAAAAATAACGGAACTTATGAGATAAGTACAGAATACTTGAAATATCTGTATTCAGAAAAAGCACAGGAAATAATCGCTGAAAGTGGCTACAGACCTTATAATCAGAAAATTCTGAAAAATATGAAAATAAATTTGACTTGAAGATGAAACTAACAAAAATAGATGATTTTTGGTGGCTGGAAAAAGCCTACGAGAAATTTTTCAATGAAGGTGCATTATTTGATAAAAATTTTATGAAAATTAGAAGTATAAATTGTTTCAAAATTAAATAGCAATAATACTTGTCAAAGTACAAAGGTTCATTGTCAAAAGTCTTTTTATTTAATATAAGAGAATAGAGCAAAAATCTTTTAATTGGAAATATTGTTATGAAAGGAGGAAAAATGAGAAATATTAGCATTAAAAGAAAAGAGCAAACTTGTAATTCCAGGATTTTGGACTTGACATTTTGGAATATCATTGACAATGCTGTCAATTCTGATATTAATACCTTTAGCCTCGATACTAGTTTATTCCTTTAGGGCTGTCACCTCTTGAATTTTGGAAACTTGTAACAGAAAAGCCAGTTTTGAAAGTGCATTTTTACAAGCATCATCTGTTCATTTTATGCGTCTGTCAAACTGCGTTTTCGGAGTAATTTTAGCGTGGGTGCTTATAAAATACGATCTTTTTGGAAAAAGATTTTTAGATGGAATGCTTTGAATCACTTTTGCCTTTGCCTACTGCAGTTGCAGGAATCACACTTTCAAAATGTATTCTGATACTGGGATGGTTGGAAAATATTTTTGCAAAAATTGGGATAAAAATTTCATATACTCACGTTGGGATAATAATTGCCTTAATTTTTGTAGGAATTCCTTTCGTAGTAAGAGCAGTCCAGCCAGTTTCGAAAAAGCTGGACAATCAGTATGAGGAAGCAGCATACATCTTAGGTGCAGACGGAAAAACGACTTTTTGAAAAGTAATTTTTCCCGAAATAAGACCTGCGCTTATTAACAGGATTTGGACTTGCCTTTTCAAGAGGGGCTTGGAGAATATGGAAGTGTAATTTACATTTCAGGAAACAGCCCTAAAAGAGCATACACAGGTTGTTTCCATGTAATTATGCAAAAATTAAATTATGTCGACTATCCTTCTGCGACTGTAGTTGCTCAGTTATGCTAATATTTTCATTCACACTTTTATTTTTAATAAATTTAGTTCAAATGAACCAGTTCAAGCGGACAAACAATGTTTAGGAAAGGGAAAGAGCGATGGATATAACATTATAAAGTATGTATTAATAGCAGTAGCATCCTGTTTGTCGGTATTATGTTAGTATTATCGCTTAATTGCGATTATTACAAATTCGCTTCAAAAAGGCTGGACATTTTACATAAGAAGCTTTAACAGACAAATACGTCCTTTCAGCTTTGAAAATTACAGTGATTGCAACAATGTCAGCATTAATTATAAACTACTTTTTGGAATAGCGGTGAGATGGCTTCTCATAGATTTTCATTTCATGTGGAAAACATATTTTGGCAACGCTAATAGACATCCCTTTCTCGATTTCTCCAGTAATAGCAGGTCTTGCCTTCATTATGACCTTTGAAGAATGGGCTGGCAAAGACCTTATATTGAGCATCTAAATAAATTTTTGTACCCTGACATAAAAATAGTGTTTTGCAATTCCCAGGAGTAATTTTAGCTACTGTATTTGTAACTTTCCCTTTTATTTCAAGGGAAATCATTCTGATTCTGAATGCACAGGAAAAGATGAAGAAGAAGCGGCCGCATTAATGGGAGCAGACGATTCACGATTTTCAGAAAAATAACATTACCACAAATAAAATGGGGATTCTTTATGGAATAATCCTTTGCACAGCAAGACGTTAGGAGAATTTGGAGCAGTAAACGCATTATCAAAAAGCAAGAGGAAAAACATTTACTTTACCACTAGAAATAGATGCTTTATATCTGTCGGGCTCATCAGAGTCAATAGTATCAGCATTTGCAGTATCTTCACTTTTGGTAATAATTTCAATATTTATTCTGATTATAAAAATATTATTGAACATAAATCTAAAAATAAATTTATTAAGTAATTTGATTTTAAGCAAGGGGCATCAGACACCATGCCCTTGCATCCCCTCTCTCGAATTTCAATTTTATACGAATGAGCAATCCTGCAGAGAAGAAACATAATAAAAATAGTAAAAACTGTTATGAAAATAAAATAACTTAAAAATAATAATTTGATAAAAATAGTTAAAAAGTAATTGCAAATTTGGACTAGAAAATATATAATTATATATAGCTAGAAATTTTATAAATGCAAATTAAGTAAAGAAATTATAAAATTCTTTAATTTGAGGAAAAATGGCAAAAATATGAAAAACAATGGATGGTAACCAAGTCAGCTCATATAGCGTACGCATTTACGGAAGTTGCTGGAATTTATCCAATTACTCCGTCGTCAACTATGTCAGAGCTCGTAGATCAATGGGCATCATACGGAAAAGGAAAAATTTATTTGGAATGCCAGTAAAGGTTGTGGAAATGCAATCAGAGGCTGGAGTCAGGGGATTGTACACGGATCGCTTCAGACTGGGGCTTTGACTACGACGTTTACTGCTTCTCAAGGATTACTATTAAAAATACCTAATATGTATAAAATAGCTGGAGAATTACTCCAGGTGTAATGCACGTGGCTGCAAGGGCTATTTCTGCACAGGCGTTATCAATATTTGGAGATCATCAGGATATTTACTCGGCTAGAATGACAGGATGGACCATGCTTGCGACAAGTTCGGTTCAGGAAGTTATGGATCTTGCTGGAATGCACATTTGACAGCAATTAAGTCGAGAGTACCCGTAATGCACTTTTTTTGATGGATTTAGGACTTCGCATGAGATAAATAAAATAGAGGTTATGGATTATGAGTTCCTTGAAAGCCTGCTTGATAAGAAAGCTGTTCAGGAATTTAGGAAAGAGCATTAAATCCAGAAAATCCTGTAACAAGGGGAACAGCTCAGAATGACGATATTTATTTTCGGGCAAGAGAAGCCCAAAATAAATTTTTATGAAGCTGTACCTGATATTGTAAATGACTATATGAAAAATTAGCGAAAAACAGGACGGAACTATGCACCTTTTTGTTTACTACGGTTCAGAAACTGCTGAAAGAGTTATTATTGCAATGGGGTCTGTAAATGAAACAATAAAGGAAGTTGTGGATTATCTGAATAAAAAATGGTGAAAATGTAGGTGTACTGAATGTTCATTTGTATCGTCCTTTCTCCAGCAAGTATTTTTGATGCAATGCCAAAAAGTGTGAAAAAGATTGCTGTGCTTGACAGGACAAAAAGAGCCTGGAGCATTGGGAGAGCCATTATATATGGATGTAAAGGCACTTTACTATGGACGTGAAAATGCACCTGAAATTGTCGGTGGAAGATATGGACTGTCATCAAAGGATACAACACCAGAACAAATTATAGCAGTGTTCAAGAATATTGCACAAAAAGAGCCTAAAAATAATTTTTACAATTGGAATTATTGATGATGTGACATTTACATCTCTTGCACTTGAAGATGAAGTGTTTACAGGAAATGAAGATGTAAAAAGAATGTCTGTTCTTTTGGGCTTGGTTCAGATGGAACAGTTGGAGCAAATAAAAATTCGATAAAAAAATTATTGGAGATAAGACAGATTTAGTATGCACAGGGGATATTTTGCATATGATTCAAAAAGCTGGAGGAGTGACAAGATCTCATTTAAGATTCAGTAAAAATCCAATTCGCTCGACTTACTTAGTTACAAGACCTAATTTTGTAGTCTGCTCGGCACCTGCATATCTTGGGAAAATATGATATGATTTCTGGATTGAAAGAAGGAGGAATATTCCTCCTAAATACAATCTGGGAAAAGGAGAAATTGATTCCAAGTATTCCAAATGAAATAAAAAGGGAACTGGCTAGAAAAATCAGATTTTTCATTATAAATGCTACAAAATTAGCTAAAGAAATTGGATTAGGAAATAGAACAAACACTATTATGCAATCAGCCTTTTTCTATCTTTCAGAAGTAATTCCTCACGAAGAAGCAAAGGAATATATGAAAGAGTATGCAGAAAAAAAGTTATGGAAGAAAAGGACAAGATATTGTTCAAAAAAACTGGGATGCGATTGACAGAGGAATTGACGGCCTGGAAGAAGTTGAGGTATTGCCAGAATGGGCAGACCTTGAAGTCAACGAGCAAATTATTGAAGCTGCAAAACCTGAATTTATCAAAAAGATTGCAGATCCGATTAACCATATGAAAGGTAATGAATTGCCAGTTTCTTCAATTATAGAAAATGGAATGGTTGACGGAAGCTTCCAGCATGGAACAGCACATTATGAAAAAAAGAGAATCGCTGATGAAGTGCCAGAATGGCAGCCAGATATGTGTATCCAATGTAATCAATGTGCGTATGTATGTCCTCACGCTGTAATACGTCCGTTTCTGCTTGATGAGGACGAAATGAAAAAGGCACCGAATGAATGCCTACAATAAAAGCTCTTGGTAGAGGAATGGATGGACTTGAGTATAAGATTCAGGTATCGCCTCGGACTGTACAGGATGTAGTGCCTGTGTAGATGTTTGTCCTGCACCAAGAGGAAAAGCTATTGTTATGAAATCTACTCAGTCTCAAATTGAAAGAAATGAAATTGAGTACACAGATTACTTTATTTAACAATGTTTCATACAAAGATAAGATTTTAGGGAAAAATACCGTAAAAGGCTCACAATTTGCAAAAGTCGCTGTTTGAATTTTTCTCGAGCGTGTGCAGGTTGTGGAGAAACACCTTATATTAAATTGGTAACACAGTTATTTGGAGAACGTATGATTGTGGCAAATGCTACAGGATGTTCTTCAATTTATGGAGCTTCTGCACGTCTTCGCCTTATACGACTGCTGAAAGTGGCTGTGGGCCTGCATGGGCTTCTTCATTATTTGAAGATAATGCTGAATATGGGTATGGAATGTTTCAGTGCTGTAAATACAATTCGGCTAAGAATTTTGAAAAGAATGGAAGAAATAAAAGCAGATGTTTCAAGTGAATTAGCTGATTTATTTACCATTTTTGCTGAAAAATTTTTATGATGGAGATAAAAACTACTGAAATTCGAGATGAACTGGTAATCTTATTAGAAAAAGGAAAATAACGAAAATCCGAATGAAAAAGTAAAAAGAATACTCAAGAAATATTGGAGCTAAAACAATATTTAATAAAAATCAATGTGGATGTTTGGTGGAGATGGATGGGCTTACGATATCGGATTTGGAGGTCTTGATCACGTCCTGGCTTCGGAGATGATGTAAATGTTCTTGTACTTGATACGGAAGTTTATTCAAACACAGGAGGACAATCTTCAAAAATCTTCGAGAGCAGGAGCAGTTAGCAAAATTCAGCAGCATCGGGAAAACCAGTCAAGAAAAAGATTTAGTCTGCGATACTAATGACCCTATGGAAATATCTATGTTGCTAAAAGTATCGATGGGTGCAAATCAAAATCAGACACTAAAAAGCAGTAAGAGAAGCTGAGGCTTATCCAGGACCATCAATAATAATTGCTTATTCACCTTGTATAGAGCATGGAATAAAAGCTGGAATGGGTAAAATTCGGACAGAAGAAAAACTTGCAACAGAAGTAGGATACTGGCCAATTTTCAGATATGATCCAAGACTCGCTGAAAAAGGGAAAAAAATCCACTGCAACTGGATACACGAAATCCCTGCTTGGGACAAATATGAAGATTTCTTGTTAGGAGAGCGAAGATATGCAAACCCTAGCATGCAGAATTTCCTGAAAAAGCCAAAGAATTGCTTGAAAGCAAACTTAAAAATGCCAAAGACAACTGGAACTACTATAAACGGATGGCGACAATGGATTATTCAACAGAAGAATAAAAATTAAATTAAAAATAAAATTTATTTTTATAAAGAGATTCCCTTTATTTTTAGGGGTTTTTCTTATTTTGCGATAGAATAGCTGGCATTTATTTTGATATGTGGTAAAAATTATGTAGATATTCAAATTAATGCTTTTTATTTAAGGTCCATAAGATGAATTGTGTTAATAAATATTTTTTAAAAATTTATATGTTATTTCTTTATTATAAAGCAAAGGGGAACAGTCGCCATCCCCTATGAACCCAGCTGTCTAAGCATGAAACGAAAACGAAACTCGCTGACGCTCACTCGCAGATAAAGATTAGAACAACTCTACAAAAATATATTTGCTATGAAGGTTCTAGCGAAAGAAACACATAAATGTGTTTAGTCGTTTTCATTCCATCACGACATTTTTAATTTAATTATGAAGGCTGTTTTTAATAAAGAAATATTAATCAAAAATAGCTTATACTAATATCTAATTAAACTATGTATAATAAATTAGGAAAAAGTATATATTGTCGCTATTGATTAAACCTGTTAGGCAACTATATGTCTTTATTAATAAAACAAATATTCTGAAGCAAGGGGTCTTGACCTCTTGTGAAAATGAAAAAGTTAAGTTAGCGAAAAACATCGGTTGTGTACCATTTTTAGTTAGAAATTAGTATTAAAATGAATATTTTAAAGAATTTAGTATTCGAATACTTAAAAAGAGAGTACAATAATAAAAATAAAGTTTAAAATAAGAGGGGAAAATATAAAAAGAGGAGAAAGACTATGAGAAATACGAAATGGGTGCAAAAAATTATTCCTAATTCACGACAGGAGAGAGAATATATTGAAAGAAACAACAAGCAGAAAAAAATGATGAAAAACATGAAAAAGTAAGACTGAAAAAACAGAATTTTGAAAAATACAAATTTAAGTTCAGTAATTGATAATGATATTTTGAAAAATACTTTTATTCACGGGGGATAACGACAGAGAAGGAAGTAAGGAGTTTTGAATCCGAAACTTGAAAAATATCCGAATCCTTATGGACTGCAGGATATGGAAAAAGATGGTTTTGGAAATTGAAAAAGGCGATAAAGGAACAGAAGAATATTTGGATATAGGAGATTATGATGTGGATGGGATTACTTCAACATCTATTTTTGTATATGGCGTTAAAAGGAGCTTGGGGCGGAAAATGTGAACTACTACATTCCTATTCGGGATGAAGGGTATGGACTGAATAATGAGGCTTTGAAGAAAATTAAAGAATCAGGGCAGATTTGGTAATTACTGTGGATTGTGGAATTACAGCATTTCCGAAGTGGAGTTTGCAAACTCTATAAATTTGCCGGATAATTATTACGGATCACCATAATTTACACGTGGGATAAAGTTCCGGATGCTATTACAGTTGTGAATCCAAAACGTCCCGAAATGAATTTTTCTTTTGAGTTTCTAGCGGGAGTTGGGACTATTTTATGGTAATTCTTTGTCTTTATGAAAGAATTGGGAAAAAGGCAAAAAGCATATAAATATCTCGATCGGTGGCAATTGGTACAGTTGCCGATATTGTGCCGCTGGTGGAAGAAAACAGGATTTTGACTAAGTTTGGGTCTGGAGCAGCTTACCCGTTCTAAAAATAAGGGGCTTAGATTTTTATTGTATAAATTGTTTAGTACGCAAAAATTCGGATTTTTAATGAGAAAAATGGAATATAATTCGTATGATGTAGGCTTTATCATAGCACCTGTCTTTAATGCGGCTGGAAGGCTTAAAGATGCAAAAATGGTGGTAAAATTGCTAATTTCGGATAATGATAGGGAAATTGAGATAATCGTAAAGGAATTGATTAATAAAAATTTTGAGCGTAAAAAGAATTACAGAATGAAATCGTGGAAAAAGTGGAAAAACACATTGAAGAAAGCGATCTGAAGGAAGATTATGTGATTGTAGACTATTCGCCCTGAATATCATCACGGTAGTAATTGGAATAAGGGCTTTCCAAGATTGTGGATAAATATTACAAGCCTGCGATTATCATTGAAGTGAAGGAAGATGAAGGAATAGCAGTTGGATCATGCCGAAGTATTGGAAACTTTAATATTTTGGAGGCATTGCAGTCGATGCCTGAACTTTTGTGAAGTTTGGGGACATTCTGGAGCGAGAGGATTTACGATTGGAATAAAAATCTGGAATTATTTAGGGATAAATAAATTTGCAAAAACAAAAACTGAAAGAAGAGGATTTTGTAAAAATAATAGAAATTGATAAGCAAATCCCAATTCAAAAAGGTTTCGTACGAATTTTTTTCCAAATAATAGAACTTTTAAAGCCGTTTGGCTTTTGGAAATCCAATGCCGACTTTTCAGGGACAAATAACGTACTTTTTGAAAATATAAAGTTCATTGGAGAAAATAAAAATCATATAATGTTTGATATAAAGCAAAAGGGATTTTAATAGAAAATGCTGTCTGGTTTAATTCTGGCGAGTATTTTTTAAAGAACTGAACGAGAATTTGTTTTACGATATTGTTTATAAATTAAAGACGAAATGTTTCAAGATAGATATTATACGAAAGTGTATGTTGAGGATGTGAAAAGTGTCGCAGTTAAAGGATGACACTTTGTCTTATTATCATTCACTTTTTAACACATCTTTTCCCTGATGAAGTCGGTATTTTTATACAAATATTGAGCTGGAAACGGAAAAGAAAATTACAATGAAAATGGAATTTGACCAGGTTTCGCTTTTTCAAGGAAGAAAGTTCATTGGACGGCTTGATTACAGCATTTCCAACTTGTTAATACTTTTAAATCGGTATTATAACTGGAATTTTACTCGTGAAAAATTGAGGATGTGAAAGCAGGCTTCAAATCATAATATTGTAAATATACTGATAAAAAAGAGATTATAATTTTCAAGTGTTATGATCACACGCAAATTGGTATTTTTAAGAAAATAAAAAGAATTTCTGATTGGGAAAATGGAGTATAATTCACAGACTAAAGAATTGCTGGCACAGTTTTTTAAACAAAATAAAAAACTTGATTATAAAAATATTTTTGATGAAAATGAAAAATATAAATATAAGATGTCAAATTTTTGAAAAACTTTTTACTGACAGTTGGAATTTATTATAAAAATGACTGATAAAAAGTCAGATTGTAATAAGTTCAGATAAAAAGCCAGCTTTTTAACAATTTTATAAAATCATATTTTTGATATAAATGAAGAATATTCTGAAAACGATTATCCATTTACATTATTTTTATAATTACAAAGATACAGAAACAGCTGGAAAATATTATAAAAACAGATTTTTTCAATACAAAAACGAAATCAATTATGAAATTGAGGAAAAATAGCCAAAAATCTTGAAGTTAATGAAGAGCCAAAACAGCTGGAATACAAGAAAATTGAAAATAGAGTTTAAAAAAATAGTGAATGTGGAAAAACTCTGAAAAGTATTGTGGAAAAACATCAGGAAAAATACTCGAAAAGTTAAGTGAAGATGAAAAACAGGAAAGTGGAGAAAAGATTTTTGCATAATAATAAATTCTGAAGATTTTTATGGTAAAAACAGATGATTTGGATAAAAATAATATTGAAGAGATAGATACGAAAATTGAAGTGCCAGAAAATATAATATTTTTAGAAAATTCAACGAAGAAAGGAGAAAAAAATGCAAAAATATTTTTGTAGAATATTTACCGATTGAAGAAAAAAATGAAATTGAAAAAGTTGCTTACTGATGGAGAAAAGATTTATTCTGATTATTCAGTTAATGAGATTTTGTAAAAGTAAATAATGATACAAATATTTTGAGTAGCAAAAATCTTGATTTGTTGTAAAAATTATAAAAATGATGTGAGATAATATCTATGTAACAGATATATATAAAATTAATAAGATTTTTATAAACTTTCAAATAATGAATATAGAGAATATATGGAAAAATTAAAAAAGGCTATTTTGGTTTTACAATCCAAAAACTGGAAATGCCAATATAATTTTTAAGCAATTTTGATTTAATCACGACAAAACTGCTGGAAAAAGGGATTACATTGACACTTTACAGCATAAATCAGGATTATGATTTGTTTACAGAAATTTTAAAAAAATGAAAAAAATATGATATTTTGATTTTATCAGGTGGAGATGGAACATTAAGCCGTTGTTTAAGTGAACTTTACTCTAGAAAACATTGAGTTTCCGAAGTTGCAATATTTCCGACAGGAACATCAAATGACTTTGCAAAAGCATTGAAAATTGAAGAAAACATTGAAAAACTGGATAGAGAAAATTACAGATAAAGACTGCCAAAAATATTGATTTTTGGGTTAATTAATGGAAAAACGGTGTTCCTGTCTTCGTATGCTGGCGGACTATTTACTAAAAATTTCCTACAATACAGACAAGACACTGAAAAAGACGTTTGGGAAAAAGTGCCTATTATATAAATGGACTTGGAGAACTTACAAATATAAAGACTTTTGACTTGGATATTGTGCTGGATGGGAAATGAGAAAGTGAAGGAAAAGGCTATTTTATATGCAATTCTGAATGGAAAAAGTGTTGGTGGATTTGAAAAATGTAATTGATGAAGCCAGTATGAATGACGGATTTATGGATATTCTAATCGTAAAAACATTGACATCCGCTGGATATTCCAAAAATCCTAATAGACTTAATGAACAGCAATCTAACAAACAACGATTACATCCGAACTTTACAAGCCAAAAATGCGAAATAGTTATAGAAGAAATTGACGTAAGCATTGATGGGGAAGAGGGGAAAAATATGGATGTGAAAATTGAGTTTATAAGTGGAAAATTAAAAGTTTTTGCTAAAAATTTACAATATAAGGGAACTTTACTAAAAATAAAACAATCAATTGAAATTTGGGAATTATAAAAGGTATAATGTAATAAATGAAATATTGGATGGGAGTTGATGTTTGTGAAGAAATTGATTTTGATTGTAATACTTGGAATGACAGTGAGTGAGTTGTGAACTTTTGATAAAAAGATGGGATAGACACAATCGCGAAGATGCTGAAAGGGTGTGAGATGTTATAGAAGAAACACTGGGGTAGCTTTATTGTGTAGATAGATATGGAATCGAACTTACTAATGTGTGATTTTAGAGGAATGAGCTGATGAGTGGAGAAGAGGAAATTTTGGGATTGAATAGGGAAAAATGATATAATAATTTTGAATAAAAACCTGTTAGAGATAGTGTAAAAATTAAAAATGCGAGAAAAAGGAAACTTTATTCTTTATTGAATAGGGCTTTTGTGATATAATTGTCCTGTCAAGGAACGCAACCTTGATTACTTTCTTGAACAGGGGTGGTAATAATGGCAGAATTAGGGATTTGACTGTTTTGACAGTTATAATCATATTGTTTTTGATTTTTAGCAGTCAAAAATAGCAGTCATTCTTGTCTTATTGTCCTCACCTTTGCCTGCCAGTTGAATTTAGCTGGCGGGTTTTTGTCAATTTTCAAAATTATGTTGTTAATGAGGTAAAATAGATTGAGTATGGGAAAAATTTTTGTTAAAGGGTTAAAAATTAAAATGTGAAATGTCGAGTTATAATAAAAAGAAAGTTTAAAATATCAGTAAACTTTCTATAAAAAGATACTGAATTTCTGCTGAAAATATGGTATAAATATAATATATAAAGAATTTATAAAGTATGGAGGAAAAATTATGAATGGATATTTTGAGTCTTGTTTTGCATGCACATTTACCTTATGTAAGACACCGGAATATAAAGAATTTTTAGAAGAAGATTGGTTATAGAAGACAATTACGAAACATATGTTCCTCTACTAGAAATGTTTGAAAATTTGACAAGGGATAATATTCTTGGAATATGACCATTACAATGTCCGGGACACTTGTTAATATGATGAATGACAGTTTATTAAGGGAGATACGTTCGTCACATAGACAAATTGATTGAATTTTCTGCGAGAAAGAAGTGGAAAAGACTTAGTCCATATCACGATATGCTAAATGTTGCAAAAACATAATTTATGGTTTTAATACAAGGGCAAAACGAGTATTTGAAGAAAAATACAATAGAGATTTGGTTGGAGCACTTTAGAAAAATTCAAGATCGAGGGCAAATTTGGAAATCATTTCCAGTTACTGCGACACATGGATTTTGCCAGTTATGAAAGATTATCCGAAGCAGTGAATGCTCAAGTTTTTATGGCTAAAAAAGATTATATCAAAAACTTTGGAAGAGAGCCAAAAGGAATTTGGCTAGCAGAGTGCGCTTATTATCCAGGACAGGATAAATTCTTGAAAAACATGGAATAAGATATTTCCTAGTTGATGCCCATGGGATTATGCACAGTGATCCACGTCCAGTTTACGGTATCTACTCGCCAGTTTATACAAAAACTATGTAGGCTGCGTTTGCGAGATTTGGAATCATCTGAGCAAGTTTGGAGTTCTGAGTCCAGGTTATCCAGGAGATGGAGTTTATGAGAATTTCACAAGGATGCTGGGTATGAACTTGACTATGAACTTGAAAGCCATATTTACACAGTGACGGAGTACGAAGAAACATTGAGTAAAATACCATGCAATAACTGATAAAAAGGAACTTATAAAGCAGTTTACAATCCAGGCAGCGGACAGAGCCAAAAGAGCACGCCTACAACTTTGTATTCAACCGTTCAAAACAAATTGAGTTCTGCTTCAAAAATGAAATATAGAAAACCAATTGTGGTATCACCTTATGATGCTGAATTATACGGACACTGGTGGTATGAAGGACCAGTATTCCTAGAGTGGGTATTTAGAGCCACAGCAGAATCTAATTTTTCTACAATAACGCCATACAAATATTTAGAGCAATATCCGACAAATCAAATAGTTGATGTAGCGTGTCAAGCTGGGGAGCAAACGGTTATTACGACGTTTGGATAGACGGCTCAAATGATTACGCCTACAGACATCTACATAAAGCCGCGACAAAAATGATAGAACTGGCAAACGGAAGAGAACCATACAACGAATTGGAATACAGAGCATTAAATCAAGCCGCAAGAGAGTTATTGATGGCACAGACTTCATGCTGGGAATTTATAATGTATACAGGAACAATGGTTGGTTATGCTCACAAAAAATAAGCGATCACGTTCACAGATTATTTAAAATTTATGAAGACTTCAAAAACGGAAGATTGGATGAAGGCTGGATAAATGAAATTGAAAAGCAGAGATAATATCTTCCACGAAATTGAATACAGAATGTATAGAAGTGACTGGCTATAATTTAAATAATAAAAAATTAATATAATTTAAAGAGTGTTTTTATAATATAGAGCATTCCTTTTAATATTAATTAATTGGTGAATATTTTATTTGATTTTTAAGGTTAAATTGGTATAAAATATGTTAAAAGAGAAAAATTATTTTTCTAATTTTAAGTTATTTTTGAGCAAGAAGCTCAGACGCCATGCCCTTGCATCCCCGCTTTTCGAATTTTTAATTTTTACAGCAAAAGACAAACTCGCTTTTAACAAAAGTTATTTTAGCCTCATAAAGTTATTATAAATTTAAAGTAAGATAGAAAAGCTCAAACAAGTTGCCTTTACTGAAAAATTAAAAATCTCGGAAATTTATAACAGATATGATTCAAAATTTTTGTTTAGTTTTTATTTCAAAAAATGCTTGAGACAAGCCAGGGATAATGCATAGCACTTTTTGGTATTATGTATGTTGAATATATCAAAATAACCGTTATTGTGAAACAAAGGAAATGGCGATTGATTTTCCTTGATTTAGAAAAATATAAGAATAATTGAAAAACAGTTATTAATCAAAATAATCTGAAAATAAAAATTTAATAAATAGGAATTGATACTAGATTTTTTTAATAGATAATAGAAAGAGAAAAAGAATGGAGAAAATAATAGGGATAAATCCAGTAATTGAAGTATTGAAATCGGATAAGAATATCGAGAAGCTGGAGGTTTATAAGAAGACTAAAGAAGGAAACAATTAAGGAAATATTGAATTTGGCAAGCAGAAGAAATATAAAGATTTTTATACTGATAGACGGACTGAAAATTCACAGGGGTAGTGGCACTTGTTTCGAATTTGATTATTATGTTGATTTTTACTGCATTTTTAGAAAAACTTTTTGAAAAAGGAAAAATCTATAGTTGTTGTGCTGGATCGAGTTCGGGGATCCAAGAAATTTTGGGGCGATTATAAGAAGTGCGGGAGTGCTTTGGAGTTGATGGGATTATTATTCGGGACAGAAATAGTGTGAAAGTTACGGAAACAGTTGTAAAAATCATCGACAGGAGCGATTGAGCATGTGGATATTGTAAAAGTTACAAATATTTCTGATACGATTGACAAGTTAAAAAATACGGATATGTAGTTTACTGCAGAAGCTGATGGGCAGAATTATTATTATGAGGAAAAATTATCCGGAAAAAGCATGTCTTGTGCTTGGAAGTGAAGGAAATGGAATGCGTAAAAAGTCAAGGAGCATTGTGACAAAGATTGTAAAAATACACTTGAAGGGGCAAATAAACTCGCTGAATGTATCTGTGGCTGGAGGTATAATATTGGCGGAGATGTCGAAAAGTTAATAAATTTTGATAAATAATGCATCTCTAATTTTTACTTTGAATTTGCATTTTGAAATTACAGTAAAAATGATATTATTAAATATAATAGTTTTGAAAAATTTCTTTGAATATCGAGATTTATCATAATAAAAATGTATATATAAAAATATCTGAGTTCAGGAGGATTTTTAAGTTAAAAATAAAAATGAATTTTGGAAATTACTGTGAGTGGGAATTGAGTACAGATAATTGAGTTTAGGAGATGAGTTGAGTTTATTTGTTTTAAAAATAATTGGTATAGCGACTGATGTTTATGGATCATTACCATTATGTGGTTGGTGGAAGTCGATTTTTAAATATTGTTGGGAGAATTGCTTTTTCCAATATTTGCATTTACGCTAAGTGAAGGGTATGTACATACGCGAAATTTAAAAATATTTACTTAGACTTTTATTTTTGACTGGGTATGCACATACTGTCTGTCATATTTAGCTACAAGTATCCTATGAATATATTTTTACATTGTTTTTAGGCTTTTTGGCAATCCATATCCTTTAATTTTAGAAAAATACATAAAAATCAGACATTTTATGGATAATAAAATTAGTCTGACTGGTCTCATATTAATTTGTCTCATCAATGGCTTGAAATGGATTATGGAGCATACGGAATTTTGCTAATCATGAATTTTTAATATTTTTAGGACTAGCATAAATTTCACATATCAATGAATTTTTCTTATATTAAATATTTTTAAATCTGTTCTTTCCAAATGTCTTTAAGCTGACAGAAACGCAGTTTTTCAATAGTTTCATTAATATTTATTTTTATGTATAATGGAAAAAGGGAAGAAGTATGAAATACTTTTTATTTATTTTATCCATATACATTTTCTTATTTTGGAAGGAATAAGAAACATTAAGTAGATTTAATGTAATTATGATAAATTTTTGGAGAGAGAAATGACAAAAAGGAAAGATTGAAAAATATTTCGATATTAAAAGAAAAATTTGGCAATCCAAAAGGCTCGCTTTGGAATTTGAAACACCTTATCAGCTGATGGTTGCAGTAATCCTGTCAGCTCAATGTACGGATGGCGTGTAAATATTGTTACAAAGGAGCTTTTTAAAGTTGTAAGAAAGCCACAAGACATTAGGAAAAATGGATTCGAGAATATTGAAAAATATATAAAAATCAACAGGTTTTTACAAGAATAAAGCAAAAATATAAAGCTAAATGCTGAAATGATGCTTGAAAAATATAATGACGTGATTCCAAAGGACTTTGAAAAGCTTGTAGAACTGCCAGGTGTTGGACGTAAAAACTGCGAATGTTGTCCTTGGGGGAACTTTGGAATATTCGTGAAGGAATTGTTGTTGATACGCATGTCAAGAGACTATCTAACCGTATAGGGTTTGTGAAAAATGACAATCCGAGATTATTGAGAGGGAACTTATGAAATTTAGTGCCGAAAAGAGACTGGTTTGTAGTATTCCCATTATATGATTTTGCATGGACGGGACAAATGTATTGCCGAGAAAGCCCAAGTGTGAAATATGTGAAATCGGGAGACTACTGTAAATATAATCTAGATAATTTAAAAGAAAAATGGGATTAATAAATAGACTTTAGTATAAATAAATACAGAAAAGGAAAAAGAATGGTTAAAAAGGTAAAAAGAGTTTTGATTTTTGGAGTGCTTGCGTTATTTACAGCTCTTGCTTATGCAGAAGGGGAACAAGATTCGACTCTAAAGAGGGAAGTGTAGCTGTCAAAGAGGAGAAAAGTAAAGGTTCCGCGGGAAAAGAAGCTGATGGTTACAGCGAAATAGAGCAGGCAACAAGAAGAGGATATTCAAAAGCGTTCAGACATGGAAAAAGATGGATTCTAAACACGAGGAATCCAGCGAATATACTGGAAGATAGTCAAAATCACTCTCTAGATGGAAAAAGCAAATCTGAAAAAGGGAAGGACAAAATCAATTCAGTAAAAAATGGTACCTCAGTGAAAGCAGAGCATAAAAGGAAACTTGTAAAGGCAATAGAGCATGAACACGAGGGAGCTTCTACATTATTATGGGAAGTTATAAAATTTCATTGCCACTACAGATGGAAAAATACTGAAGGAAAAATGTCAAGACAACAACATCCAATAGCTTCACTTACAAAAGTTATGAATATTCTGGTGGCTTTTGGAGCAGGTTGACAGGGAAATGCAAAAGCTGGACGATAAAATATGCTTTACACTGAATTTGTCAACATGGGAGGAAGCTGGCTAAATGCAAAGGCTGGAGATTGCTACACATTAAGAGATTTGCTTCGTGCAGAGATTATTTATTCAGCAAACAATGCGAGCATACTTAGTGGCACACCATATTGGAAAAGGAAATATTGATAATTTTGTACAATTAATGAATGATAAAGGCTAAAGAGCTGGGAATGAATGACACGCGTTACTATACGCCAGCAGGCTTGCCATCTTCAATGACAAATAAGAATATGGATATTTCGACTGCATACGACATGTATTTGCTTGGAAAAAGGGCTATAAGAGATGAAAGATTGCGTGCATGGATGAAGGAATCGGAATTGGTGCTGCAAAAATTCAGAAGGAGAAGATGTTGTTTACAGTAATAGGAATCATCTTTTGGACCAGTTCGGAATTTATGGGTCTGAAGACAGGATTTCATGCACAGGCGGGATATAATATGATAGTGTCAAGTAAAATAGGAAATCTTGAAATTATTTCAGTTACATTTGGGAAACAAGAGTGATGATGCCAGAACGGAAGATCAGGAGCAGGAATTTACACAGCTGGAAAAAAACGGATGATACCAGTTTACAAGGCAGGACAGGAAATAGGTGGCAAATTTTAAGGTTAAAAATGCTGAACAGAAGGAAATAAAAGGTGTTTTTATCAACAAATGTTCACTAGCTTGACAATACAAATTATAAATTTGAAGTTAAAAGGATTTACAGATTACAGCTGAAAAAGAAGGAATTTCTAAAAGGAGATGTAATAGGTAAAGCTTTGAAGTTCTGTCTGATGACAACAAGGTTGTGGGAACTGTTGATATTGTGGCACAGAATGATTATAAGCAGTTATCGTTGTTTAGACGTATTTTTGAGATTTATTACATTTGGACTTGCATAAAAAGTAAAAAGTAAAATTGAGCTGTTTTAGAAAATTAAATGGCTCATTTTTGTTTTATCTGATAAATATAATGTAATTTAAATAAAAATATGGTAAAATATATTCAAACTTACTTTAAAATTGAACTAATAAAAATTGAATAAATTTAATATTAAAAAGTATAGTTTTTAAGTTTAGTTTTAAAAAGAGTATTACTGCGATTTTTATAAAATTATTGAAAAAGGAGAAATATAGTTTATGAAAATATTGGGAGTGATACCAGCAAGATATGCGATCCAGCAGGTTTGAGGAAACCGCTCAAGGACATTTGCGGGCATACTATGATTGAATGGGTTTACAAAAGGGCAAAAATGCGGATATTGATGAGATTGTTGTCGCTACAGATGACGAGAGGATTTTTAGGGCTGTAGAAAAAGTTTGGAGGAAATGTTGTTATGACATCAGAAAATCATCATAATGGAACTTCCGAATAATAGAAGTTATAAACAAAAGTGAGTATAAAAATTATGATTTTATTATAAATATTCAGGGAGATGAGCCGTTAATTGACATTGAGTCAATAAATATTTTAGCAAATAATTACAGAAATGAAAAATCAGAAATTGTTACATTAAAGCAGGAAATGAAATCTCAAAATGAAATTGAAAAATCCAAATCATGTAAAAGTTATTACAGACTTTAATGATAACGCCATTTATTTTAGCCGTTCAGTAATTCCTTATGAGCGTGATAAGAATAATAGCCAAAATATTAAATATTTTAAACATGTTGGAATTTATGGATATACAGCGAAATTTTTAAATGAACTGAAAAATTTAAAAAGAAGGTGTTTTTGGAAAAATAGAATCGCTTGAACAGCTTAGATTTATTGAAAATGGATATAAAATAAAAGTTTTAGAAACTAAGTCGCAGGTAATAGGAGTGGATACACAAGAGGATTTGAAAGAAGCTGTTAAATTTATAACTGAAAATGGAATAACATTAAAATAAATAAAATATTGTAAAAAGGAGGAAATTATGGAAAACGAGTAATGATACAGTACTTTGAGTGGAATTTGCCCGAATGATGGGAAACATTGGCAAAGATTAAAGGATGATGCAAAAGCATCTAAGTGAAATAGGAGTAAGTGGAGTGTGGATTCCGCCAGCGTATAAAGGAACTTCACAATTTGATGTGGGATATGGTGCCTATGATTTATGGGACTTAGGTGAATTTGACCAAAAGGGAACTGTAAGAACGAAATACGGGACAAAGCAGGAACTGATTGAAGCGATAGAAGAACTTCATAAATACAATATAAATGTGTATTTGGACGCTGTTTTTGAATCATAAGGGCGGAGCTGATGAAACAGAGAATTTTTGGCGATAGAAGTTGATCCTGAAGACAGAACTGTGGAAATAACCGAACCTTTTGAAATAGAAGGCTGGACAAAGTTTACTTTTCCTGGAAGAAATGATAAATATTCTGCATTCAAGTGGAATTACAATCTTTTTGATGGTGTGGATTTTGATAACAAAACTGGTAAAACAGCAATTTATAAAATTGTTGGTGAAAAATAAGGACTGGGATGAGGGAGTTGACTCTGAACTTGGAAATTATGACTATTTGATGAATGCCGATATTGATTTTTCACATCCTGAAGTGCGTGAAGAAGTAATCCGATGGGGTAAATGGGTTGTAAATGAATTAAAAATTGATGGATTCAGGATGGATGCGGTAAAACACATAAAAGATGAGTTTATAGCTGAATTTTTGACACAAGTAAGAGCAGCTTATGGAGAAAAATTTTATTCTGTCGGAGAATACTGGCGAAATGACTTGGAAAAATTGAAGGAATATCTGGATAATGTTGGGGTATAAGACTGATTTATTTGATGTTGGGCTTCACTTTTAATATGTATGATGCTTCTAAAAAGAAAAAGGATTATGATTTAAGAGAAATTTTTGAACATACGATAGTGGCAACAAATCCGATGGCAGCTGTAACATTTGTAGATAATCACGATTCTCAAAAAGGGAAGTGCTTTAGAATCACAAGTTGACAGCTGGTTTATTCCTCATTCGTATGCTATAATATTATTGTCAAAAAGATGGTTATCCATGCCTGTTTTATGGCGATTACTACGGAGTGGGAGGAGAAAAAAGTCCGCACCAGTGGATAATTGACAAACTTCTGGAAGTACGAAGAATACATGCTTATGGAGAACAAATAAATCATCTGGATAATCCAAATGTAATTGCAATTCAAAGAACAGGAAGAGATGAGTGGACTGGGCTGCGTAGCCGTACTTTCAAATTCTGAAGAGGAAGAAGAAATACAGATTGAGCTTGGAAAAAGAGCGAGCTGGACAAGTTTGGCAGGAAGTTACAGGTAGTGGATATGAAGACATTGTAATAGATGAGGAAGGAAATGCTAACTTTAAAGTTGAAAGTGAAAAAAATTTCTGTCTGGATACGGAAAAGTTAAGATAAAAATATTGAAAATTATCTATTGTTGTAAAAGAAATAAATGTTAAAAATAATATGAATCTTTCTAGGTTATTTTAGGAAAAAAACCAAAATTGGAGGTAAGAAAAATGAGAAAAATTAAAAATTATAGGAGCAGTAATCGCGTTAATGATGAGTTTGAGTTCTTGTACGGCAGTGGCATTGGGAGCAGGAGCAGTTGCTGGAGGATATACTTGTTCTGAATACAAGTCTTTGTAACAAATTGAAAAATACTTAAGGTCTGTAAGGGCATGGTTAATGCTCTTACGTTCAAAAATGAGCTACATAGAAATGTTTAAACAGGAGAATATGGAAAAAAATGAGAAATAGTAATACAAGAGAAGAAATTTTAGACAATATGCAGAGGATAGTTGTGAAGGTTGGAACTCTACACTTACAACAGAGGATGGTCATCTAGATATTGAAAAGATAAAGAAAATTGTGCTGGAACTAAGTAATTTACAGGATAAAGGATACGATGTAATACTTGTAACTTCGGTGCAGTTGGACTGGAATGGGACTGCTTAATATAAGCGAAAAAGCCCTAAAAACTTTGGCAGAAAAAGCAGATGCTGTCAGCAGTTGGGCAAGTTTCACTTATGCAAATTTATCAAACTCTTTTTAAAGAGCATAACAAGATAATTGGACAGCTGTTGTTGACAAAAAGAGGAATTTTCAAATAGAAAAAGATACTTGAATATGAGAAATGTCTGCAATGCTTTTTGAAAAGAAAAATTATACCAATTATAAATGAAAATGATGCAATTGTGTCTAATGCATTAAAAATAAAAGTTGGGAGACAATGATACAATGTCAGCGCTTGTTTCTGGATTGATTGATGCTGATTTACTTTATAATTTTATCGGATATTGACGGACTTTATAATAAAAATCCTAGAAAATATGAGGATGCGAACTTAATTCATATGGTTGGGGATATTAATGAAGATATAAAGCAGATGGCAGGTGCAGAAGGCTCAAAATTTGGAACTGGTGGAATGATAACAAAAAAATTATCGCTGCGAAATGGTAACAAAAATTGGAACAAGTCTTGTAATTGCCAGTGGAGATGATCCAAAAAATATAACTAGAATAGTTGAAAAGAAAATATAGGAACACTTTTTGTGAAAAGAAAATAAAAATTAGCTTGAGAAAATACTGGCTTGCATACGGGCCTAATAAGGAAGGTTCATTAACAATTGACAATGGTGCAAAAGTAGCATTAAAGAATGGAAATAGCTTGCTGTCTGTTGGAATAAAGTCTGTTGAGGGGAATTTTGACAAGGGGCAGTTATCGAAATAGAAGATTTGGAAGGAAAAGTTATCGCAACTGGAATTTCAAATTATTCATCAGAGGAAATAAACCTTATAAAAAAGGTACAAAAAGTGAAAAATATAGAGGAAATATTGGGCTACAAAATATGATGACGCTGTGATTCATATTGATAATGTGGTTATTAGAAAAATAAAAATAATAAATTTAATTTTGTTGATTTGAGAGAAATTTTATTTAAAGTGTTTAGTACAAAAGTATCAAAAATTTTAATAAAAATGGAAAGTGGGACGATTTATGAGTTACGAACAACCCAAAAATAGTAGGAATGAAACTTTTATCTTAAAATACTTACATTGGCAAATTTTTTGCTATTTAACCTTTTTTGATAGTATTTATAAAACTTTTTGTGAAAAATCTGTCTGATGCTGCTGAAAGAGGGAAACTTCTAGGCGCTATAATATAGTAATAACATTAATAGGCTTGTTTTTAATAATATTTGCTTATGTTTTGCCGTATTTTATAATAAAGAAATATGAAAAAAATATCTTTTTATGAAAGATGGTTTGCTATTGGAAAAATGAAAAATTCTTTATGAAAAATTTGGAATATATATTCCGAATATAATGAGACCAAATACATTTTTGGGAATATGGTATAAAGATAATAATGGAACTTGGAAAAATATAGCTGCAGAGGTTATCCAAGTAATGCCTTTGACTTTTTCAGCAAGATTTTTGTGAAAAATTAACTATCCAAAAGCTATGAAAAAATTGAAAAATGGTGAACCAGTTGAATTTTTATTTAATAATCCAAAAATCTATAATGGCGTTGAATCCTAAAAAGTATATAGCTAAAAATTGGAACAAGCATTGAAGAATAAAGGTTACAAGAGAAGCCTTGGCTCGGATAATGAAGTTTATAAACTGGAATGACTACAATATAAGCACAATGGCTGGAAAGAATAAATATAACAGATAAAGCTGGAAATAAAATATTGCATTTGTCAGACAAAGCGTTGATTCATAATACAAATTTATTAGAAACAATCATTAATACTTTTGGAGCGAATGAGTAAAAATGGAAAGGGAGAAGTAAGTGAAGAGTGAAAATATTTTTAATAAAAATGAAAAATAAATATATACATTTCTTGGTGGATTTTTAGGCTTTATAATTGCAACTGTACTTTGTTTTTTGTGCTCAAAATAATATAAGACATATTATAGTGATGTTTTTTTAGGTGTGGGAATTATAGATATTGAGTTATATTTGAAATTTTTTTGGAAAAGAAAGAAAAAGTTAAAGAAATTACTGACTCGAATGAAAGGAGAAAAAATGGAAAAAGTAAAAAGTAAATTTAACAATCTGTATGATGAATTAGAAATAAACTATTTTTAGTGTAGCTATTATATATGTTTTTCATATTTGGCAATATATTTGTCAGAAGTGTTAAACTTATCAGTAATTTTTGAAAAAGCAATATCCAGATACAAAAATTTTTGATATTTTTAATGGAAGTTAGGACAAATATTTTTAATATTGACTGGGCTAGACGATATTTAATAATTTACTGGATGTTTTTAACTATTTTATGCAGTTATGTTTATAATAGCTATATTTATGAACGAGAAAAATAAAAAGATGAAGGATAGGGAATAGAAAAGCTGGAAATCTTTTTAGAAATTAGATAAAATTAAGAAATGAGGGAAGTATGAATTATATAGAAGAACTTGGGAAAAAGCAAAAAGCCGCTTCAAGGGAACTTTTGAAAAATTGGAACAAAAACAAAAAAATGATGTATTGTTTGCAATTGCAGATGAATTGATAAATAAAAAAGAAGAAATAAAGGCTGCGAACAAAATAGATATGGAAAATGGTAAGAAAAATGGAATGGCATTTTCCTTGCTGGATAGAATGGAGCTTACAGACAGCAGAATAGAAGGAATGGCTCAAAGTCTACGTGAAATGGCTATGTTTCCAGATCCAATTGGAGAAGTCATTACAGGATGGAATCATAAAAATGGAATGAATATTGCAAAAAGAGAGTTCCGCTTGGAGTAATTGGAATGATTTATGAATCCCGCCCAAATGTTACAGTAGATGCGGCAGGACTTGCAATAAAATCTTCAAATGCAATAATTTTACGTGGGTCAGAAGATGCCCTAAATTCAAATATTTATTTGAATAATTTATTAAATAGGGTTGCAGATGCTCACGGATTGCCCAAAAATACAGTTCAACTTGTAGAAAAGCCAGAAAGGGAACTTGTGAAGGACTTAATCCGAGCAGACAAGTATATTGATGTAATTATCCCAAGAGGAGGAAAAAGGACTAAAAAGATTCATCATAGAAAAACGCAACAATTCCAATGATAGAAACAGGGTGCAGGAATCTGTCATATATTTGTGGACGAAACAGCTGATATAAAACAGGCATTACCAATTATCGAAAATGCCAAAGTACAGCGTCCAAGCGTATGTAATGCCATCGAAACAACACTTATTCACGAAAACATTGCAAAAGCAATCTTGCCAGAATTAACAGAAATGCTTTTTAAAAGATGGTGTAGAGCTAAGGTACAGCAAAGAAGCATTAGAAATTGTTGGAAACAGAAAAGATGTAAAATTGGCAACAGAAGAAGATTTTGGGGCTGAATATCTAGATTTAATAATGTCACTGAAAATTAGTTAAAAACATAGATGAAGCAATTGAATACATAAATAATCATGGAACGCACCATTCCGACTCAATCTTGACAAAATCTATAGAAAATGCTGAAAAATTTCCTAAACGAAGTAGATTCAGCCAACGTTTATTTAAACGCTTCAACAAGATTTTTCCGACGGAGGAGAATTCGGCTTTGGTGGAGAAATTGGAATTTCCACGCAAAAACTGCATGCTCGTGGGACCTATGGGAATAAGAGAGCTGACTACGACGAAAGTATGTGATTAGAGGAGAAGGGCAGATAAGGGAATAAAAACCCGTAAATTAAAGGCAGGAGAAATAGATTTGGAAAAATAAAAATTTAATATTAATTTAAAGGAAATCTAAAAAATAAATGACGATAAAACTAATCTTAATCGATTGACACAGCGAATAGTTGCAGTGATTTATGGAATTGTAGGTGTTCTGATTTATATGGCAATTTCTATAAAGATTCAGAAAAACTTGCTACTTCATTTACTGACTATATGGGAGCAGGAATTTCTATAGCTATATATATAGCTTTTGTTTTGATATTTTTATGAAAGCAAAAATTGATGATGAAAAAATGAGAATTTCACATTAAATGCACAAGATATAAGAATAAAAAGATATAAAATACATAGTTTTATAGGGATGCTATAGTAATTAATCAATATCAAAACTGAAAATTTGAAGAAAGAGTTTTTAATCATTCCCTATAGTAACAAATATGAAACAAAGAAAAATTGTTGCAGATGAATTATAGGGCTTTTTGTATTATATATTAGAACTGTATGAAATCTAAAAATCTCAAAAATGTTTTTAGAAAGAAAAATTTTCAGATAAGCTATTGAAAAATCTATGAATGTTATTGGACTAGTTTCATTACTGATGATGTATTTACAAAGGTAAATAGATAAAAATGACTTTTAATAGTAAATTATTATATAGAAAAATGTAGAAAGATGATAAAGAGCAGTAAAATCGTTTAATATCATCTTTTTTTATTTTTATAAAAAAATTTGTAATTTATTAAAAAAATTAAAAAAATAGATATACAAACATTTCAAAAAAAATGTTATAATTTTAGCAATCCTTGAGAAAAGGAGGTAATACTATAATGAGAGTGTTATTGATAAAAAAATCTTAGTTGTAATTTTATTACAAATAGTAATAATTTTAATTCAAGAATTTTTGAAATAACTAAAAAGAGAACTTACTTTTGGGGGTTAGCTCTTTTGATTTGTAACACTACAATGAGAATTTTTTTATTCTTTTACATCATTATTATAACATTTTATAATAAAAAAATCAACTCAATTTAAAATAAATTTTTTTAATTTTTTTATAAATAAATAGTTAATAAAAAAAGATTAAGAAATTTCTGTAACATCCTTCACTTTATAATGTCCAGCACCATTTACCACATCTGCTATTAGCAAATCGTCAACTTCTTCATTTAAAGTAACTTTTGCATTTTTTTATCAGAAAGATTTACTTCCACATCTTTCTACTTCGGCAGTCCGAATAAAGCATCTTTTTACTTTTTTTGCACAGTTTTCACAATGCAGTCCTTCTATTTCAATAAGTTTTTTTAATCATTTTAAAGACCTCCATAAAATTTTTATTTTTTTATTTATACACAAAAATTTTTAAAATTAATAGTTTTGTGTTAAGTTTATTATATATATTTATAAGAATGCAAGAAATTTTGTATATGCAATAATGAAATAAAGTTATTTTTGAAAAATATTTGTAAGATAAAAATGGGTATGTAACTGTGAAAAATATGTTATAATAGTAAAAAAATAAAGAAAATGGGAGAATTTTATAATGAATAAAAATAAGTATTTTCATACTGGTATTTGGGATATTTGCATTAATGGGAAAAACTCTTTTATGTTGTTGAATAATGGGGAATCAGGAAAACTTACAGGAATATATCTGCTGGTAATTATTACAGGATATTTTTCTAATTTGCGTAGATGGCATAAAAATGGAAGGCAATAAAGTACATAACAAGTTTTATTGCTGGTTTTATAATGTTTTTATAAAATATTCGAGTTATAGGATTTGAATAAAAGATTTAATATAAAGCTGTTATCGCTTATTTGATTTTTATTGTTAGCAGTGCAGATGGTAATACTAATTTTTCAAGAAATAAAAAAAGAAGAAATGAAATCTATCTTTTTATGATATTAATATTTTTTTCAATTTGGAAGGTTTGTCAATTTTATGACAATTTATTACTGGGAACCACGTAATATTGTATATAGTTCATATTTTTCCAAGATAAAAGATAAGCAAGAGATGGAAAAATAATAAAAAGTTACCTATGATAGATTCGGTAAGTATTACAGAATTTAAAAACCAAAGACAGTATGATGATGATTTGTTTCTTCTTTAGACATTCTCGCATTTTTCAAAATCAAAAGTACAATTCTTCAAAAAAATATCCACCAATTTTTTTATATCATCTTTTTTTCAAAATATGGTTTTTTCCCCAGTCGTATCAATATTTTTCCACTACTCCCGCAGCAGCCGTTTGATGAGAAAGTCTATCAATTAATATCAATTCTCCCAAAGTCTTATTTTTTTCTTAAACAAATCAACAATAACCTTTATCTGAAAATTCAATTTTACAAAGAGCAATTTCATTTTTTTGTAATACTTTGTGTTTTGATTTTTTTCTCCAGTATTAACGTCAATTTTATAAATAATTTCCTTCAATATTGCAGGTAGTTTCTTTGTTCCAAGTTTTTGCCAAATATTCTTTTTCCAACAATTAACTTATCATCATCCATCCACAATAATGCAGCTTCAACTGATTTTTGAAACTGGAAGATTTTTTTGTTTTTTTGTAATAACAGAACCACGGCTCACGTCTACTTCTTTATCTAACTGAATCGTAATAGCTTGTCCTGAAAATGCCTCTTCCACATTTCTATCTCCATTTAAAAATCGTTTTCACAGTTGCAGTCTCATTACTTGGCAACACAACAATTTCTTCTCCAACTTTTTACAAAACCACTTTCAATTTGCCCTTGGAATCCTCTAAATTCATGATTTGGACGACAAACTCTTTGAATTGGTACATAAAAAAATCAGAATTTTTTTAGTATCTTCTGTTACATCAACTGTTTCCAAATATTCTGATAATGCTTTCTTCCTTATACCAAGGCATATTTTTCTGATTTTTTTAGTAACATTATCTCCTTCAGTTGCACTTACAGGAATTATTTTTTTATATTTTTCCAATTCCAATTCTTTTGCCAATTCCTTTACTTCGTTGACAATTTTATTAAATTTTTCTTCGCTATAATTTGCTAAATCCATTTTATTTACTGCAAAAACGAAATGACGTATTCCGACCATCGAACAAATTCTTGCATGTCTTCTAGTTTGAACAAGTACACCTTTTTGTAACATCTAAAAGCAAAATTGCAACTTCGGCAAACGAAGCTCCAACCGCCATATTTCTTGTATATTCTTCATGCCCTGGTGTATCAGCCACGATAAAGCTACGTTTATTTGTAGTAAAATAACGATAAGCCACATCAATTGTGATTCCTTGCTCTCTTTCAGCCATCAATCCATCTAAAAGTAATGAATAATCAATCGCTCCTCCACGTGATCCAACTTTACTATCTAAAATTAATGCTTCTTCCTGATCCGCATAAAGCAGCTTTGAATTGTAAAGGATATTTCCAATCAATGTTGATTTTCCATCATCCACACTTCCACAAGTAATAAATTTTAATAATCTCACCATTAAAAATACCCCCCTCTTTTTCCTTTTTTCCATGCTTGCTGCTCCACTATCTCTATCGATAACTCTACTTGTACGCTCAGATTCAACCGAACTTAATGTTTCATCAATTATTTCCTCCAAAGTTACAGCATCTGATTCCACAGCACCAGACAATGGATAATCTCCTAGCGTTCTAAAACGAACCATTTTAATTTCAGGCTCTTCGCCTTCTTCCAATCGCATTCTTTCATCATCAACCATGATTAAATTTCCATCTCTTTCCACAACAGGACGTTCTGCTGCCGAGTAAAGCGACACAATTGGTATATTCTCCCTTTGAATGTATTCCCAAATATCTTTTTCAGTCCAGTTAGAAATTGGGAAAACTCTGATACTTTCACCTTTACTAATCTCTGTATTGTAAAGTTTCCACATTTCTGGACGTTGATTTTTTTGGGATCCCATGCTTGTGCTGCATTTCTAAATGAGAAAAATTCTTTCCTTTAGCACGACTTTTTTTCTTCATCTCTACGACCTCCACCAAATGCCGCAGTAAATCCATATTTATTAAGTGCCTGTTTCAACGCTTGTGTTTTCATAATATCTGTAAACGAAGATCCATGATCAAACGGATTAATATTTTTTTCAACTCCTTCAGGATTGATGTATTCAATCATTTCAATTCCAAGTTCTTTCGCTCTTTTTATCACGAAAATTAATCATTTCCTTAAATTTCCAACCAGTATTTACGTGCAGAAATGGAAAAAGGCGGTTTTTCAGGATAAAAATGCCTTCATAGCCAAATGTAACATAACTGAGCTATCCTTCCCTATCGAATATAGCATAACAGGATTTTTCACATTCAGCTGCAACTTCCCGAATAATATATATCGCCTCTGCTTCCAATTCATCTAAATGAGATAATTCATTCATATTATAAATCACCCTTTCTTTTTCCATTTGTTTTATTAATTTTTAACTTCTCAAATTTTCTAATATTTATTAGCATCTTTTCTATTTATATCAATTTCTTCTACAGTTCCATCTCTTTTTTCAATAATCCATTTTAGAATATCGCCTTCCTCTTTAGTTGTCATCGTACTTCCATTTCCACCAATATCTGCTCCGAGGAAAAAAATGAAAATCGCCTGAACTGGACATTCTTTCACGCAGGAAACACATCCCCAGCAATCTTTTGGATATTGCATAACTGCCTTTTTGACCTTCATATCTTCAACTTTTTGCATCTCGATTAAAGTACCTGGACACACTTGCGTACATTTCGTACACCCAATACATTTATACGGATCAATTACTATGCTCATACTTGTCCTCCTTCACAATTTCCCTCGTAAATACTTCCAGCTCTCCGTCAACCAATCTCGAATTTACATATTTAAAGTAATTTTCATCGGTTTCAGGATAATCCAAATTTTCATTAAATGAATGCCATCTAGTTTCTTTTTCTAAAGAAAAAGATGTCCAATTAACGATTTACAAACCATCAATCGCTCCTTCAATTCATAAGCAAACATCAAATCATGCATATTATCTGCCGAAAGTTCATCAGAAAGCTCTATCAACTGATCAATTTTCTGTTTTGCCAATTTCAATTGTTTCTCGTTAAATTGATAATTTGTCGATATTCCACCTGCATACTCATCCATAATTTTCTGCATCCCCTTTTCCATATCTTCAGTTGAAAATCTTCTAGCCTTCGTATTTCTAATTTTTTCATATTGTCCAATAATTTGATTTTTTTGATTATCCAAAAAGTTTTCCACATTTTCATCAAGTTTTCCACAATTTTTTTCATCATTCAATTTTGAAATTATGTCAAGTGCAGCAATTTCTCCTTCTGCCAATGCTCCTGTAACATATTTTTGTGGACAGCCTCCAGCTACATCACCTGCTGCATAAAGTCCGTTAATCGTTGTTTCTCTATTCGTATTTACCCAAAAGCCACTTGCAGTATGCCCTCCGACAATGTAAGGCTCTGTACCTTCGATTTCCACATCTTGCTCATTTGGATTTTTTCCACTTTCAATCCACTTCAATGTCTGACTTGGTGCCATATTCAAATATGCTTTTAACAAACTATCGCTTTCATCTTCACTAATTCCACTCGTTTTCAAATAACAAGGCCCATTTCCAAGTTGATTTTCTCGCACAGTTCCATAAACACGCTCACTTGTTGTAAGTCCATATTTATCCTCATACACAAATCCTTTCGAATTTATCTGTTTTTGCTCCAACCCCTGAGCAATCGTCCCAACTGGTGCAATTGTATCCTTACATCTCAAAGCAATAAATCTCATTTCAAAAGTTGTCATCTCAGCTCCTGCCAAAATTCCCATCGCATATCCTGCTCCAGTGTTAAATGGCGGATACCACATTTTATGTCGTGAAAATCCAGGATTATTAGGTTTATATAGTCCAGCAGCTCCTCCTGTTGAGATTATAACTTTTTTCGCTCTAATCACAAACGCTTCCTCTTTTTTTATAGAAAATCCAACAGCTCCATAAACTTTCCCATCTTTCACGAGCAAGTCCGTAATATTAAGCGTGTTCAAAACTCTCACATTTTTTGTCTTTTTCACTGCATCAGCAAGTATCGGCTTAAAATTTTCTCCATTTATTTTTATATTTCTGTTCCCACGTGCAACATATTCTCCATTTCTCATCCTTCAAAATTACAAGTCCTAATTTTTCCACTTCAGCCGTAATTTCGTTAAATCTATTCGCTGCAGTAATTAGCAAGTCATTACGTACAATTCCATTCGCATCTTTTGTCGCATAATCCACATAATCTTGTGGCACACGCCCTTTTACATTGTAGGCATTTATCGCATTAATTCCAGCTGCAAGACATCCACTTCTTTTAATATTCGCCTTTTCAGCCACAATTACTGACAAATCAGAATTTTTCCCAATTGTAATCGCTGCATAACAACCAGCAGTCCCTCCACCGATAATCAAAACATCAGTTTCAAGCTCCTTAATTTTCAATTTTTCTCTTTTTTTGCTCTCTTTTTCATTGCCATTATTCTTAATTTCCTTATTTTCTGCCATAAAACACCTCACAATCTACAAAACCTAAATAATAACATCATTTTTGATTTCTAATATTTGCATTTTCCACAAGTTCCACTTTTTCATCTTCACCAAAAGCATATGCCCTGTAAATATAAATATTCACTTTCTCATTCACAGAAACTGATTCTTCCTCAATTTTACGATTCCCCTTTATCAAAACCCCGTTTATTCTAACACCAATTTCAACCTCTTTTCCACGAAATAACGTATATTCCACGGTTCCAGTTTCAACCGAAGCCGAATATTTAAAATTCTCATTTAACTTTTATAACACTTACATTTTCTGGACGAATAATTGCCTTTTGTCCGTTTTCTAAATTTTCAAAACCTTTAAATTTATTAATATTTTCCAACTCTGTCGGATTTCCCATAAATTTTGCTACAAACGCAGTTTTTGGATTGGTATAAATTTCTTTCGGTGTCCCAATTTGCTCGATTCTTCCTCGATTTGTAACAATAATTTCATCTGCCACTTCAATTGCTTCTTCCTGATCATGAGTCACAAAAAAATGCTTGTAATTCCCACTTTATCAATCGTTTCACGCAACCAGTTCCTAAGATCCTGCCTAACTTTCGCATCAATCGCCGCAAAAGGTTCATCAAGCAACAATATTTCAGGATTTGGAGCTAACGCCCTCGCAAAAGCCACTCTTTGTCGCTGTCCTCCCGAAAGCTGATTTGGATACCGTTTCCCAAGTCCTTTAATATTCACAAGTTCCATCAATTTCTCCACTCGCTCTTTAATAACCGACTTTTTTCTCCTTCGCAATTTTTCAACCCAAAAAGCAATATTATCAAAAAAACCGTCATATAACGAAATAATGCATAATTTTGAAAAACGAAACCGATTCCTCTTTTACTAGGTGAAATATCATTCACGACTTTCCCGTCTATCACAATTTCCCCAGAATCAGGTGTTTCCAATCCAGCAATCATTCGTAAAATAGTAGATTTCCCACTTCCTGAAGGTCCTAATAATGCCACTAGTTTCCCTTTTTTATTCCTAAATTAATGTCATTTGACGCTTTATAGTCGTTATACATTTTATTTATATTTTTTTAATTCAACATACATAGATTCTCTCCTATTGATTCTCTCTTGCTTTTTTTATTTTTACCAAGCCCTTTTTTGCATCAGCTTTACGAAAATCATTAAAATCAATCGCTTCAAGCTCAAATTCCTTATATTTCTCAACCAACTCAATAAATCTATCTTCATTCACAAGTTGCTCAAATTCAATATTTTCTGCTTTTATAATATTCGCAATATCTTCAAGAAAATATGGTATTTTTAGTAGCTTTTTATTTCTCCAATAATTTCATTTAATTTTACTACCTTATCATCAAATTTCCCTCTCGCAAAAATCGCAAAATATTCTCCATCTTTTTTACGTCTTCCACTAAATCCAAGTCTCGCAATTTGTGGAGTTGCACAAGAATTTGGACAACCAGAAATTCTTATTTGTGGTAAATAATTTGCAAGTTCTCTTTTTTCTGGCTTTTCAAAATATTGAAGAACATAATCCAATATAGGTGGCGTATCCAAAATCCCTACATTACAAGTCGTACTTCCAATACACGAATACGAGTTAAAAAACTCACTTCCTCCATAATAATCACTCATCAATTCTTTCAACTTGAATAAATCTTCTCTCTCAAGTCCTCTCACAAGCAATCTCTGATTACTTGTAATTTTTATATCCACTTCATATCCTAAATTTCTTATAAATTCAGCCAATTTAAGCCCATCTTCTTTATAAATATTCCCTCGATTCGGTCTCAAATAATATCCAAATTTACCATTTTTTTCCCAGCAATAATATTTGAATCTTCAAACTTTTTCAAGCTCTTTAACTTCTCCTGCAAATAAATCTTTCTCTTGAGCCGCTTCATCAAGCAATTCTCTTGTATATTTTTTAAGCTATCTCCTTTTTCAGCATAAAAATTTTCCACATATTCATTACACAATTTTAAAAATTCTTCTTCACCTAATTTCAATAACACGTATCTCAATCTAGCTCTAGCTCTTATTTTACGGTTCCCATGATCATTAAAAACATTTCTCATAGCGTGAACATAATACAAAAATTCATCTTCCTCAATAAATTCTCTTAAAATTATCGCATTTGACGATATTGGTCCTAATCCTCCACCGACATATACTCTAAATCCTTTTTTCCATCTTTAATTACTGCTTGAAATCCAATATCATTTATTTTTTTACATACAATGAATTTTCTTCTTTGTTAGAAAAAGCGATTTTGTATTTTCTTGGTAAATGCATAAAAGTTCTACCATTCAAAATATAGTCTGTCGTTATTCGGCTATGAGGTCCCACATCAAAAACTTCTTCCTCAAAACCAGTTGTTTCTGGCGTAATTACCGCTCTTGTAGAATCTCCACAAGTTGCTTTCGTAAAAAAATCCCATTTTTTTGAAATTGCTTCCAAAACATTAGGTAAATTTTCCCTTTCAATTCCATGTAACTGAAAATCTTGTCTTGTAGTTATATGAAGTCTCCCATCTCCATATTTTTCCACAACTCCCAACAAATATTCTAATTCATCTGGCGTAATTTTACTCTCATAATAACGAGGACGCATCATATATGTCCCTTTTGCTCTCCCTTCAGTATAAAGTGCAAATGACGTTCTTACTGCATTCCACTCTTTTTTTCTTTCTCAGGGTCAGTCAAAGCCGCTTTCGTCAGCTCAATAATTTCTTGCAGTTCTTTAATTTCTGCCTCTTTCACAAAAATCTCTTTCTCTCATTTTTCTCTCCTCCAAAAATTTTTCAAACAAAAAAATCCGAACTTTTACATTCGGATTTATTATCAAATATTGTGATTTTGTATGTCTCCGAATAGCCTTTTTATTTTTAATCAAAAACCGTCTACTCGAAGATTGAATAAAATTTCTAACTTCTTGTAGACTTCATCATACACATACAACAACACATGCTATTTATTAACTTGTTTTTCTAGCCTTTTTCACTTTATTTCTCATTTTCTCTCCATCCTTTTTTTATCTATTTTTTTACTCTAACAAACTTCTTTCATATACAAATATTAACATTTTTTTCAAAAAAATATGTAAAATTCATTATTTTTTTATAACTTAATATATAACATATATTTTTTTATCTAAAAATTCATTCATATAATAAATTATTATATGAAGAAAAAAATAATATTTTACACTCTATATGAATAATTAATATCCTCTCATTGAAACTATCACTATTTTTTTCGACAATTAATAAAAGTAAATTTAAAAGTAAAAATCAAGACAAAAAAATTTAATTTGATTATTTAAGAAATTTAGGATATAATACATTGTAACTAAAAAAATTTATTTGAGGTGATTAATACAATGAAAAAAATTATTATTATTATTAATGTCGTTAATGGTATTCAATCTTTCATTCTCGGCAAAAAAACAGCAACAGATACTACTTTCACATTCCAAAACTTTGTACCAAGTTCTGCTGACGGTGTTCGTGTTATAGAAAAAAAACAACTACAACAGGAAATTATCCATATTTTTATGGCATCAAATCCTGACATCACAAGTAACATGAATAAATCTGTGGAAAACTTTTTTTGAAAAGAGTACAAAAAAATACTAAAACAAAATCATACAAAATAAGCTACGAATTAACAGCAAACAATGCTTATTTTGCGAGTGCTTTGTTTAAAATTTTTAGAAAAAGATTCAAAAGATGGTACTTCAAAAAAATTATTTATGATGGTATTTCATTTAATTTGAAAAAAATGGTAAACCTTTACAATTAAGCGATTTGTTCGTACCTAATTATGAAAGTGAATTAAACAGAGTTATAAATCAAAGATTTACTGAATTTGGACTTACACCAGTTACTGCAAAAGGTAAATTTGAAGGTGTTTCTAAAAAAACATAATTTCTACATGGAAGACGAAGCTTTCGTTTTAATTTATAATCAAGGTGAAGCAACTGATTTCGCTGATGGACATTTATTTATTCCATTTGTTCTTAGAGATTTAGTAGGAATCATTAAATAATAACATTCTATAAATTTAAAAAGAGATTTTTCTCGAGAAATTTGAGATTATCTCTTTTTTTCTTCATTAATAAAAAAACGAGACAGACTCTACCTCTATCTCGTATCTTGCTTTTATTTATTTTTACCGATTGTTGAACAATCGCTTCATTTTTATACGTATCAATCGAAACCTTTGCACCAATTGGTATCGTAATAAATGGTCTCACGTGTCCTGATTTCAATCCTTTTATAATTGGAACATTCAATTTACCAAAATTATCATAGAATACTTCATCAATACTCATATCAGTCGGATCTGATTTTTTTAGGATTCCTAAAATCTCCAATTATTATTCCTTTTTAAGTTTTTTTGAATTTTTCCAGCTAATCTTAATTGTTGTAACATTCTGTCTACACGGTAACTATCTTCATTTACTTCTTCTAAAAAAATAAAACTTTTTCCGTCAGTATCAATTTCATGATCAGTTCCAAGTGTCGCAACTACCAATGAAAGATTCCCACCTGTAATTCTACCTGAACCTCGTCCTTGCTTCATAATTGAATAAGATTTATCGAAATCCAACAAATTGTACGAACCTGTACTTGTAAACGATTTATTAAATGAATTTTTCTGTTGTTTCTGGAATATCTTTTTATATTGTCAGACATAGGCCCATGAAATGTCACAAGTCCAGTTTTTTTCATTTATCGCTAACAATAACGTCGTTATATCACTAAATCCTGATATAATTTTTTTGGATTTTTTTCTTAATCACATCATAATCTAATTTATCAATAATTCTTATAACTCCATATCCACCTCTTATCGCAAAAAAATCGCATCAATATTTGGATTTGCAAACATATCATTTATATCTTTTGCCCGAACATAATCAGTTCCACCAAATCCATACCAAGTAGAATCAAACGATCTTCCATAAACCACTTTAAATCCTCTCGATAACAAATAATCCACTTCCGCTTGAGCCGAATCTCCTTTATAATTCGCTGGAGCAATAAGTCCTATCGTATCTCCAGGCTTCAACGCTTTTTGGAATTATTATTTCTTGAGCAGCAGACAAATTCATTACAAAAAGTACATTTGCTAACAATAAAAAAATAATATTTTTTTAACATTCTCTTCTCCTTTTTTTATAAATTATTTCGCCAAAAAATTCTTTCACAAAATTAACAACTTCCTCAACCTTAACTTCAACACTTTCTCCAGTTGCTCTATCTTTTAACTTCCACAATTCCATTAACCGCACCTTTTCCAGCTACAATTTTAAGCGGGAATCCGATTAAGTCAGCATCTTTAAACTTAAATCCTGCTCTCTCATTTCTGTCATCTAAAACAACATCTATATTTTCATTTTTCAACGCCTCATAAATTCTTTTCAGCAACATTTACTTGAGTTTCATCTTTTACATTAGCAATAATCACATCTGCAATATATGGTGCAATTGATTTTTGGCCAAATAATTCCGAAATCATCGTGTTTTTTTGCTCAATTACAGCCGACATCAATCTCGAAACACCAATTCCATAACATCCCATTTGGATTACTTGCTGTCTACCATTTTCATCTAAAACTTTTGCATCTAACGCTTTTGAATATTTATCTCCCAATTTAAAAATATGTCCAACTTCCATTCCACGAGCAATTTTTAACACACCTTTTCCATCAGGCGAAATGTCTCCCGCTCTAGCCGTTCTAATATCAGCAACTACATCATAATGTAAATCTTCCAAATTAACATTAATAAAATGATAATCCTTTTTTTATTTGCTCCCCAATGCAAAAATTTCTCACATATTTTTACAGTTTCATCAATAACAACTGTAAGTCCTTCTTTTTCTCATAAGATCCTGCAAATCCAGGAACAATCCCAAATTTTTTTCACATTCTTCTTCAGTCATCATTTCCAATTCCATCGAAGCATTCACTGCATTTTTTTCAATTTAATCTCATTTACATCCAAATCTCCACGAATAAGTGCCAACACATAATTTACTTTATCTTCCAACACTTCCTTCAACATAACTGCTTTAACAGTTTTTTTCCTCTGGAATATTCAAAAATTCTGACAATTCCTTAATTGTCTTAGTATTAGGTGTTTCAACTAATTCCTTTGGCAATTTTTTTCCTCTGAACTTTCCTTCAATTCAATAATACTCGTTGCTTTTTTTCAACATTTGCAGCATAATCTGATGAATCACTGTATAAAATATCGTCTTCTCCATTTTTCAGCAAGTACCATAAATTCATTTGAAGCTATCTCCTCCAATCGAACCAGAATCCGCATCAACCGCTCTAAATTTTAATTCCATTCTTTTCCAAAAATTTTTAGAATATGCATTTTTTTCATATTCAAAAAAATTCTTCATCCAACGATTCTTTTTGTCAAATGGAAACTGTAGGCATCTTTCATTAAGAATTCTCTTCCTCTCATAAGACCAAATCTTGGACGCATTTCATCTCTAAATTTTGTCTGAATTTGATACAAGTTAAACGGCAATTCTTTATACGAAGTAATTGTATTTCTAACAATATCCGTAACAACTTCTTCATGCGTAGGTCCCAACGCAAATTCTCTCTCATTTCTATCCTTCATTCTCATAAGTTCTGAACCATAAGCAAACCATCTTCCAGACTCTTCCCACAATGAAGCCGGTTGCAACACTGGCATTAAAATTTCCTGTGACCCAGCTCTATCCATTTCCTCTCTAACAATATTCTCAATTTTTTTCAAAACTTTATATCCCAATGGCAAATAACTATAAACTCCTCTTGTCAATTGTCTAATCATAGAAGCTCTCAACATCAATTTATGACTTATTACTTCTGCCTCTTTTTGGTGCTTCCTTATATGTTTTTTTAAAAAAATGCTTTCGATAATCTCATTATTTTTTTCTATCCTTTCAATATTTTTTTATTATTTAACATATATCTATTATACTAAAAAAAGACCGGTTATAGTCCAGTCTTTTTTTAATTTTTTTACTATTGTAAATTATCGTACATTTTTTTGCAAGTTCAATTGCTCTATCCTTTGTCAAAAGCTAGCTGCTGTACCTGAATGCAGTACACCTGCCAAAGTTCCTCCATCGGCTTCTTTTTGCAGCTTCATTTGCTTTTTTTCTTCCTTAATTTTTTTACCCAAGCTCTCTGATCTTTTTTTCAATTTTTTTCTTTTCTATCAGCTGGTAATTTTTTTCCATAAGGAGTTTATACACTTTGTTCAATTCTTTGTCCCAAGCTTCATAAAGTTCATTATTTGCATTTACCATTTCAGAAGTGACACCTGAATCCAATTTACTTTTGCATTTCTTTTTTTCCAATTTTTTTCCATTCTACTGTTCAATTCTTTTTGTGTAAGTTCCACTTGATTTTTTTACCTAAATTATCTTTTTTTGACTTTTTAGCTCTTACCTTTTTTTCTTTTTTTCAGAAGAAACTTTTTTTGACTTTGAGATTTTTTTCCTCAGCGTTATTCTGATTTTTGCGAAGTCTGAACCTCGGCAATAGTCCCTGAATCCACCTTTGAAACTCTTTCTACTTTATTTTTCCTTAGAACACCCAATAATTACAATTGATAAAATTAGAAAAAAATTACTAATTTTTTTCATGTCAATCAACTCCTTTTTTTATTTTTAACAAATGAAATTCTCTATTTCACCGATACCTTTTTTTAAGTTTTTTTATTCCTAACTAAATTATTTCTTAATTTATTGTCTATAACTTTCTAAATTAATTTTTTTACCAAGTTCATCTGCTACTAATATTGCTGCAAAAAAACATCATCAGCAGTAACTTTAAATGGCATATTATGAATTGTTTCTCCTTCAGCTGTACTTGCTTTTTGCTACTTCATACAATCTTTCTTTTTGAAACACTTCCCATTCCTAATTCAGCTAATGTTGTTGGAAGTCCTACACTCTTACAAAAGTCTACAACTTTTTTTATTTCACACAAACATCTATTTTCTAGAACTAATTGTGCTATTGTTCCAAATGCTACTTTTTCTCCATGATACATACGGTGTCCTTCTTCTAAAATAGTAAGACCATTGTGAATAGCATGAGCTGCAGCAAGTCCTCCACTTTCAAATCCAATTCCACTTAAATAAGTATTTGCTTCAATTATATTTTCTAAAGCTTTTGTAACCACTTTATTTTCTACTGAAACTTTAGCTTTTAATCCATCTTCAAATAATGTGTCTTTACATAATTCTGCAATGGCAATAGCTGCTTTTGTAATACCAGCTCCAGCAATTGAAGTAGCATTTGCATCGACACAGGCTTTAGCTTCGTAATAAGTAGCAAGTGCATCCCCAATTCCAGCTACAAGAAGTCTAGCAGGTGCATTTACAATTACATTTGTATCCATTATTACCATATCAGGATTTGCTTTTAAGAATAAATATTCTTCAAATTCTCCATTTGGAGTGTAAACTACTGACAAAAGCACTACAAGGTGCATCAGTTGACGCAATTGTCGGAACAATAAATACAGGAATATTTTTCATAATAAGATACTGCTTTTGCTGTATCAAGAGTTTTTTTCCTCCACCTATTCCAAATATTGCATCACAATTTTTTTCTTTTTAGAATATCAATATTTCGATTAATTTCATTTTTTTAGAACATTCTCCTCCAAAAAAACTTCAATATGATAATTGATACCTTCCTTTTTCAAAACTTTCTACAATTTTTATCCTTAAAATTATCAAAAAAATAAATTTATCTACAAGAAGATACGCTCCTTTACTACCACGTAATTTATAATAAGTTGCTAAATTTGCAATTTCATCTTTTCCTTGAACATATTTTTGATGGTGAATTAATAATTTTTTTCTCATAAAAAAATCATCTCCTATAAAATTAAATCTTTATTTATTATTACAATTATAACTTATTTTTTTCAATAAAGTCAATTAAAACCAATAACAGTTTCTTGCAAATTTTTCTATTGATTTTTCATATCTTTTTTTATCGCATCTACAAACACTTTTTTTCTTCACTCGATAAAGGTATTGAATCTTGATTTGAAATATGTCCATGATACCAAGGTTTTTGATTTGAAATATCCTTTCAAATCTCCTGTAAAAAAATATAACCTTTTTCTGCATACAATGTGTTTCTTAATAATCGAAGTTTTTTTCTTTAGAATAATTTTTCTAATACTGATTCATTTCCATTTACTACTTCGTCCATTACTTCATGTAATTCATCTAATTCTTCTCCACTATCATTATTTGATGTCTGTGTTTGTGATACAGAACCATCATTATTAATATTTGGTAATCCTTCTTTTTCTCTTATTGCATTAATAAAGGCTTTTTCGTAATCTGTTAATTGAATTGTATCTTGATCAACTACAGTTCCGTGATACCAAGGTTTTGAATCAAAATAATTTTTCAAATCTCCCGTAAAAAAATATAACCTTTTTTTCTGCATACAACGTATTTCTCAATAATCTCAACTGATCTTTTGAATATTTATTCAATGCATCTGTATTACCATTTGTAACAACTTCTTCCATTAATTTATGTAATTCATCTAATTCAGGTGCTGATTGATCATTACTTGGCTGATCTGTTGTAGTATTCGTAGTATTTATATTATTGTCATTAGTTGTTGAAATCGATGCTATTCCATCATTTGGATTACTTTTTGGTAATGCTTTTTGAAGCGTTAATTGCTGAAAATATTAAAACAACAATAAATAAAAAAACATTGAAACTATTCCTGCAATATATATCATAAATATTATTTTCCAGTATTTTTTTGTAATTAATAAAAAAAATTTCTTAATCTCATTCATACTTTTTGCTAAATTTATAATCTGATAAATTCCCACCTGATGCAAATAAATTTTTTTCCTGCAAATATTATTGGAACCCCTATTATTGCTCCTATTATTGTAAGTGAAGTAAGCACTCCTTCTATCATCAAAAATAATTCCTATTATTTTTATGTATAACCGATATCCAATTAATCGAATTTAAAAAAATGTCATCTCTAAAAAAACTATTTCTGTTATCTGAAAAAAATTATTATCCATATTTATCTCCCTTTATTTTTCAACTATTTTTGTATCTTTTTATATCTGTAAATTTTTCTAATTTTATATTAATATTCATATCCTGTATGTCCACCTGAGAAAGTACCAAGAAGTGCTGCTATTGTTCCTGCAAATGCTACAAATCCAATTATCATTAATATAATTGAAATCAACATTGATACTAACAAAAATTACCCAGTATTTTTTTATACTCATCAAAAAAAACATTTTTTTAAATTCGACTCTTCTCCAGTAATTTTTATAATTAAATAAAATCTTACTTGTATCCATCAATTTCATACTAGCTATAATCATAGGAATTCCCGTTACTAATCCAACTATACTTAATGACCCTAATACTCCTTGAATTATCCCCAATATTCCAAATATTTTTATGAATATTTATAATCCAATTTATAGAATTTATAAATTCCTTTTCATTTACTTCTTGATAGCCATTCATATTCCCATATTCGTTGTTCTGGCTATATTGATTATCATGATTTAAACCGTAATCTTCTTTGTTAGAATTGCCTGTATATCCGATCCTATTTTTCTATATCTTCTACCCGTTCTGCCTCTTTCATTAGTGCCTCTTTGTCCCTTTTTATTCGCTATTTCCATCTCAAAATTTTTTTATCATTATCTTCCATGAAATAAACCTCCGATTATTAAAAAAAATACTTTTTATCTCTATTATTTTACCATATTTTTTTGGTTATTACAAGCAACTAAATTAAAATTTTTCTTCAAACCCTTATTATAAAAAAATAAATTTTTCTTTTTTCAGCTTATATTTTTTTCACTCCAACAAAAAAAAGAGACTGAAAAAAATTCAATCTCTCAATATTTTTTTAATACTTCTTTTTCTTAATCTTTTTCCTTCTCTTTCTTAATTTCATCCTCAATTTCAACACCAATATTTCTCACAAAAAAATTACTCCAACAACCAACAAAATATAATACACAAAAAAACCATCCACAAATCTATTTTTTTCCAGCCACATTCAACTGTAACATAGGAATTTTTGCTTCCCATAAAAATAAATCCTTCAAAAGCATTGTAAATCGCTTGTGCTACTGGCACAAAAAAATAAAATTTAAAAAAATTTTTAATTTTAAAATGTTTAATAAAGTTATTGAAAATAATGCTTCGATTAAAAACAGTTCCAATCGGAACTCCAATAATATTCAACAAAAAAATGAAAATAATGGCAATTTTTTTCAAAATAATACAAAAAAATAATGGCATACTCACAATTTGAATACAAAGGCTTAAAATCGTTAATTTCAAGCTATCCTTCAAAAATTCCATTTTTCCATTTTTTTCTAAAAATTTAATATTTAAAATTCTTTCTATATGCGGATACACAAAAAAATAATCGCAACCACAGCTGCGTATGACAATTGCATCGAAATATCAGTTATCGCATACGGATTTAACACCAAAATTACAATTAGAGAAACCATAAGCGATTTTTTACTATCTTCTTGCTGAAACAAAATTCTAGCTAAAATCATCATTGCTCCCATAATATACGCCCTCAAAATTCCTGGAGACATTCCAACCAAAGTACAATAAAGAGTCAGAGCAATCAACGAAAAAATATACTTCCACTTATACGCCAAATTCACAGTATCCAAAATTTTCACAATTCCAATTACGACCAAACTAATATGCGTCCCTGAAATTACAATCAAATGTGCCAATCCAGTATATTTAAATTTATCCTTCATATCCTTGGAAACTTCCGATTTTTCCCCTAAAACTGCTGCTCTTGAAAACGCATAAAGATTCTCTTCCGTCATAAACAAATCATCAAAAATATTTAAAATATACCTTCTAAAATTATTCAATTTCGATTCCTTGTATCCCTTAATTTTCCCTTCAATCGTTGTAAATCCCTTTTTCGTAACAACTTTTTTCACATCAAATCGCATTAAATAATACCCATAACTCAGATTCTTAGTATTTTTTATACTCGCTTGATTACCCAAATATTTATTATTCACTTTTTGAACTGCCCCAGAAGAACCATCAATTTTCACATACAAAATCTTCTCGCCTTTCAGCTCCCCATCGAAAGTAACATACTTCAAATAGCAATTAAACAAAATCACTCCCAACGCCAACAACATTCCAAAACTCGTAATTTTCTTAAAATCTTCCAACGATAACTTTTTATTCCAAAATTTTCTAAATTCCTCAACTCCACTTTTCCCAATTACTTTCTCCAGCATTTACAACTCCTTTTCCCACAAAACTGATTTCGAATAATCATCCTTTACACTAATCGGCTCCTTCGCCTTGTAAATACTAATAATCGGAAATTTCGCAGCATTTATCGTATTCGTAGAAATCCTATAAAATATTTTGTCACTTTTTTTATTCAACAAATAAATCGAAAATCCTCTCTCAAAATTCCCTTCATTAGTCGTACTTCTAACAAAATCGTCATTTTTCTTCGTGTTATTTGTCATATATGAAATTTGATCAGAAATAACCATTTTGTCTATGATATCTTTTTGTATTCTCTCTAAAAAAACTGTTTTTTTAGAAATCTGAAAAATCTAAAATATATTCTTTTTTTATTATGCTGCGAATACTGTTGAATCTTCCTAACAAACTGACTTATATTTCTTTTCTGAATTGCAAACTCCTGTTTTTTTCCTTCTGTTTCTGCAAACTAATCGAAACAATCGAAAATAAAATCACAACAATCGACGTGTATAACAAAACCTCAACGAGCGTAAACCCATCATTCCCTCTCTTTTTCACTCAAAATCAACCCCTCAATTTCATAATTTAAAATAGATTTCCCCTTTTTGAATCTATAAATTTATGCTTTTTTTAACAAAAAAACTCAAATAATTTTTTTATTATCTGAGTTTATTATAACTTATTTTTTTGATTTTTTTCTAGATATTTTTTTAATTTTATTTTTAATTAATCTACCACATTAAGTGCAACCCCAAAACTTATATACCGATAAAAAAATCATTATTCACCTTATAATCTTCCACCAATCTCCACTCATTTCCAACTTTTTTTCAGCAAAAACTTTTACATCTCCTTCCAAATACTTAATATTATTTCTTCCAGACAATTCTAAGAAAAAAATTCTGTCATTTTTTTCGAGTATTGATTCTTGATATTCTCTTTCTGTCATTTGTTTTTATTTTTCACAGAATTTTTGGTTTATATATTTTTTTATATAATTTTCCATTTCATCCATATAAGCCGCAAAAATTTGGTGCTTTCATGTGCACAGTCAATATCGCTTGATTCCCTTTAATTTCTGTATTTAAGATTTTTGTAAGAAATTTTTTTCATTTGCTTTAATTAAATAATTTATAGTATTTTCATTTTGTTTTATTTGTCACAAGGTTATCTATTTTTTTCAAACCCTCACGATCAGACTTACTAACGCTATTTCCCACTATTTCATCTGTCTTTTTCGTAGAATTTTCACGATTTTTTTCCGTATATTGCTGTCTAATATTTTCAGGATTTTTGAAATTACCAATATATTTCTCAAATGCCTTATTTACAGCACTTTCTTCATTTTTCACACTTATAATTTTTGTAGAAAAATTATTTTTCGATCGTGTCTGCGTCCCTACTACTCCAGTTTTCGAAAAACTCACCACCCCAAAAAGCAATACTAACAAAATCATTCTCTTTTTCATACAAAACACTCCTCTTTTATTGATTTTCTTTCTTTTAAACCAACGTTTTTTCCACATCTTCCAAAGATTCATAACCTTTCATCTTAGCAATATTTTCCAAATTTTTCTTAGCCAAATTAATTCCCTGATTCAATGATTCCTGAATGTATTCAAAATACAATTTCAAGGTTTTTACAGAATACGATGATAACTCTCCTTTCAAGTAAGTTTCAATCGAAACATAATTTGGAGTGTCGTCCTTTGAATGTAAAGGTCTAGCGCGAGAAGCCAATTTTTGGATACTTGTTAATCATTTCTTCTTCCCATTTCAAATAAATTTCCACAATTTTATTCACCAAATCTTTTTTTCTCTTGAGAAATCGGCGTTATGAAGTCCTTTTATTTGAGCGTATTCATCTGGTGCACTAAATTCCATCATTCGAGCATATTTTTTTCTCCAACGATGTTAATTTCCTTGTGTTTTTGCCAAAATCAAATCTTCCAAATAGCTTCTCAAAATATTAATTGGCATTGTTTCCCACTGACTTTTTTTCTCATAACAACAAATTCATCAGGATTATTCTGACATTCAGCTCTTCCTTCTGTATGATGAACCATTTGAAAAAAACATCCACTCTCTCTAATATTTGCTCTATTAATCTCTCTTTTAACCTATTTTCTTGCTCTTCAGTCATTTTTTCTTCGCTCATAATTATCACAACTACTTTTTTAAATCATAAATTGAAATTCTATTGTTTCAATAATTTATCAACAAAAATAGTTCCCTTTCTTCAAATTTTCTAATTTTAATCCAACATTGGCGGCCAATTTCTTAATTTTTCATCTTGAATCGACTGTTGCACCAAAGGCCCGTAATCTTGCAGAAAATCACTTTGCATATATGGATTTACAAGATTTTGATTTTTCAATTCCTCGATAATATCGCCACAAATTTTTTCAATTATTTGCACTTTCAATCTTGCATTATCAAATGGAGCCTTCACCAACTCATTCAACATTGCATGTGTTTTAAATCCCAATATTTTCAACCTTTTCAATCCTCTATGCTGCCACTTGTAAAACGGCAAATATTCTTTATTTAACAAATAAATCATATGAATTGCCTCAGAAATAAATTCTGTTTCAGCCAATCGTGCCGCTACAAATTCCTCACGTTGCATACATCTCAAAAAATTATATTGTCCAGACTGTGCAATTTTCATACATCTCGTTGCAATTTTGTTACGCCAAATATCTTCAGGAAAATACTTTTTCAATTTATCACGAATTTCTGTAAATTTCCCCAAATTATCAAAAAAAACTTCTCCATTCGTAGCTGTTGCCAATGAATTTTCTGGAATTAAACGCCAATCATACAAATTCTCTGGTGCATCTTCCATTCCCAAAAATTTGTAATACCAATCATTCATATTAAGAACTCCTCTTCTATCATCGCCATACTCACTCACAACCAACGCTGGAAATCCCATAAATTCTTTTGGAAGCCCCCTCAATTTTTTCTCTAACTGAACTCCATATTTTTCAAAGTCCTCAGGCATCAACCAAATACAGCAAGATGGTCCAAAATCATGATCCCTAGAAATTTCATCATCAAATCCAAAAACATTCCGAACCTTCTCCAGCCAGTCCAATCGCCATTCTTTCCAACAATTCAGGAAACTCCTCTTTTTAAAAATGGAAGATAAATTTCCTCAACATATTTTTCTTGAAAGTTCCAATCCTTTTCATTTTTTTCCACTTTTTTTCTCCTATCTTATATTTTTCCAAATCTCTAATTACTTCGTTTGCTCCAAAAACTTCTTTAACCATCTTAATATTTTTCCATCAAATTTTGATAATTTGCACTATTCTCTCCAAAAGTATTTCTACAAATTTCCGCACTTTTCTCAAAAAATTCCAACGCCTTCTCAAAATTTCCATCATTAAAATACTGAATTGCCAAATTATTCAACGACGCTGAATACAAATTATGTTCTTTCCCAACAATTTTTTCAATCAATTTCAACGATTTTTCTAAAACTTCATGCGATTTTTCATTTTCACCAACTTTTGCATACGGAAATACCATATTACTTAATGTTGTCGCATATTGTAATCCATTTTCTGGATAATTTTCCAATATTTTCAAACTTTTTTCATGCAATTCCAACGCTTCCTTATACTTTCCAACACCTTGATAAAACAACCCTAAATTATTACAAACACTCGCATACAAATAGTCATTTTCCAAATTATTCTTCTCGTAAATTCCCATTGTTTCCAAATATAATTTCTCAATTTCATCATTTTTCCCCATAAAACGGTAAGTTTCAGCCAAATTCAAATTACAAGTTGCATACGGAATTGTATCTTTCCCATATTTTTTCACAATAATTTTTTTCGCCTTCAAAAGTGATTTTACAGCTTCGTCAAACTCACTCACATATTTCAAAGTTCCTCCAACTTCATTCAATATTTTTATATTCTCATCACTTTCTTCACCAAAAACTTCCTCAGTTAATTTTGCCAATTCCTTTAAAATCGCAACTTCTTCAATAACTTTCCCCTGTTGCATATAGCTATTTCTCAATTGAGTTAATTCATTTATTCTTACTTTTTTTCAAATATATCTGACATATTTTTTTCCTTTCTTTTTCCACTTTTTTTATTTTTCTATATTTTTCCATAACAAAGCGACCAATTTCCACTCATAAAATCTATAAATTTCTTAACAATATTTCCAATGCTCTTTAAAATGAAATATTCTCCACTTTTTAGCAATTGAAAAAAATTAAAGATATCCACCAATATTATACCACATTTTTTTCTATATTTCTCCCACAAAAAAATACGCCATTTCCCAAAATATGGGATTTGACGTATTTTAACAAATAATTTTAAATTTTCTTATTTTTTAGTTTTTTTACTTTTAGATGCTGGTTTTGTTTCTTTTTACTTCTTCTTCAGTTTCAGGAACATAATCAGCTCCATAGTAAGCTCTAACTAGAATTTCTTTCAATTCAGAAATTAGTGGGTATCTAGGATTTGCTGCTGTACATTGGTCATCAAATGCATTCAATGCCATTTTCATCTACAGCTTCCAAGAAATCTTTTTCAGGTACTCCCCAATCTCTAATTGTTTGTGGTATTCCAATTTCTTTTTTAATTGCCATAATTCCTTCGATTAATTTATCTACTTTTTCTTCTTTTGTTTTAGCATCTTTTCCAAATCCTAAATGATCAGACATTTCTGCATATCTTTGCATTGCATTTGGATATCTATATTGTGGGAAAACTCCCATTTTTGTTGGTGCATCAGTTGCATTATACTTAATAACTTCTTCTAAAATCAACGCATTTGCAACTCCATGCGGAATATGGAATTGTCCTCCCAATTTATGTGCTAATGAGTGATTTATTCCTAAAAATGCATTTGCGAATGCCATTCCTGCAAGACAAGATGCATTTGCCATTTTTTCTTTTGCTTTAATTGCATATGATCCTTCTCTTACTGATTCTGGTAAATATTTAAATACTAATCTTGCTGCTTCCAATGAATATGGTTTTGTATATTCAGTTGCCATTACAGAAACATAAGATTCCAAAGCATGTGTAAATACGTCAATTCCTGAAGCTACAGTCAAACCTTTTGGCATTGTCAACATTAATTCTGGATCATTTATTGCTACATTTGGTGTCAATTCATAATCTGCTAATGAATATTTTACTCCTGTTTCGTCATCAGTTATAATTGAGAATGGTGTTACTTCTGAACCAGTTCCAGCTGATGTTGCAACTGCTATAAATTTAGCTTTTTGTCCCATTTTAGGGAATGGTAAAATTCTTTTTCTAATATCCATAAATCTCATTGCTAAATCTTTAAATCTAGTATCTGGGTGTTCGTACAATACCCACATAATTTTAGCAGCATCCATTGCTGAACCTCCACCAAGTGCAATAATTACATCTGGATTGTACTCTAACATTGCTTTTGCTCCTTCTTGAGTTGAACTCAATAACGGATCTTCTTTTACATCAGAGAAAATTCTAAAATCAATTCCAATTTCTTCTAATACTTTTGTAATGTGATTTGCATACCCTAATTCAGATAACGCTCTATCTGTTACAATAAACGCTTTTTTATGTTCGCCTTTCAATTCTTCTAGAGCAGTTGGTAATGAACCATATTTAAAGTACACTTTTTCAGGTATTCTAAACCACAACATATTTTCCCTTCTTTCTGCGATTGTTTTTACGTTAATCAAATGCTTAACTCCAATATTTTCAGAAACAGAGTTTCCTCCCCAAGAACCACATCCTAAAGTCAATGATGGCTCTAATTTGAAGTTAAATACATCTCCAATTGCTCCTAATGAAGCTGGCATATTTATCAAAGTTCTTCCTGTTTTCATTTTTCTTCCGAATTCGTCAATTTTTTCTTTTTCAGCCAAGTTTACATAAAGTGCCGAAGTATGTCCTAATCCACCTAATTCAACCAAAGCCTCAGCTTTTGCTAATGAATCTTGATAATCTTCTCCTTTATACATTGCCAATACTGGTGACAATTTTTCATGTGCAAATGGTTCTTCAATATCCACTGAATCAACTTCTCCAATTAACACTTTCGAAGATTTAGGAATATCCAATCCTGCCATTTTAGCAATCACATAAGCACTCTTACCAACTACATCTGCATTCAAGTTACCGTTAATAAACAAGATTTCTCTTACTTTATCTTTTTCCTCTTCATTTAAGATGTATGCACCTCTATCTAAAAATTCTTTTCTAACTACATCATAAATTTCTTTATCAATGATTACTGCTTGTTCTGTCGCACAAATTACACCATTATCAAATGTTTTAGACATTAAAACATAGTTTACTGTCATTTTGATATCAGCTGTTTTTATCAATTACAACTGGTGTATTTCCTGCTCCAACTCCTATTGCTGGTTTTTCCTGATGAATAAGCTGCTTTAACCATTCCAGGTCCTCCAGTCGCAAGAATCAAGTCAGCATTTTGCATTAATTCTCTTGATAATTCAACACTTGGTTGATCTATCCAACCAATAATATCTTTTGGTGCTCCATATTTAACTGCTTCTTCCAAAGCAATTTTAGCTGTATAAATTGTACTTTTTTTTGCTCTTGGGTGTGGTGACAAAATAATCCCATTTCTAGTTTTCAAAGTTAATAATATTTTTGAAAGCTGCTGTTGATGTTGGGTTAGTTGTAGGAATTACCCCTGCAATAATTCCTATTGGAGTGGCTACTTTTTTTACTCCATAAGATCTGTCTTCTTCCAAAACACCACAAGTTTTTTTCATCTTTATATTTATTATAAATATATTCTGAAGCAAAGTGATTTTTTTATAACCTTATCTTCAATTATACCCATTCCAGTTTCTTCGACTGCCATTTTTTTGATAATGTTATTCTTTCATCATTAATTCTTTGAGCTACTTTTTCTAAAAAAATTTTTATCTACTGTTTCTTGATCAAAAGTTGAAAAATTCCTCCTGTGCTTTTTCTAACACGACTAATTAATCCTTTCAATCCTTCTAAATCTTTTACTTCTGCCATTTTGTCCTCCCAATATTTTTTTAAATCTAATTGATTTTTTTATAAATAACAAAATTTATTTCCGTAAAACCATCAAACTAATTCAAATAAATCTAATACTTTATATCTTTTACTATTATATTCAGTATATTTCAATTTTTTTAAAATAGTAAAAAAATGACTTTTAATATTTTTGTAATTTTTAGTATATCACTATTTCAAAAAAATCAAACATCTTTTTTTCATAAAAGAATTTATTGTGATTTTTTTCTTTTTTTACTTTATTAATAATACTCCTTTTTCTTTTAAAATGTCAAGTGATTTTTTTCTTTTTTTATTAATATTGATTTTTGTAATTTTTTTAAAGCTATAATAAAAAAAGCCTAGAAAACTATAGAAGTGAGGAAAATAATTATGAATAATTTAAAAACAAATATTAGAAATAATCTTATAAAACAACGAAATTCTCTATCTATCAATATCGTTCGTGAATATTCTGACTCAATAATAAAAAAATTTAGCTCCTTTCATCGAAAAGGCCCAAAAATATCATGATTTTTCATGAACATGCAAAACGAAGTAAAAATTAGTGATTTAATTGAAATGTATCCTACTAAAACTTTTTTTATTCCAAAAAAATTTTTTTCCAAAAAAAGACAGATGAAAAATCAACAAATATCAAAAAGACGAGTTAATTCTCCATAAATTTGGCTATTACGAATCTTCTTCAGAAAACTTTTTACGATGAAAAAAATCCTCGATTTAATCATTGTTCCAGGACTTGGCTTTGATTTAGAAAAAAACAGAATTGGTTTTGGAGGTGGATTTTATGATACATTTTTTTGACTCGATTGAGAAAAGATGGCATTGATATTCCATTTGTAGCGATTTGCTATGATTTTTCAGATAATTGAAAAAGTTCCAGTTGAAGGACATGATGTAAAAGTAGATTTTTATTGTAACTGAAAAGGGAATTTACTAGAAATTTAAAAATCACAATCTTTTTTTGACTGTGATTTTTTTATCTAAACTTAATTATAACTAAAAAAATCTGTTATAAGTAAAACTAGAAAACTTTATTAATAATAATCAATAAAAAAATCTGCTTTCTTAATAATTTTTTTGATTACTGCTTCCTCTAAATTTTAATTTTGGATCATGTAATGCTTGTATAAATTTCCCATCCACCAAAACATCAATATACTCTAAGCAACGCTTTTTCTCCTCATCATTTTTAACCTGTTCAAGCGTATATCCTGTATAAAGCCAAATATTTTTTTTAGTCTTTTCCTTCAAAAACTTCAAAAACTTCCAACATTTCAGTTGGATTAAACAACGGATCTCCTCCACTTATCGTAATCCCATCCAACAACGTATTCGCATTTATCTCCTCTGCAATCTCTTCTAGTTTTTTGAAAGTCAACAATGTTCCGTGTTTCGGATTCCAGGAATACTCATTATGGCAGCCAGGACAAGCGTGCGAACATCCCGAAAAATATAGCGAATATCTCAATCCCACACCATCCACTATCGTCTCTCTATACACATTCAACAATCTTAAAGTGAATTCTTGTCCCATTTTTTTCCTCCTTCTACTGCCATTTTTTTCACAATATTTTTCAATAATATTTTTCTATTATTTTTTTACAATTTTTCTAATCACCTACTTTATTACAGATTTATTTCAATCCATGTTTAATTCTATCTTTTTCTTCAGCTTTTTTAGCACTATTCCAGCTATCTAAATCACCTGTCAAATAACCAGTTATTCTTCTAACCCTTGAAATATGGTCACTGTGACAAATCGGACATCTATCATAAACAATTCCTTCATATCCACAATCCTTACATCTATCAACTGGATGATTTATAGAACCATACCCGATTTGGCTATCTTTCATCACTTTTTACAATTTTTCAAAAATTACTCCAATATTTTTTTCGAGCTTCTCCATCTAATTCTACATAAGTAATGTGTCCTCCTCTAGTTAATTCATGGAACGGTGCCTCTTTTCTAATTTTATCAAAAATACTAATACTTTTCTTAACATCAATATGGAATGAATTAACGTAATAATCTCTATCTGTTACATTTTCAATTTCCCCATATTTTTCTCTATCCATTCTCAAAAATCTTCCAGCCAAACTTTCTGCAGGTGTCGCAATAACCGAATAATTCAAATGTTCCTTATCCCTCAATTCCACAGCAATTTTCGACATTTCTTTTATCGCATCATACAATGTTTGGTAAGCCACTTGATTTTGACTATGTTCTTCATCAAAAAGCGCATACATCGCATTCGCACCACCGACAAATCCAATTGATAAAGTTCCAGTGTTGATCACATTCTGAATCTCATCATTCATTGATAACTCTCCCAAACCTTTCCACAAATTATTAGACGCCATAAATGGAAACTGTTTTACCAACGCAGTTTTCTGAAAATCAAATCTCTCCTTCAATTGTTCTCCAACAAAATACGTCATTTCCTTTACTTTTTCAATAAATCTTTCTGACAACATCTTGTTTTTCAATTCTAATTTTTCTTGCTCACTAGAAAATTTACCTTGTTTTTCCAACTCTGCAATTTCTTTTTCCACATTTTTTCTAACTTCAATCGCTATTCTCGGAAAATTAATACTTGTAAACGAAATATTTCCACGCCCAAGACTCGTTTTTTCTCCATTTACATTTTCAAAAACCCTTGTTCTACACCCCATTGTTGCGATTTCATATTTGTATCTTTCAGGATCTTCGGCTTTCCATTTTTCATGCTTATTAAACTCTGTATCTAAAAATACAAAATTTGGAAATAATCTTCGGCTAGTCGTTCTACAGGCCAACAACAACAAATCAAAATTTGGTGTCTTAAATTTATATTTTTTTCAGAAAAATTAGGACTGTCAATTTCCTCAAAAATTTCTTCACTATTTTTCCAACGCAAATTGATAATCTTCCTCATCAAAGTTCACGCCTTCCTTTACTTTTAAAAAAATTTGAATTGGAAAAAAATAGGTGTTTCTTTTTTCCCTAATCCAGCTTCTGTCGCCTTCAACAATTCACGAACAACCATTCTACCTTCTTCAGAAGTATCTGTTCCATAATTAATTGACGAAAATACAACTTGATTTCCACCACGTGAATGCATCGTATTCAAATTATGCAAAAAAATCCCTCCATCGCTTGATAAGTTTCAAGTCTAGTGTCATCATAAGCAATTTCCAGCAATCTTTTTATATGCTTTTTCATTTATTTTTTTAAATGTTCTGATAATTTTTTTAATTGTTTCATCATCCACTTTAATCGTAGTTACAACACTATTTATAAAGGCTTTTACCTCTTGATTAATTTCATCCACATAATCCAAAGATAAAAAACTTAATAATCTATATCTAAAATGTCTTCTAAACGATTTTAACACACCTTTTGCCAAAAAAAAATCAAACGCTGGAATTGCTTGACCACCGTGTTGTTCATTTTGGTTTGTTTGAAAAATTATTGTTGCCAAAGTCGCATAAGTAGAAATACTTTTTGCTTCTCGAATAAATCCGTGTTTTGTTTGAAAACCATTCTCAAACATCGGTTTCAAGTCATATTGAAGACAAGTCGTGGTTTTTACTTGGATAATAGTCCATGTCGTGAATATGAATTTCCCCATTTTTATGTGCTTCACTAAACTTAGGAGAAATCAAATTCTGCAAAGTATACATTTTTGAAATTTCACTCGCAAGTCTCATCATTTGCCCAGCTGGTGTTGAAGCCGACATATTTGCATTTTCATTATTAATATCATTTTTTTCTACATTTACAATCCCCGATATTATTTTATTTATATCTTCCGTCAAAAAAATTCTTTCATTTTTTTAATTCCTCCCATTTTTTTAACTAAAAGTCTATTTCAGTCCATATTTTTAAATCTCATTTTTTTACTTTTATTCTATTTTTCCAAAATTGAACTTTTTATTATCTAAATCATATAAAATATTAATCATTTATTTTTATTCAATTACTATTTTCACTAGTTTTTCAAAAAGCTAATATCTATATTTTTTTATATTTATATTTTTTTAAAAGTATACTATATCTAGTTTTTTTATATAAAATATAACACAATATTTAGTATTCTACAAATATATTTTATATATTTGTAGATTTTTTTAAAAAAAAATTTACAACCATTATTTTTTTATTTACTTTCCTCCCTTTCTTATTCTTATTATTAAATTTTTTTAATGTTTCGTTTTTATATTTTTTTAATTTTTTTCATAAAAATCTTATTTTTTTCTATCCCCTAATTTTATTGCTTTTAAATGATTTCTCGTGTTAAAAATTAATATAGAAATATAAATTTATTTAGAAAGAAGGTAATTTTTATGAAAAAAAAATTTTTTTGGAAAAAAACTGTTGTACTGCTAATATTTGCGATTTTTCTTTGCAATTAGTTGTGGAGGAAAACACCCTGCTGTAAAGAATTTTTGAGAAAAGAAATGTCGATTTTTACAAAGTGGTGATATCGAAAAAAATGCCTAATGTGAAATCAAATGAAGAGTTTAAAAAAACTTAATGAAGATACTTTTGAAACTTTAAAAAAATGGTTACAAAAAAATTACATATAAAGTAAATAAAGTTGAAACTGACAAAAATACTGCTAAAATTAATGTTACTATGAAATCTCCAGATTTATCTAATTTAGTTCAAGATAGCTTTTACAAAAAAATAATGTCTACATCACCCTAATGAAATGGTAGGTAAATCACAAGAGGAATTAAATAAAAATAGGAGAAAAAAATTATGGTTGATTTGATAAAAGAAAAAAAATTATCTAGTTCAAATGTTAAATATAGAGAAAAGACATTTGATGTTATTTACAAAAAAAGACGGTTCTGAATGGACAATAGATCCTACTGCAAAATTCTGAATTTTTTTGATATGACTACTTTTGGAATGTTATCTGGAAAATAAAGTTTTTTTCCTTTACTTTAAACAACATTAATGATACAATATTTAATAAGAAAAAAATAATCAAATCGTTATAAATTATAAAAAAATTAACAAAAAAATAAATACTAAAAAGAGGTGAATTTGTGAAAGAGAAAATTTTAATTGTTGACTTCGGGTCGCAATATACTCAATTAATTGCAAGAAGAATTAGAGAAATGGAAGTTTACTGTGAAATCGTTCCATTAATTGATGTAGAAAAAAATCAAAAAAATGGAACTGAATCTGTAAAAAGGAATTATTCTTTCAGGGAGGACCTGCTTCAGTTTATGAGGAAGACGCTCCAACAGTTGATAAAGCTATTTTTTGATTTAGGATTACCTATTTTTAGGAATCTGTTATGGAATGCAATTAATTACTCACTTAAATGGTGGAAAAAGTTGAAAAAAAGCTGATTCGAGAGAATTTGGAAAAAGCTATTTTTAGAAGTTATAAACGGAGAAAAATCCTTTATTTAAAGAAATTAAAAAAACTTCTAGCATCTGGATGAGTCACAATGATCATATCACTGAATTGCCTGAAGGATTTGAAATAATTGCACAAACTGACTCTTCAATCGCTGCAATTACAAATAACAATGGAATTTATGCATTGCAATTCCACCCAGAAGTAGTTCATTCTGAATGTGGAACTGAAATTATTGCTAACTTTGTTTTCAATATTTGTAAATGTGAAAGAAACTGGAAAATTACAAGTTTCATTGAAGAAAAAAAACAAAAAGCAATTAAAGAAATTGTTGGAGACGAACATGTTTTTACTTGCATTATCAGGTGGTGTAGATTCTTCAGTTGCAGCTGTTTTTGATTAACAATGCGATTGGAAGACAATTGACTTGTATGTTTGTAGATACTGGACTTCTTAGAAAAGATGAAGGTAAAAAAAGTTTTAGAATATTATAAAGAACATTTTAATTTAAATATTGTTTTTTTGTTGATGCGAAAGATAGATTTTTTTAAATAAATTAAAAGGTGTAGATGAGCCAGAAGCTAAAAGAAAAATCATTGGACATGAATTTATCGAAGTTTTCAATGAAGAAATTAGAAAATTAAAAGGTCAAGAAGGTGCAAAATTCTTAGCACAAGGTACAATTTACCCTGATGTTATCGAATCTCAATCAATAAAAGGTCCTTCTCATACAATAAAATCTCACCACAATGTTGGTGGACTTCAGAAGATTTAAAATTTGAATTGTTGGAACCATTAAAAAGAATTGTTTAAAGATGAAGTTAGAAAAAGTGGGACATGAATTGGGATTGCCTGACACAATTATTAATAGACATCCATTCCCAGGACCAGGACTTGGAATTAGAGTAATTGGAGAAGTTACACCTGAAAAAGTAAGAATTTTACAAGAAGCTGACGACATTTTCATTAATGCTTTGATGGAAGAAGGATTATATGGAAAAGTGGATCAAGCATTCGTTACTTTATTACCTGTTAAAACTGTAGGAGTTATGGGTGACCAAAGAACTTACGAATATGTAGCAGCTATCCGTTCTGTAAACACAATTGATTTCATGACTGCAACTTGGTCTAAATTACCTTACGAATTTTTTTAGGAGATGTTGCAAAATAAAATTATCAATAATGTAAATGGAATAAACAGAATCGTTTATGATATTTCTTCTAAACCTGCAGCTACAATCGAGTGGGAATAATAAAAAAATCAGCTTTTATACTAATTTTTATCAAATTTAAGTAAAAATCTTAAAATAAAAAAACTAAAAAAATATTGAATTTTTTTAAGAGGTGGAAAACCCACCTCTTATTATTTTCTTTAAATTATTACAATTAATAAACCAAATAAAACTAGAAAATTACAACCTTTTTTTGCTATAATTCTTAATTATAAGGAGGATGATTGAACGATGATGAAAATAGAACAACTAAACGTTAAACAATTTCTTGAAACTGGTAGAGAAGAACCTTTTTCTTGTTCCAGATTATCAGCGTCCTTACTCATGGGGAGAGGAAGAAATAGTAACATTATTTAACGATTTATTATTATTTACCGAGGGAGACGTTTCCAAAAAAATAAAAAAATTCCAATGACACTTATTTCTTAGGAACTGTTATCTCATTTAAAAAAATGAAAATGGCGAACAGGAAATCATAGATGGTCAACAACGTATTACATCATTATTTTTTTGTTATTAAGAGCCATTTATACAAAGTTAAAAACTTTTTTTCCAAAAAGACAAACCTTTATGATGAACTTTTAAGTGAAATCGAACCTATTTTATGGAAAAATGTAATCAAAAGTGAAGGTGCAGTAAAAAATGTTTTAATCTCATCTTCCGTTATCAATGATGAAGGAAATAATATTTTAAAAGGTATTTTAGAAAATGGGGTCACTAAGGAAGAGGCAAATGACAGATATTCATTAAATTACACATTATTTCAAAGATTATTTGATGGATTAGTTTATGAAAATCCAGGACTTATGTTTGAATTTGTCCGTTATGTATTAAATCGAACATTAATCTGTCCAATAATAACTGAATCACAAGAAGGTGCCCTTAACATCTTCTCGACATTAAACACAAGAGGAATGCCTTTGTCTGAATCAGATATCTTTAAAGCCAAAATCTATAATTTTTTAGACGATTCACAAAAAAACCGATTTATTGAGCGTTGGAAAGAATTAACAGAAAAAGCAGAATATGTAAATGAAGATATTCAACAGATTTTTTACTACTACATGTTTTATTTACGAGCATTAGATGGTGATTCTGCTACAACGACCATTGGAATCAGAAAATATTTTTTTCACAAAAATAATTTTTGCAAAATTATTTAATAAGAGTCTTTTAAAAGATTTGAATTCAATTTTTAGATTTGTGGGCTGTTGTTGTAAAAAAACAGAGTTTAGAAAATGCAAAATGGTCTAAAAAAATAACCAAATTATCAAGATGCTAGATGTTTTATCATCTTATCCAAATGAATTTTGGAAATATCCTGTTATAATTTATTATTTGGTTCATAAAGAAAAATCCTGAATTTGAAAAGAGATTTTTTTGAAATTCTTGAAAAAAATTGACAATCGAATTAGTTGCAAACTATTTGGTTAAACCAACTGTTCTTGCAGTTAAAGCTGGTATTTTAAAGTTAAATGTTGAAATTACAAAAAAACTTTCACCACCAGTTACATTCCAAAATCTACCACTTGATAGCTTAAAAACAAAATTAAGACTTCCAAGTAAAAATTTATTCAAAATGACTTTAAAAATGATGGTTTACAATTTCCAAGAAGAATTATTGCCTGACAAATGGGAAATTGAACAAATTTACCCATCAAAATCTGTGGAAGGCTTTAATAATGAAGCATTAGAAACTGTAAGCAAAGATTACTTAGATTCAATTGGAAATAAAATCCCATTTGAAAAAAAGATCGACTATTAAGGCAAGTAAAGATTACTTCCAGAAAAAACGTATCCTTTACTTACGTTCTCAAATTCCTTATGTAAAAGAATTTGCCACAAAACATGTTACTCACTGGAATGTCGATGATATAAAAAAACGAAATGAATTTATCACTGAGGAAATAATGCGATTATTTATTTCTTGGAGTGGAGATTATGAATTTTTAAATTTTTATCATTACTAAAAAAACAGTCTGTCTCATAAAGTAGAAAATATTTATTATTATTATTAAAAAAATTTTTTTAAGTACCTTCAAATTTTTTTAATATTTAATTTACATTAATGAAATGAATAATTTTTCTAATTATGAGACATTCTGTGTCACATATCATTTTAAATTCACTATATTCTATTTATAATTTTTCACAAAAAAATCAAAACCCCTCTACAAATTAAAAAAATATAAACTTTTTTTCTAAAAATATTATTCATAGTAAAACTGCTTTTAAAACTAAATTCAAAAAAACTATGACTATTTTACTCAACTCTTAAATTCACATAATTTTTTTAATAGTTTAATTTTAAATAATTTTTGAGTATAATATTCTTCTTATTAATTCTAAAACTCAAAAAAATTTTTTTAAATAAAACTTGACAATGCAAAGATTGGATTGTATAATCTTTACAACGATAAGATTATAAATAAGGAATTTATTGAATATGAAAAATTTAAAAAAAGTTACCATCATGGAAATTTAAAAAGAAGAATTAATTGAAAAAGGAATCGAAAATAATAAATGAAATGGGCGAAGAAAAAAACTATCTTTAAGATATGTTGCTAAAATGTGTGGAGTAAGCAATGCCGCTCCTTATACATATTTTTAAGAAAAAAAGAAGATTTACTTGAAGCTATAAGTAACTATATTTGGAAAATGTTAGCTAAGGAATTGAATGAAACAAGAGAAAAAGTATAGAAATAAAGAAGAATTGCTAGTTAAACTAGGAAAAAAATATGTCACTTTTTTTATGAAAATTCTCGATATTATCATTTTATAATTTCAAGAAATAATATGAAAAATTGATCTACTATCTGAATTTTTCAAAATCAGAAAAATGATAACCAGAACGCTTTTAACATATTGAAAACTGAAGCAACCAAAGTATTTGAAAAAAATACAGTATACCGCCTGAAAGTATACAAGATAAAAATCATAGCAATGTGGGCATTAGTTCAAGGATTAGTAACAATAGTAACTATGAATAATTTAAGCTATTCTGAATACTGGGAGAAAAAAATAGAAGAAATAATAAAAATCAAGCTGCATGATACCTTCCCTTTAAGAATTTAAGCTAGGAATAAAAAAATTAACTCACGATATAAAAAAATAAATTGACTACGATAAGGTGACAAATATGAAACTAATTATACACGATTTAAGTAATGAAAAAAATTAGAAAATTTAAAATCAGAACTTGAAAAAGAAGATAAATCTATAAATATCATAAAGAAAAGCATAGATCAAGGCTCAATAATAATTGACAAAGATGTATGTATCATCAGCAATAATAAAAAAATAAAAAAAGCTGTATGGGATGCTTTTGACTGTTGGATTAAAACACCAGGAAAATGTAAAATTCGTGATGGATATGAAAATTTGTCAAAATTATATTTAAAAAGCAGAAAAAAAGTAATTATTATAAGCCAATGTTTTTTTATGGCTCTTACAGTCCCTTTGTAAAAAAATATATTAGATAGAACAATCCCGTATCTACTTCCATTTTTTTAAATTTAAAAAAATAAGGAAATGCACCACACTACGAGAAGTAAAAACAAAATTCGATTTAAATGTATACTTTTATGGAAAAAAATTTAACTCGAAGCGAAAAAAATAACTGCCAAAAAAACAGTAAAAAGCCAACAGTATAAATTTAAATGTTAAAAATTTTAAAGTTTTATTTCTTGAAAATTATGATTAATCCACTAAAAAAATTAAATTAAAAATATATCATAATAAGAAATTAGCTATATATTTGAAGTAAAAATTTCTAAAAGGAGAATTATAAAATATGAAAAATTACTATAATAAATGGAAGTCCCAAAACAGTAAAAAAAGTAATTCTGAAATATTAGGAAATTATCTTTTTCCATTGCTCAAAAGAAAATAATATAAAAAAATATTATTCCATCTATTTCCAATTAAATGACAAAAACAAAAAAATGAAATTTATAATAGCGATGTTTTTAATATTTATTTTTTTCCTTTATATGTTGACGGAATTCCGTCTAATTTACTAAAACTACTTGTAAAATTTTGAAAAAGGAAAATGTTGTAAGACCTGAAACCAAAATTTATTGTATCGTTAATAATGGATTTTTATGAAGGAAAACAAAAATTTTTTTAGCGCTTTTTACATATGAAAAAAATTGGTGTAAAAAAAGTTAATGCAAAAATGGGGACAAGGAATTGGTATAGGCTCAGGAGAATTATTACCATATTTAAAAAAATTTAAACTTGGACAAGGACCACTCAAAAAAATTTAGAAAAAAATACTAAACAGATTTTCTAGAAATATTTTTAACTTTAAACAGTGATAAAAAAATATTTATATAACTCCAAATTGGCCAAAAAAAGTCTATATTTTATACAAGGTTCCATTTCATGGATTTTTAAAGGCAAGAAAAAAATAACTTAAAAAAATACGAGAATTGTTTAAAAAAATGAGAATTGACGTAAAGAGTGTTAAAATTTTTAAGCTAAAATAAATTCATAATTTCTCTAATTTTTTTACTCTACTTTAAACCAAAAAAAATGTTATAATTAATTATAGACTAGTAACATTCGTAATATTTTTGAATTGGACAAAAATTTTTTTCTAAAAAAATACAATGTCTTAATAATTCATATTTTTTTAAATTTGAGAAAAGGAGCAGTACGTTTAATCGTACAACAAAAATATGAGAATTTTTAGTTGTTGAAGATGAAAAAAATTTGAATGATATTATTGTAAAAAAAATTAAAATTGGAAAAAAATATGGTGTCGACTTTTTGTTTTGATGGTGAAGAGGCTGTCGATTATATTCTTGCAACAGAATATGACGCTATAATTTTTAGACATAATGCTTCCAAAAATTAGACGGTTTTGAAGTGTTAAAAAAATTCGTTCAAAAAAATGTAAAAAAACACCTGTTTTATTATTAACAGCTCGAGATAGCGTAGAAGATCGAGTAAAAGGTCTAGATTCAGGCGCTGATGATTATTTGATAAAACCTTTTTTTCATTTGAAGAATTACTCGCTAGAGTTCGAGTTCTTTTGAGACGAAATAATTCTATCTCAGAAAACGCTGATAACACCTACACTTTAGCGAATTTAACCGTAATAATAGATTCTCACACCGTTCTCCGTGACAACCAAAAAAATCAAACTTTCTATGCGTGAATTTTTCTATTTTTAGAATATATGATTAGAAATAAGGAAAGAGTTTTTAAGCCGAGAAAGTATCGAGCAACACATTTGGGATTACGGTTACGAAGGTGGTACAAACGTTGTCGACGTTTACATTCGATATTTACGAAAAAATTGATAATGGTTACTCGCCAAAAATTAATTCACACCATTCGTGGTCTTGGTTATGTTTTTGAAGGTGGAAGATGACTAAAAATCCTATTTTTTTGAAAAAAAGTAAATACAAACTTAAACAATAAATTTTTCAATAAGATCAAGAATTGCGTTGTGGTACCTAATTTCAATGGGTTTTATTGTTATAATTTATTCTGGTTTATTTTTTTCTATATAACAAATAATATTGTCCGAAAATCAACATACACCTATTTAAAAGAACGAGTAAACAAAAAGTTTTTTTCTAGCATTCGATACATTCAAGAAGATAAAGAACTTGAAATTGACGACAATTTACAAACCTTAAACGGAAGTATTCAATTATCAATTTTTTTAATAATCAAAAAAAGAATTTATTTATGGAAACTCCCCGCTAAATTTTTAAATTCGATGATACTCTTTCAGACAATGGAAAAGTACGGATTTTAAAGCACAAAAATCAACGTTGGTATCTTTATGAAGAAAAACACTTTTATAAAGGATACGGTGATTTATGGGTTCGTGGAGTCGTAGAATCTTCTGTTTTAGAATATACTATTGAAGCAATTTTTTTCATAACTTTAGTCGGATTACCAATTTTACTAATTTTTATTACTATTGGAGGATACATTTTTTCAAAACAATTATTCAAACCAATTAGTAAAATCACAGAAATTGCCCAAGAAATAAATGACGGTGACGACTTAACAAAACGAATTAATCTAGGAAATGGAAAAGATGAAATTTATAATCTTGCAAATACATTCGATAATATGTTTGATAAATTGCAAAAATCTTTTGAAAATGAAGTACAGTTCACTTCAGATGTCTCACATGAATTACGAACTCCAATTTCAGTAATTATGACACAATCTGAATATGGAAAAGATATCGAGATGACACCTGAAGAAGCCAAAACATACATTCAACATAATTTTCAAAGAATCAAAAAAAATGTCACAACTTGTTTCACAACTTTTGACTCTTGTCAGAATTGACAAAGGTCACTTAAAATTAAATTTAGAAAATATTGACATCGGAGAATTGCTAGAAATTTCACTCGAAACCCAACAAATTAATGCTAATAAAAAAAATATAAACTTTATTACCAATATCGAAGAAAAATATTTTTTTACTTTCATAGATGAAATAATGATTTTTACGTGCTTTTTAACAACATTATCTCAAATGCAATTTTTTTATGGTAAAGAAAAACGGTTTCTTAAAAAAATTTCTTTAAAAAGAAAATAATAAAAATTTTTTTATCACTTTTTGAAGATAATGGTATTGGAATTTCAAAAAGAAAATTTAGATAAAAATATGGATTAGATTTTTTTCCAAGCTGATTCCTCACGAACTACTGACAACAGCGGTTTAGGATTACCAATGGTAAAAAGGTATCATCGAAGCTCACAACGGAAATATCTCTGTAACGAGCGAATTAGGAAAAAGGTACAACTTTTTTTCCATCATTTTTACCATTTTTTTAGAAAAAAATCTAAATTCTCTCATTTTTTTGTTTAATAATTCTATGATATCATAAAACTATTAAGTAATGGTATCAGTTAAAATTTAACAAATATTAGCAAAAATTTTTTTACTAGTAATTTATTGATACACTTAAATAATTAGTAAATTAAAAAAACTTCTGTTATTTATCTCGTAATCTCGTAAATTCAAGAATTTCTAAACAATAACTATTAATTTACCTAAAAACTACTATTGATAAAAAAACAGAAGTTAATAAATAATGTAACTTTGATAACTTTTTATTTAATTTGGAGGAGTAATGAAAAAAAAATTTTTTTAATATCACTTTTTTTGGGATTAACTTTAGTTACCTGTATTGGATTTAGTTCAAATAATTTAAAAAAATCCAAGAATTATACTTTTGGCTAGTTACACAAAAAAATTGGAAAAAGCAAGTACCAATTTAACTTCTGAAGCCGCAAAAAAAAATAGCTTTTAAATCATGCAAAAGTTTTTAGAAAATAATGCAACTTTCACAAAAAAATAAAATTAAATACATCAAATGGTAAAATCTGTTTATAATATCCAATTTTTTTCGTAAATGGAAAAGAATACAATTATACCATTGATGCAAATACAGGTAAAGTTTATTAATATGTTTAATATTTTTAAGTTTTTTTATACTTTTTAAAAAAACTAATGATAAAATAAATTTTAGGAAAATAAAACTACTGTCTCATAAGTCATAAAAATAATATTATTAATAAATATTACATCTTTTTAAATATATTCAAACCATTTAAAATCAAACTACTAAAAATTGTATAAATTCTAATTTTTAAGTAAGTAGCCATAAATTTTGAGTTTATTTTTAAAGTAAGTTTACTATATTTAAAAAAATACTATTTCTATTAGTTTGAAGAAATATTAAAATATAATAATTAAATTGATCTTATGAGACAGTCTTTTAAAAAAATTTCTTTTTTTATAAATTTTTTTATCAAAAATATATAATTCAACTTGAAAAAAATTTATAATAAAAAAATATCCTAAAATTTTTTTATTTCATCAAATTTATTAAAAAAACAAAAAGAAAGGAAGAAAGTACATGAAAAAAATATGTAGCAGAATTTATTGGTACCGCAGTTTTTAGTTTTATTCGGTTGTGGAACTGCAGCAGTTTTAGGTACAAAAGGTAGCGAAGCAAACGTCGCCTACTTAACAACAGCCTTTGCATTCGGATTATCAATCGTAGCAATGGCTTATTCAATCGGAAATATTTCAGGATGTCACATTAATCCCGCAGTTTCAATAGGATTTTTGTTATCAGGAAAAATGAACATCAAAGATTTTGTCGGATATGTTATCGCTCAATTTTTAGGAGGAATCTGTGGAGCATTCATTTTAATGTCGTTAATCGGAAAAGAACACGGACTAGGTGCAAACGGATTATTTGATGCAAGTATCGGAAAATCATTATTAATCGAAATCATTTTAACATTTGTATTTGTATTCGTAATCCTAGGTGTTACTTCAAAAATTTCAAATAGTGCAATTGCAGGATTAGTAATTGGATTATCATTAACTCTAATCCACATTTTCGGAATTCACTTTACAGGAACATCTGTAAATCCAGCAAGAAGTTTCGGACCAGCATTATTCATGGGAGGAGAATCTTTAATATCAGTATGGGTATTTATCATAGCCCCTCTAATAGGTGGTGCCTTAGCTGCATTATGTTACAAATGGTTATTTACAGAAATTGAAAAAAATAAAAAAATTATTTCTTTAAATACAATATAAAAAAATAGAGTAACTTTTTTTAAATTTAATGTTACTCTATTTTTTTATCTTTCTCAACTGTCACTTCTAAAATTTATATTTATTTAGTTTCTTTCTTTTATCAAATCTTTTTATTTCTATTTTCTTATATATTGTTATTTTTTTATATACTAAAACTGCTTTTAAAACCAAATTCAAAAAAACAATAGTTATTTACTCAAAATCTAAATTTATATAATTTTTAGTAGTTTTATTCTAAATAGGTTCTAGTATTTATCTTTATTCATTTTTTTATTTATAACTATCAGCACTATTTCAATTATCATTTGATTATTTTTTTTACAAAAAATGGCGTCCCCGGTTGGACTCGAACCAACGACCCTCTGATTAACAGTCAGATGCTCTAACCAGCTGAGCTACGGAGACACTCTTTTTTTAATAAGAATATATATTAAAAAGTTTGGCAATTTCCTATTTTTCCCTAGACAACTCTAAGTATCTTCGGCGTA